>Ga0123355_10007872_pt1 | contig 16048 bp, 14 predicted proteins | sample TergutEmb28metaG_3_FD_89872 | JGI IMG/M metagenome (GOLD analysis project Ga0123355, IMG submission 89872) | Embiratermes neotenicus P1 segment gut microbial communities from Petit-Saut dam, French Guiana - Emb289 P1 | ecosystem: Host-associated > Arthropoda: Insects > Digestive system > Gut ...
ACGGGCAACATCAAGCTGAACTCGCCGATCACCGGGATGGCCCCGACCAAAGATGGGAGGGGGTACTGGTTGGTGGCGGCCGACGGCGGCATCTTCTCATTCGGCGACGCCAGGTTCTACGGGTCGCTCGGCGCCGACACGAACCTGCCCGCCGGGATCGTCGGGATGGCCCCCACTCCCGACGGGAAGGGGTACCTGCTCGTGGGGAACGGTGGCGGCGTCTACGCGTTCGGCGACGCCGTCTACCGCGGGCAGAGCTCGGCTATCCAGCCAACCGAGGTGATCACGGGCATCGCCACCACTCCGGACGGGCTGGGCTACTGGCTCCTCGAACCGGACGCGTTCCCCGTGGCGTTCAACCATCCCGGCCCGACCAGCGCCCTCGAGGCCAGGATCGTGTCCATCGCCACCAGCCAGGTTCACGGGAACCCGGACTACAAGCGGTCCTTCTGCAATCCCTACGGACCGTGTGAGGAGTGGTGCGCCCTGTTCGCTACCTGGGTATGGGACACGGCCGGCATCCCGATCCCGCGCTACGCCTTCGTCGGCAACGTCTTCGACTGGGCGGCCGCCCACACCGGGGTCTTCGGCGCCAAGGTCAAGGCGCAGCCGGGGGATTTCGTGCTCTACGGCACCGGACCGCAGACGGTGGCCACCGCCGTGCACATGGCGGTCGTGACCCAGGTCTGGCCGGACGGGGCGATCGACACCGTCGATGGTGACTCCGGTCCGGCGCCCTACGGCCACTTCAACGTGACCCTCAACGGGCCGTTCCTGCCCTCGAATTCGGCCGTCTACAACGGCTTCCCGATCTTCGCCTTCGCCAGGCCCTGACGAGAGGCGGGCGGCCGGGGCTCTAGTTGACGGCGGAGCCCTGCAGGGAATCGAGGACGGTCCGCTCGACGGTGGGGGAGGAGTGCGCCACCAGCCACACCTCGGTCTGGCTGTGGGCCTCCCACACGTCGACGGCGAGCGAGCGCGAACCGCCCGGCCGGGTCAACGTGACCGCCCACGCGAAGCTGGTCCCGGGAACGTTGACCCGGTGCCCACCGGAGGCGGCGAACCTGGTGGGCGTGACGACGCCGTAGGCCCAGAGCGCTTCGGGCACCGGGGTGGAAGGACCGGGTGAGGTCCTGGCGATGCGCTCACTTTCCCCAACCCAACCTCCACTGCCCCGGTAATAGAAGTCGCCGTTGGCGTCGCTCATCGAGCCGATCTCCGACCACTTCGTCGGGATGGCGAAGCCGAAATAGGCGTCCGTGACCGCCTGATAGCCGGGGGGAGTGCGCAGCGGGTTGACCACCGGTTCGGGGGCGCCGCCGTTCGTGAACGCGCCCATGGCATAGAGGATGGCAAAGACGACCGGGGTCATCGCCATCAGCAACATCCACCGCCGGTTGCGCCGTGCCTGGGCGTCGCGGGGTGAGGCCGGTGAACCGTGACGCTGGTCTGCCGAGCTGGAGAGGAGGTCTGGCATGGCTAGGGCTCATGTTGCCACGGCCACCTGCCGCGGCCCCGGTCGGGCCCACCCCCCGGCTCGGGTGCTCCCGGTGCCGTGCCCTCCGGGCTGTGGTCGTCCGGGCCGCCGTTTCCCGTGTGCTCCGCGAGCTGCGGGGGCTCCGCCAACCGGGCGTCTCCGCTCAGCGCCGGCGACGCCCCGTCGCGGGAGGCCCCCTCCCCGGAGCGGACGAGGGCGCGCACCGCCGAGCTCAGGCAGGCCGTCAGCGGCACCGCGAAGAGGACCCCCACGATGCCGGCCAGGACGCCGCCGGCGGTCAGGGACAGCACCGTGGCGAGCGGATGGATGCGCACGTACCGTCCGACGACGAACGGCTGGAGGATGTGCGCCTCGATCTGGTCGTCCGCGATCAGGACGACCGTCACGATGATTGCTGCCGTCAGGCCGTGGGCCACGCCCGCGACCCCGACGGCCACGAGGCCGGTGACGACGGCGCCGATGATGGGCACGACGCTCCCGGCGGCCACCAGCACCGCCAGGGGCAGGACCAGCGGCACGCCGAGGATCGCGAGCACGATGGCGATCACGACCCCGTGGAAGACGGCGACCACGAGGGTGCCCTGCACGTACTGGCGCAGGGTGTCCCACGCGGCGCGGCCCGCCAGATCGACCCGGGGCCGGGCGGCTGTGGGCGCCGCCAGGCAGACGAAGCGCCATATCCGGGCGCCGTCGTAGAGGAAGAAGATCGCGATGAAGAAGGTGAGCAGGAGCCCCGTTGCCAGCTGCAGGAGCGTCTTGCCGGTGGAGGTCGCCGCCGAGATGACCGTCGAGCTGTGACGGCTCACCTCCCTCGAGATCGTGGAGGAGAGGTTCTCCACGGTCTTCGGACTGATCCGCAGCGGGCCCCGCTCCAGCCAGTGCCGGAGGTGGGGGATCACGGCGTTGACCTCGTCGGCCAGCTGCGGGAACTGATCGACGGCGCGGAGCACCACCAGCGTCAGCAGCCCCCCGATGACGACCACCGCGGCAATGATCGTCGCGAGGGTCGCCATCCCCCTCGGGACCCGCCGGTTGCGCAGCACGGTGAGCAGCGGATCCAGCAGTGCCGTGAGCAACAGGGCAATCGCGATCGGCACGATCACCTCGAGGAGGTGCCCGAGGACCCGCAGCAGCAGGTAGGCGGCGACCCCGATCAGGAGCAGCCGCCAGGCATACTCGGTCGTCGTGCGCAGCAGTGGGCCGGGGTGTCGAGACGGGTCCTCGGCCGGCATTGCTCCAGCCTGCCCTATAGAAGCCTGTGACCGATGTCTCTGTGCTCCGAGTTGTGCTGCGAGGGGAACTTTGAGAAAATGTTCACGTGCTCGGGGCGCCCCCCGCCCCTAGAGCCGAAGCGAGAAGGCCCGGCAAAACCCCCCCGCCGGGTCTTCTTCGCGTCCGGGCGTCGGATAAGTAGTCTCTCCGGGATGAGCATGACCTCCGGGCCCGCCGACGGGTCGGAGCCGGCCGAACAGGGTGCATCCTCGGGCGACGACACGGCGGCATTTCAGCGCTTCTATCTCTCGGACACGCCGAAGGAACCGAGGTCGCTGCTGTACCGCCTCCTCGTCGGCTGGTGGAGGGACTGATCCCGACGGGGCGGACCCCGATCGGGACGGGACGGCACCCGGGACCGAGCGGCCGCCATCGGTGACCGACGTCCCCTCGAACCTGTCCGATCCCTCCGGGTTCATCGCCCACATCGGCCTGTACTTCGACACGGTGAGCGGCGTGCTGGTCACCGGCCACCTGGACGTCACGCCCGAGCACCACACGCCGTGGGGGGTCGTCCATGGCGGGGTCTACGCCTCCATGATCGAGAGCGCCGCCAGCCTCGGGGCCTCGATCGCCGTCCTCGAAGAAGGCCGGTACGCGGTCGGGGTCAACAATCAGACGGACTTCCTCCGCCCCCACCGCCTCGGCCGCCTCGATCTGCGCGCCACGCCCGTCCAGCAGGGGCGCACCCTCCAGCTCTGGGTCGTCGACATCACCAACGCCGACGACAGGACCGTGGCGAGGGGACAGGTGCGCCTCTTCAACCAGGCCCTCGCCGCGGGGGACGGCCCGAACGGGAGGGTGCCCTAACTAGGCTCGGGAGGGTGACCGAGCACGCTTTCCATCCCGCCCTGGGCGATGTGGAGCTGACCCGGATCCTTGCCGCGCTGGCCGACCCCGGACGTCTGCGCGCCGTGCGCACCCTGGCGGAGAGCTCGGGCGCCGCCTGTACCGAGTTGCAGGTTCTGGCGGGCCTGACGGTGACCAAATCGACGATGTCCCATCATCTCCGGATCATGCGGGAGGCCGGGCTCGTCCACGTCACGGTGTGTGGCGCGCGGCGAGTCGTCACCCTGCGACGGGACGAGCTCGACGACGCGTTTCCGGGCCTTCTCGACGCCATTCTCGGCTGGCCCGGCGGCGTTGCGTGATCCCCGAATTGCCCGGTTCTGTGGCACCGTCGGGGCGTGGACGTCTACGACATTCAGGGTGATACCACCGTCGTAGACCGGACGCGACCGCTGCCGGTGACCCAACCTCGCCGTCGTTCCCGGAGGCGCCTCTCCGTACGTCATCGCTGGCTGCGCCGGGCCTTGCAGGCCTTGCTCGCCCTGGTCGTTCTGGCCGTCGCCGGCTTCGGGGGGCTCCTGTACTTCTCCCCCTCGGTGTCGACGGCCCCGGCCAAGGTCCAGGCGATCCTGGCGGCCAACCATGCGCCGAGCGATGGCGGGGTGGTGCCCGCCAAGGTCGGTGCCGCGCTGCTGGCAACCGAGGACAGCCGCTACTACCACGGCCTCGCCGTCGATCCCCGTGGCGTGGTGCGGGGATCCTGGGGCGTGATCACCGGGGACTCGAACGCCGGCGGGGCCACGATCGAGATCCAGCTCGCGAAGATGCTCTATACGCCCGGCAGCTCGGATCCCCTCTCCGTGGTCGAACAGGTCGCCCTCGCGTTCAAGCTCGACCAGCACTTCACGAAGACCCAGATCCTCGCCATGTACCTCGATGCCGCCTATTTCGGGGACGGCGCGTACGGGATCACCGCGGCGGCCACCCACTACTTCGGGGTGCCGGCCGACCAGCTGACCTGGGGCCAGGCCAGTTTGCTCGCCGGGCTGGTGCAGGCGCCCACCTCCTACGATCCGCACGGCCACCTGACGCTCGCCCTCGAGCGTCGAGCGCACGTGCTCAACCGCCTGGTGGCGACCGGAACGCTCACCCGCGCGGAGGCCGACCAGGCAGCAGCCGCCCCCCTGAACCCGGTCGTGCCATTCAGCGGTTGAAACACCGCTATCCGTGGTCGCACGGGCTCTTGGGCTAATGTCAACGAGTCGGAAAGCGGGTGGTGCGGACCGGTGAATGCCGGGCCGAGTTAGACCGTGAGAGGACAGATTCAAGGGTGAAGCTCATCGTGCAGATCCCCTGCCTGAATGAAGCAGAGACGCTCCCGTTGGTCTTCGAAGGGATGCCCCGTACGATTCCCGGAATCGATTCGATCGAGTTCCTGGTAATCGACGACGGCTCAACGGACGGCACCTCCGAAGTCGCTCGCCGCCTCGGGGTGCACCACATCATCCGGCACACGAGAAACATGGGTCTCGGCCAGTCATTTCACGACGGAGCCCTGAAGGCGCTCGAGCTCGGGGCCGATATCCTCGTTACCACCGACGGGGATAACCAGTACCCGAGCGAGCGGATCGCCGATCTCGTGCGGCCGGTCCTCGAGGGCCATGCGGACATCGTCGTCGCGGACCGCCAGACCGACCGCATCGCCCACTTCTCGCCACTCAAAAAGAAGCTGCAGAGGGTGGGCAGTCGCGTCGTCAACCTGGCGGCAGGCACCGAGTTGCCCGACGCGGCCAGTGGTTTCCGCGCCTATTCGCGTGAGGCGCTCCTGCGGATCAATACGGTGACCCGCTTCAGTTACTGCCTGGAAACCATCATTCAGGCCGGCAACAAGCGATTGGCGCTGGCGAGCATCCCGATCCAGACGAACGGCAAGACCAGGGAGTCGAGGCTGTTTCGCCACCCCGGGGAACACGTCGTCAAGTCCGCGGTGACGATCATTCGGGCGTACATCATGTACAAGCCGATGATCCTCTTCGCCACGATCGGCTCGCTCCTCCTGGTTGCTTCGCTGATCCCCTTCGTGCGCTTCCTGATTCTGTTCTTCTTCACCACACGCTCAGGGGGAACGCACAACATCCAATCCCTGGTGGCGGGTGCGGTGCTCATGATCGGGGCGCTGCTCTCCTTCGCCCTCGCCGTCATCGCCGACATGATCCGGATCAATCGGGTGCTCGTCGAGGACTCCCTGGAACAGGGGAAGCGCCGTCATTTGCACGCCATGTTCCCGGAGATCTCTCCGGTGGAACCCAGCGTCGACGGTGCCGGCTGGGCGGTGCCGGTCAGCGAAGAGGTCTAGTGCACCTGATGGCCTTCAGCGCGCCCTGGTCCCGGTCCCTACGGCCGGAGGTACCCCCTGCTAAGCTCCTTCGAACATCACAGGACCGGCGACCACTCGGGGACTACGTTCCGTACGTGACCGTTCGCCGCGTGTGATCTTGGATGAAGGCCGATCTTGAACAAAGGCAAGGAGATTTCGCCATGGCCGGAATAGATCCGACTCCCGAATCTCACTCCCCCGAGGCGATAGCGTCGTACGAGGAGCTGGGCGCTCATTTCGATGAGAATGACCCGCGTGAGATGTACACCTACATGAGCTCGAAGTTCGTCAGCGACTACTCGCTGATGGAGCATGTGGGCATGGACGGGAAGTCGGTCCTGAACGTCGGCTGTTCGTTCCCGATCGACGAGTTGTACTACGCACGCAAGATCGGGAGTTGGACCTCGATCGACCTGAGCCCGCAGTCCGTCAAGGGTGCCGAAGAGATCCTCACCAAGGAATTGCATCCCGACCTGGCCAAGAAGTTCACGTTCAAGGTTGCGGACGCCTGTGACATGCCGTTCGAGGACGGTACCTTCGACGTCTCTGTCGCCATGTCGACCATCGACCACATTCCGTCGCCGGAAGCGCGGCAAAAGGCTATCGACGAGATGGCCCGCACGACCAAACCTGGCGGGTACGTGATCGTCACGGTGCCCAATCTGTGGTGCCTGCCGTACACCGCGGGGATCCGCAAGATGACCCGCGATAAGACCCTGCACTACGGCTTTGCGCACTCGTTTTCCCCGCTCGAGGTGCGCGGGATGGGCGAGAAGGCGGGACTCAAGCCCATCAAGTTCGCGTCGAGCATCTCTCCGCCGCAGGTGTGGCTCCCCGGGTATCCCGGCTACATCCGGTGGCCAGCGGAGGCGACGTTCCTCGCCCTCAAGCCTCTCGGCTACTTCGGGCGGCGAGTCGGCTACGCCTTCAAGAAACCGTAGGGCACGCAGTCACTCAGCCTGACACCGAACCCGCCCACCATGGATCCGCAATGAGCGGCCGGCCCACCCATCGCTGGTTGAACGGCGCGACGGTGCTCCGGGTGCTGCAGTCGCGGACCGTCCGCGTCCTGTTCATTCTGGCGACCGTGGCGCTCCTGGCGCTTGCGCTGGTGGACCAGGGATCCCTGCTCCGTCACGACGTGGGGAAGCTCTCGGTCTCGACGGTCATTCTTGCTTTCGTCCTGTGCGTCGCCGGCCTGGTGTGCAGCCTCATGGTCTGGCGCTGCGTCCTCGCGGACCTCGGGTCGCGCCTGCACATCGGCTCCGCCTGGCGCATCAACTTCGTCGGCCAGCTCGGGAAGTACCTGCCCGGCAGCGTGTGGCCCGTGCTCGCCGAGATGGAGCTCGGTGCGCAGCGCAAGGTCCCCCGGGGCCGGTCCGCCGTCTCGGTCCTGCTCGCGTCCGCGGTCCAGATCTTCACGGGTTGTGTCGTGGCCGCGGTCGTCCTGCCGTTTTCGGGCCGTGACACCACCGGCCGGTACCTGTGGGTCCTGGCCCTCGTGCCCGTCGGACTGGTGATGCTGTCCCCGCCGGTCCTCAATCGGATGATGAACCTCGCGCTCCGGCTCGTGCGCCGGCCGCCGATGACGACCGGCATGAGCGTCCGGGGGCTCCTGGTCAGCGCCGCGTGGGGGGTGCTCTACTGGCTGCTCAACGGCGTGATGGTCTACGCATTGATGGGGCGTTTCGCCGGTCACGGGTTCCGGGTTGCGCTCGTCTCGACCGGGGCGTATGCCCTCTCGTGGGTGGCCGGCTACCTGGCGATCTTCGCGCCCGCGGGCGCGGGTGTCCGCGAGGCGGTGATGGTGGCGCTGCTCAGCACCCAGACCCGGTCCGGTACGGCCCTTCTGGTTGCCCTCGTTGCACGGGCCCTGTCGGTCGTCGCCGACGGCCTGACCGGCGCGGTGGGGATCGGGCTCCTTGGCCGTACGCAGCTGCGGCTCCTCCGGGAAGCCCGCACGGCTCCGGCACCCCCGCCCGAGCCCGGAGGGAGCCCTAGCCCGGGCTGACCGTCTCCTCCACCGACACGTCCTCGCCCGGGGCCGCGTCGCCGGCGAGCGGGTCATCGGGGTCGGCGAGCAGGGAGCGTCGGAAGGTGGCGAGATCGATCTCCGCGCCGAGACGGATGCTCTCCTGTGCGGCGAACATGCACAGGGTCGCCTCGGACGAGCCCTCCCAGGACAGCAGGTGATTCGGTCGCCCCCGCAGGGCGAGCACGAACTGTTCGAGCTCTTCGGCGTGACCCATCGACTTGCCGAGGCCCGACCCCTTCTTCTCGGTGCCCGATCCGTGCACCGAGAGCTTGCCGAAGTCGTCGAGGACGGCGACCTGGCCGTGGCTCAGCGCGGTGACCCGCTCCCTGGGAAAGCCCGGGGCCCCGCTCTCATGGAAGACCACCGTGGCGGCGGCGCCTTCGTAGTGCAGCGTCACGGAGAAGTTGCAGAGCCGGCGGAGGTCGTCGGGGGCCTCGCCCAGCGCTCGGGCCGTCACCGACAGGGGCGGGCGGCCAATCAACAGGTTGCAGATGTCGATGAAGTGCTCCCCCTCGCTCACGAGGCGCCCGCCGCCATCCACCGGATCGAGCGACCAGTGGTCGTCGGGCAGGAACGGGTTCGCAACGAGGTACTCGACGAAGTTGACGGGGCCCTTCAGCGCGCTTCGCAGCTCGTCGACCTTGGGTGAGTAGCGGCGATTGAGGCCGAGGGTGACGATCTGGTCCCGCCCCTCCATCAGCTTCAACAACGCCGCGAAGTCTTCGAGGCGGGTCACCATCGGCTTCTCGACGAACACCGCCTTTCCCGCCTCGACGGCCTCCCGGATATGGCCGTAGTGGTCGGGCTGGTTCGAGCAGATCATCACGCCGTCGGTGCCGGGATCGGCGAGGATCTCGGCCACGTCGGTGGTCACCATCGACACCCCGAGTCCTTTGGCGACCGTGGAGGCGTTTCGTCCGGTTGCGGATGCGATGCCTCGCAACTCGACGTCACGGAGTGAGCGCAGGTTGGGCAGGTGCATGCCGAGGACGTGGTTCCCGAAGCCGACGAGGGAGATGCCGACCTTCCCCTCGACCTTCGACCGCGAGCTGATCCGGATCGTCCTGCTGAGGTCGGGGTCGGGACCGTAGCTGAGGAGGGCGGCGACGCCCCCGAGCGTCCGGTTCCTGACTGCATCGAACGCATCCTGCGCCTCTTCGACCGGGTAGACGCGGGCGATGAGCGGCTCGACCGACACGGCCCCCGTGGCGAGCAGGCGGATGAACTCCTCGAGATTGCGCTTCTCCGTCCAGCGCACGTAGCCGAAGGGGTAGTCGACCCGCCCCTTTTCGTAGCCCGTGTCGTAGCTTCCCGGCCCGTACGCCCGTGAGTACCGGAGGTCGATCTCGTGGTACAGGAAGTTCTTGGGGTGGATATCCAGCTTCACGTAGCCGACGAGGACGACCCGGCCCTGCCGGCGCGTGATCTCCATCGAGGCGTTCACGATCTCGGCCGAGTCGGAGCTCGCGCAGATGATCGTCGCGTCGACGCCCCGCTTTCCGGTGAAGTCGGCGATCCGCCGCTTCCAGTCGGGGTCCTCCGGGCTGACGGTGAGCGCGGCCCCTGCCTCTGCGGCCATCTCGTTCGCCCGGGGATTGATGTCGATGCCGACGACGACGCATCCCGCGGCCCGGGCGATGCGGGCGCACAGCTGGCCGACGAGGCCCAGGCCATAGACCGCCACGGTCTCCCCGAACTGCAGGTCGGCGCGGCGCAGGGCCTGCATGGCGATGCCACCCACCGTGACGAAAGCGGCCTGGCGGAGGTCCACTCCGCCGGGCACGGGCACGACGTGGTTGACGTAGGGCGCTGCGACCTCGGCGTGGCCGGTGGCCGCATAGGCGACCGCCTGGCCGACCTCGAACCCTTCGACCCGGTCCCCGACGGCCAGAACGGTCCCCGAGCCGCTGTAGCCGATCTCTCTCGGGGTCACCATCTCGTGCCAGACACGCCTCGCCGTCTGGCTCGGCCCCGTGGCGAGCACGGTCTGCTTCACCACGTTGCGCATCCACGGATCCGCGATCGTCTGCTTCACCAGCTCCGCCGGGGTCTTGGAGAGGGTGCCCATCTCGGTGCCCGAGCTGATCAGCGTGTAGGACCCCTGCACCAGGAGCTGCTCCGGCCCGACGTGGGGGACGGGAAGGTCGGAGACCACAACCCGACCACGCCGATCGATAACCCTGCGGAACACCTGCTTCATCGGAGCCACTCCACCTTCGATCAGTTGTCACTGCGACCGGAATCGACTGGTGCCGCAGCCATCCAAAAACGCGTACCGTAGCAGAGCCACCATACGGCTCCGGGTCACGCCCGTTAACCCTCCCCACCAAGGGTCCTTGCTAACGTGAGCGGGCACTTGGGGCTGCTCCGAGCGGAGGATCCCCGGAGAACTCTCCACCTGTGACAGACGATTCCCCGACCATTGCCGTCGCCGCTCCGCCCAAGCCGAGCGAGGGTGACGTGCTCGAAGCGGTGTTCGATACCGCCCGGCAGGCCGACTATGAGGGCTATTCGAAGCACGACGGGCTCAACGCCCGTTGGCTGGAGCGGATGGCCGGGTCTTCGCGGCTCCGCCGGCTTGTCGCCATCCAGCTCGTGACGCGCAGCCCGCTCGACCTTCGCCCGCTGATCGGTGTCCGCAAGGCCCGCAACCCGAAGGGGCTGTCCCTCTTCGCCCGCGCCTTCCTGGCCCGCCACCGTCTCACGGGCTCCCCGGGCGACCTCCGTGAGGCGAGGGATCTGCTCGACTGGCTGATCGAGCACCCCTCCGGCGGATTTACCGGACGTTCCTGGGGCTACCCCTATCCCTGGCAGGACGTCGGGTTCTTCGCCCCGCGGAACTTCCCGAACCGGGTGGTTACCTCGTTCGTGGGGCAGGCGTTGATGGACGCGTACGAGACGACAAAGGACGGGAAATACCTGGACGCGGCCAGAGAGGCGGTGCGCTTTCTTCTCGATGCCCCGAAGACCCTCTTCGAGGACGAAGACCGCCGTTGTGTGAGCTATGTCCCCGACGAGGCGGTCACCTGGATCGTGATGGATGTCTCCGCCCTCGCCGGGGCGCTGGCGGCGCGCGTGGGCGCGATCACCGACGACGCTGACCTCGTCGCCGAGGGCGGCAGGCTGGTCCGTTACGTGGTGTCCAAGCAGACGGAGTACGGAGCCTGGTACTACTCGGATCCGCCGTCTGCGAGCCGGATCACGCACGACAACTACCACACGGGCTTCATCCTCGACGCGATCCTCCAATACGGGCTCTCGGCGAAAAGCGACGAGTTCGCCGATGCCTATCGACGTGGTGCGGACTTCTACGAGCAGCATCTGTTCGAGCGTGACGGGGCAGCCCGGTTCATGAGCGACCGGCGAGAGCCGATCGATATCCATGGCTGCGCCCAGGGAATCCTCACGTTCTCGCTGCGCCAACGGCACTTCGGCACGGGCGGCCCGATGGCCGGGCGGGTGCTCGACTGGACGCTCGCCAACATGTGGGACCCCACCACCGGGTGGTTCTACTACCAGCGCCGGCACGGCTATCGGACATCCATCCGGGAGTTGCGCTGGTGCCAGGGGTGGATGTCCTGGGCACTGGCCAGCCACCTCGAGCTCGGCGGGAACGAAGCGTGAGGGGCTTCCCAGGCCGGGAGCTGTCCCTCGACCCGAGCCGCAGCCGGTTCGAGCGAGCGTACATCCGGCTCCTCGGGGCCCCGGCGAACGGACTGCGGATCCGGCTGCGCCGGGTCCTGCCGGCCACGAAGGGGACGTACCGCTCCATCCTGGATGCCGGGTGCGGTTCCGGGGTCTTCGCCTTCGAACTGGCGAAGCTCCATCCCGGGGCGCAGGTCCTCGGCGTGGACAGCGAGGCGGAGCTGGTCGCCCGTGACAACGAGGTCGCGTCCCGGGCGAATCTCGCCAACTGCCGTTTCCAGCAGGGCGACGTCACAAAGCTCGGCTTCGACGAGGCGTTCGACCTCGTGGTCAGCGTCGACAACCTGGAGCACGTGGCCGACGACGTCGAGGCCATGCGCACCTTGTGGCACTCGTTGCGCCCCGGCGGACGCCTCGTCGTCCACACCCCAGGATACGAGCGGAGATGGATCCTCCTCGGCCGGCGCGTCAACTTCGACGTCCCGGGCCATGTGCGGCCCGGCTACAAGGCGGACGAGTTGGTGGCCAAGCTCCGCACCGCAGGGTTCGAAGTCGCCGACCACCACTACACCTACGGGATCCTCGAGACGTTCACGAACAACATCTCGTATCTGGTCACCGGTGCCGACGAGCAGAACAAGTTTGCCTATGCCGCCATCTTCCCGGCCCTTCTGGCGCTGTCCTACTTCGGCCGGTTCTCGAATCCGAGCTGGGGTGCCGGCGTGCTCGCCGTCGCCTACCGGCCCGCGCGGCCGGCAACCGGCGAGGAGGCGGCCTGAGCGATGCGGGTCCTGATCGACATCCTCCATCCGGCCCACGTCCACTTCTTCCGCAACTTCTACGCCGAGATGACCGAAGCGGGCCACGACGTGTGCATCACCGCCCGGGACAAGGACCGCTCGGTCGAGCTGCTGCAGGCGTACAACCTGCCCTACCAGCAGCTCTCGGTCCAGCGGACCGGTGCCGGCCTGGCGGTGGAACTGGCGCAGCGGACGGGCCGGCTGCTCAAGGTCATGGGCACATTCCGGCCCGACGTGATGACCGGGATCATGGGGCCGTCGATCGCCGTGGCCGGGGCTTTGCGGCGGGTCCCCTCGGTGGTGTTCTACGACACCGAGTTCGCCGTCCAGACCAACCGTTTCGTGTACCCGCTGGCGCACAGCGTGTGCACCCCGGATTGCTACCAGGGACGTGTCCCGGGCCGCCATGTGACCTACGCCGGCTACCACGAGCTGGCCTACCTGCACCCGAACCGGTTCCAGCCTGACCCTGCCCGCCTGGCGTCGTTCGGAATCGACCCCGACGAGCCGTTTTCGCTCGTGCGCTTCGTGTCCTGGCAAGCGGTCCACGATCGGAGCGAGCGCGCGCTCACGCTCGAGCAGAAGCGAAATCTGGTCGAGGTGCTGCAGCGCTCGGGACGGGTCCTCATCTCCTCGGAGGCCCCGCTTTCCGGTGACCTCGCGGACCTGGCCGTCCGTGGCCCGGTGGAACAGATCCACCATCTGATCGCCCACGCCCAGGCCATCGTCGGCGAGTCGGCCACCATGTCCTCGGAGGCGGCCGTCCTCGGTGTGCCGGCGGTCTACCTCGCGACCACAGGCCGGGGCTATACCGACGACGAAGAGGCCCGGTACGGGCTGGTCCGGCACTTCACGCCGGAGCGGTACGACGATGCGGTCGCAGCGCTGGAGGAGATCCTCGCCGCACCCCGGGCATCCTGGGAGGCCGCCCGGGCGAAGCTGCTGGCCGAGAAGATCGACGTCACCGGCTGGATGGTGGACTACTTCGAGTCCACCTTTGCCGCGCGCCGGACCGGCTGAGCGATGTGCGGGATCGCCGGTACCGCCGGCTTCGGGGATCTGGCGCTGGTGAAGGCGATGGCCGCGACGATCGCCCACCGCGGCCCCGACGGCGAGGGCTTCTTCTCGGAAGAGGGGGTCCACCTCGGCAACCGGCGCCTGGCCATCCAGGACGTGCCCGGCGGCGCCCAGCCGATGACCAACGAGGACGGATCGGTCGTCGTCGTCTACAACGGCGAGATCTACAACTCGCCGCAGCTGCGCGAGCTGGTCGTCGGCCGGGGCCATCGGGTGCTGACCCACTGTGACACCGAGATCCTCCCGCATCTCTACGAGGACGAGGGAATCGGCTTCGTCTCGAAGCTCAACGGCATCTTCGCCTTCGCGCTCTTCGACCGCACCAGGAAGAAGCTCTTTCTCGTCCGCGACCCGCTCGGCGTCAAGCCGCTCGTCTACGCCACGAGTGGCGATTCCCTCGCGTTCGGCTCGGAGGCGAAGGCGGTCCTGGCGAGCGGGCTGGTGGCAGCGGAGCTCGACGAGACCAGTCTCCATCTCGCCATGAACGTGCGCTATGTCCCCGGCGAGCGGACCTTCTTCCGCGGTATCCGGCGGCTGCCGCCCGGGCATGTGCTCGAGTACGCCGACGGGAAGACCCGGCAGTTTTCCTACGCCACGACCGACTGGTCTCCTGATCACCGGCTGACGAGGGGCGAATGGCTGGAGGGGATCCGCGACCACTACCAGGCGGCCGTCGAGCGCCAGCTGCTCTCGGACATCCCCGTCGGCATCTCGCTCTCCGGCGGAGTGGACTCGAGCTCGATCGTGGCGATGGTCGCGCGGGCGACGGGTGAGCGGATCCAGACCTTCAGCCTCGGCTTCGACGAACCGTGGGACGAACTGGAAGACGCCCGGTTCGTGGCGCAGCGCTTCGGGACGGACCACCACGAGCTGGTCCTGCACGAGCCCGCCCTCGCGCACCTGAGCGAGGCGATCCGCCACACCGAGGAGCCGAAGGTCAACTCCCTTCAGCTCTACCTCCTCCACCGCTTCATCGGCGAGCACGTGTCCGTCGCCCTCTCGGGCCTCGGCGGGGACGAGTTGTTCGCCGGCTACGACTTCTACCGCTATCTCGAGCGGAGCGAACGGTTGCGGACCGGGGCGATCGGCGCCGGAACGCACGTGCTTGCGCCGGCGCTCGACTGGCTCGCGCAGCGCAGCGCGGCCGTCGGAAGGCCGGCCCTCGACCTCTTCACCCGCAAGCTGGAATGGCTGGCGTCGAGCGGCGACGGCGCCCGCCACTACCTTCTGCTCCGCAATGCCTGGGACTTCAACCCGGCGCTCCTGCGACGTGTCTACACCGCCGACTTCCTCACTCGGCTCGAGGGGTCCACGCGGGAGGAGTACGACGAGCACTTCCGGGACGGCGGGCCCTACGAGGCCGCCGCGTTGCGAGCCGAGTTCGCGACGAAGATGACCTCGGACCTCCTCCACAACGAGGACACCATGTCGATGGCCCACTCCGTCGAATCCCGGGTGCCGCTCCTCGACCTCGAACTCGTTCGTTTCGCCGCCCGCATCCCCGACACGCTCCGCTTCGAAGGCGGCCCGAAGGCGCTGCTGAAGGACGCTTTGCGTCCGGTCCTGCCCGAGCAGGTGCTCACGAAGAAGAAATGGGGCTTCACCTTCGACCCCGTCGAGCAATACCGCAAGGACCTCGGACCGATGGTCCGCGAAATGCTGACGCCCGAGCGGCTCGCCGAAGCGGGAATCTTCAATCCGGACTTCGTCCAGGCGGTCCTGAAAGCGAAGCCCCACCAGCGACTCCGCTGGCACTATTTCCTGCTCTGGCAGATGATCGGCGTGCAGATCTGGCACGAGACCTTCGTGCAGGAGCAGTCCTACAGGGCGAGGAGCATGACGCCATGAAGCCACAAGCCGGTACGACCGTCGAGACCGTGAGAACGTTCTGGCAAGGGCACGTCAACAACGAGTACTACACCGATGAGGCTCGAGGATCCGATGCCTACTTTCAGGGCATCGAGGACCGGCGGTATCAGTGGCATTACCACCTGCGCGAGCTCTTCGACTCCCTGGATGGCGAGGGCCGCACGCTCCTCGAGGTCGGATGCGGGATCGGCGTCGACAGCATCCAGCTCGCCAAGCGCGGCTTCGCGGTGACGGCCGTCGATCTCACGGACGAGGCGATCCGGATCGCCAAGGAGTTCGCCGCGCATCGGGGCGTCACGATCGACTTCCGCGTCGGCAACGCCGAGGAGCTCGGATTCCCCGACGCGAGCTTCGACGACGTCTATTCATTCGGGGTGCTCCACCACACCCCCGACATCGAACGCTCGGTGGCGGAGGTACACCGCGTGTTGAAGCCGGGTGGGGTGGCCCACGTGATGCTCTATCACAAGTACTCGTTGGTCAATCTGATCCACCGGGTCCTTCGCCTCCCGTACGAGTCTCCTCGGGACCGCAACGACCACTGCCCGGTCGTCTACACCTTCAGCCGCCGGGAGGTGCGGGAGCTCTTTGGCGGGTTCTCGACGGTCTCGGTCGCTTCCGCCTACCCCTTCACCTTCGGGTTCGGCCCTCGGGTGAACCGGCTGCCACTCCGAATCCGCCGCGAA
>Ga0123355_10007873_pt1 | contig 16048 bp, 7 predicted proteins | sample TergutEmb28metaG_3_FD_89872 | JGI IMG/M metagenome (GOLD analysis project Ga0123355, IMG submission 89872) | Embiratermes neotenicus P1 segment gut microbial communities from Petit-Saut dam, French Guiana - Emb289 P1 | ecosystem: Host-associated > Arthropoda: Insects > Digestive system > Gut ...
AAAAATTTTGGAAATTAATGGTTCTTTTTGTTTTTTTTAAAAGAAAATATTCCCATTGCGGGCCCCCAAAAATGTAAATGGGTTTTGTATTCCCCCCCCCCCCCCCCGGGTGCCTTCATTGTATGATACAGAATGAACTTTCCATTTTAGTTGTCATAGTATCACTGGACTATTCTGATTTTAGGAGGAATTTTAAGGTGGGTATTCAAAAGATAATTTTTACATTTGGCCACAGGTAACAATGCATGTAACTCAAGAAGTAGTATTTTTCTAGAATGAGGTCTGTTTTTGACAATTTTTAGATGCCAACTGTGCGGTGCAGGTTTTGATCGTAAGCCCAAACTTGAAGATCATCTTGCATTAAGCCACAACAAAATCAGTGATTCTGATGACAGTCGTAAATGGGTTGGCCATCTCATCACCAATGAGCTGAATCAGCAACCACCATCTTCATCAAATGCTTCACTGGGTGCTGGTCAGCTGTCTCTCCATCAACCAAATCCACCCTTACCAACTGATGTCGCTCGGCGAAGAGGCACTAGTGATGGACATCTCCTCCTTCAGTCTCACCTCCATGGTTCAGAAAATGACAGCAAAACACTTGGTAATACGACTTCTCCTCACCATCATCCACTGACAGCTTTAAGGACTGAAACCAATCAGCATCAACAGAGCTGGCATCACATGATCTTTGGAGGGAAAGTTATGGATAGTGACATGATTGAAAGTTCTGGAATGGAAAGTAATGTTGCAAAAATGGTCCCCATTTCAGCAGTTTTAGAAAATCAGCATCGTCTCTTATCAGATATGACTACTTTAGGAGGTGGGCTTGGCCCAGGACAGAGTGCAGGTCGCAATCTTCTGCCTTCATGTTTAACAGGAGGTCACACTTCACTCCACCCACCTGGCAATCAACCCCCACATCACATTCCAAATATACCAAACCCTCATGCATCCTTGGCCCCTCGTGTTAATATGTTCCCTTCTGACAATAACTGAGGATGTGCAAACATGCAAATAACAGAGTAGTTTCTTACAGACTGACAGCAGATCCAATGTAAGGTCTTGTATGAATGTACCATCAGACACTTTTAATGCATTTGTAACAGTATACAGCCTCAAAAAGTTGTTCTGTTTATGTTAAAATTCTTGCTAGCATTAGCTCTAGAAGACCTGCAAATTCATCTGGTAGGATAACACCCCTAGAATTTCTTTTCTATGTTTAGACAAAAAGGGAATCACTGTTTTATTTCCACAAAATGCTGTTTGTTTCAAAATTTTATCTTTTCCTTTTCAAATGACACATTCTCCATAAACCATGTGCTAAAATTTAAATACCCACCAAGGTAGGATAATGATTAAGGAGGGCTTGTCCATTTTCCACTACACATTCTTTTTGATAGGTTCACAGCAACAACAGTAATGACCAATAGTGATTGATTGGTGGTAGATTGGATGCAAGTGACATTTGGCAAGAAATTTATTGTGTACTCTGCTGGACATTGTTTGAAGAAAAAGAAGACATCACTGAACCATAGCATGGTCGGTCTTGGTATAAGTTAAAGGTGTTCCTTAACACTAATATAAGTAAATTGCTACTAGTGGGATTTTCAGCTGTATACATTGTTATGCTGCATGTGTGTAACTTATTATTGTGGTACTTTATTAGGTCTTCATCAGTTCTTCATCAACAAGCTGTCTGCTCAAGATTGGCTTCTCTTTGTTTTGTACCTGGGATCTAAGATGGTGCCATGTTTCATATTGTAGTAAATTTTGTAAATCTGCATTTCGAATCAGGCACTGAATGAAGTTCAAATACAATGCTATTTTAAAAAATACACAAGCAGAAACAACAACAATGGTAGCAATATCACTCCCTTTATTTCTTAGAAAGATGTAAATTATGTTTATTTATAATTGTGATTTGTTTCATTATATGCTTTCATTTCTTTTCTTTGAAGTCAGTTGTACTCCATTATGCTGGGTTCTTACACTGTAGTACAGTATACTATACATGTGAACCTGAATGTTCCATACTACTTGAAAGGTATCTTTAATTATTTAAAAGATGAAATATTTTGTACTTTTTTTGCTAAGGCACCATTATTATTGGCATATTTTTCATTCATATATAATATCAGATACAGCTGATATTACAAATTTATTTAATTAAAGTGTTCATGCCATCATACAAGCTTCAGCAGAATTTTGCCGTGTTCAGGAATGTCTTATTAAGTACAAAATCTATTGTGGGTTTTACATCTTGCATATGTTATTGTTGTCTATAAATATAAAGTATGGAAGCCTGTTTATTAGCTTCTAGTTTTTTTTATGTCCTGTATGATTAATATCATACTTCAGAAACTATTAAATGAAGGAATATTAGATTTTATTGTGTTGTAATATATTGCATTCTTAGATGTAAAACTTCTAATAGCTATGATATTTAATTAGACACCCATGATGGAGGCAGACTTTTGCATATACTTACAGGGTGATGTGAACATTATTATTAAAGGACTCTGAAATATGTAGTGTATCAGATAGTTGTAGTAAGTTAATCTTATTGGAGGTCAAATCCCTTTAGGGGGCAAGAGATTTTTTGTTTTCTCCACAACACCTATACTGGGTCTGGTGCCCACTGAGCCACCTAATCAGTAATTACCAGGGACTCTTTTTCCCTAGGGATAAAGTGGCAGGGGCATGAGAATGACTGCTTACCTCCACCTAGTGCCGAGGTTAAGAATGGATGGGGCTATACCTCTATACCCCTTGTATACCTTCAGGGCATGTACAGCAACAACTTTACGTTTCGGTTTTTAGTACAAGTTAGTATTGGTCCATTTAAAATAAAATGTATGCCATATATTTTTTTCTGCTTAATGTTTTATAAGCTGACTATACTTTTGACAATTTGGTTTGAGGCTGTACTTTGTTGTAAGCATCAAACAAGTGTAAATAAATTGATTTTACTTAGCTTGTTTTGAAAGTAGTAGCATAAAATGTCTAAGATGTAGAAAAATATACATTACTTTAAAAACAAACTGTTTGAAAGGATGTTACAACTTTACTCCTGAAATCATACCCTTAGTATTGTAAATGTGTAAGACTAAAATTTAATGTAAAAAGTGCAGAGAGAGAGAGAGAGGAAGAGTGTGTGTGTGTGTGTGTGTGTGTGTGTGCATGTGTGGCAGATGGATATCTAGTAAAATGCTATTAATTTTGACTAAAGTGTTATCAATCTCCAGAGTTAGGCTTACCTGAGATATGTATTGTTAGTTATTCATAATTTTTGTACTACTTTGATCCTTAAAAATGTTAATCCAAGATGTGAAATTCTTTCAAATTTAATTTCAGAACATTTTTCTCCCCACATATATGAAGTTAAATTATTTTTGTCCCATAACGTTTCACTTCAGCCAGAAACATAGCATTGACAGACGCAGCAGCACTACAAGTCCTTCATTCTTTTCTTCTGAAAATCTAATCTCTTAAATCAGTATTAAGTAGTATTACATACAGCATCATGCAAAGCATTGAAGATGTTTGGGTTTTGTGATGAAAATTTTTATACTTGTACCCTATAATGTGCAGATGTGTGTGGCTGCCACTTTAGGCATTAATGAGAAATATCCTGTACTTATGCTCCAGACCTGGCACAGTTCTTCTTTCAAAAATCTTCATGAAATATCTGTTGAATTGTCTTCCAGTTAATGTGAAGTTGATCTTCTTGTTGATTGTATGGTCATACAATAGTACCTGCCCACCATTTCACAAAGTTTTGTGACTGTGTGTAGATTTCTAGAGTTGACAGCCACCCTTTCCTTTGACCCTCTGTAACATCTTCACGTCCATCTCTGAATCTTTTTTAATCATTTGAGGAAGCATGAACAAGATATGGCTTCAATTTCCATAAACAGTTCCAAGGAATTTATATGTTTCTGTAGCTGTTTTCCCAAATTTTAAATAAATTGGTGTTTGCTGACTGTTTGTTTGAACAAAAAAAGTACACCTAACACGTGGGGTTGCTACAGATGAATTGATGGAGCTAGGACCTTCTTTTCAGTAATCCCTGGTGATAATAACATATAACATGCAGTAGCTACAGTTGATTTATGTGTAGAACCATACCCGCACTATTGTATCTGTCCCAGAAATTTATTGTTTGATGCTATAATGTAGTGGATGTGCAGAAGTGTATTCATTCAAAGAATCTTTTGGTACTATAAGCTCAAGTTAACATTTCTATTGTAGAAATGTTTAAAAACATATAGAATGTATTAAAAGTCGTGGAATATGCCCCCCAAACCATATCTTTATTACTGAAGATTTTGAGGCAAGCTGGTTAAAGTTTCATACATTACATTTCTGTACTGCATTGACTTAAATATTTTTCCTCTAGGTCTGTTTTTCCATATTTAAACCTGAGTTCTTAAAGTTAGTTTGTTACTGATTACTTTTACCCTTTCATGTCTTAGATAAATGTACTGCTGAAGCACAGAATTTATTTTCTTTATGTGATGTGGGTGTATGTGTATTCTGAACATAATTGTTGAGTCTCAAAGAACTGAATGATGTTAGCTTTTTTTGATAGATAAATTTTCTTATTGATTACCTGTGTGAATGCAAAATAAGTGAAACCAACCAACCAGCTATGGTCAGCTACACCCGGCTATGGTCAGACATGTTACAATAACATTTTTGTGCTCAGGGGAAGGGTATTTATTCATGATCTTTTGTCTTCTTCCCAACATGCAGAATGGAAAGGTAACAAAATTATGTCAATTTTTCTACACCATGTCTGTCCGTCCATCTGTCCACATGTAGAAACTTGAAAATCCTTTACCTTAATGAAATTTGATAGTGGGGGTTTCATTGAAATTTTCAACATGCTCCAATTTTGGTTGAAATTGGACACTTTGTGTGAAGAACTACATGCATTTCTTTATGCATCTGAGTGGCTGTGTCATGGCTCAGGTGGTTAATCACCAGCCTTTCACCATGGAGGCCTGGTTTCAATCCATTGCCAGTTTGTGTGGAGTTTGTGGTGGACAGAATGGCAATAGGGCAGGTTCCACCTCCAAGTAATCCTATTTGTATGCTGGCAGGATCATTACACCTACAACATTCCATACACATTCATACATTTATTTATGATGAGTGCTATATAACTGTAGCAGTTGACATCATCATTAAGTAATGCTCTTAAAAAATACACTCCATGCATCTTAAAGTGTAATATGCTAATTATTTGTGAGAGTGAAACATGTTGAAAGAAAATATAGAGAAGAATGGAACAGATTTTATGGCCATTACCCTTTTTTGTAAGTCTTGTGATTTTGTATATAATTCATAAAAAAGGGTTTTGTGTTGTGTCTTCTTATAAGTCGAGAAATGTAATGAAAAAACAAATGATTACACAAGAATTGTTGCACTGTGTTTTCATGTCTTAACTTGTTTTGTCCCAGGTAGGGTGAGCACTGCTTGCTCCTCTCACTTCCCACTATTCTCATAGGTTAGGCTGCTACCATATCTCTGTGGAACTGAGGCCTCTGCTGGGCCTGTTGTTCAATCTCCAGATATTAGAGGAATGAGTACTAGTAATCATTCCTGTAATATCTGGGGGATGAACACCAGGCCCCGCAGAGTTCTCAGTGAGTAGTAGTAGGTGCTGACAGGTCTATCAAAGCCAAACTCGTTACAGATGATGATTAGTAGTAGTAGTAGTTGGAGGAAACCTGTCCAAGTTCAGTTTTGCCCACTACAAATCCTACGTGGACTGCCCTGGGAATGATCCCATGCCAGTGCAGTAAGAAACTCATGAGTAACCACATGAAGTATGGCACAGCCATTGTCACTTCTCATAAGAGGGAAAATATACCATACAGGTGCTTATTGAGATGTGTTCATTTGACATGTAATTTACTATGGCTAAGCAAAATCAAGAATAGGACAATTTTTATTTCAGTAGGCTTCCTGTAACTTTGTCAATAAAAGATTTTATATAAAAATAATGATTTATAAAAAAGGAATTTAAATTATGCATATGTCACAGAGAATTATGACTTGTGTGACACTACACAAAATTGAAGTTTTTACACACTATTAAGCAGTGAAGTCTTCATGCGTGGTCAGATGCATCTCAAATTGGAGTAAAATCCTGCTGTTCTATAGACAGTCTGAAATGCTTACTTTTTTTCCAAACTTATATGGTCAATTGCCTTAGAAAAGTCCATTACATTGTTTTGCATTATGCATAAATATGTGCATTTCAAACATACTGTCATTTGCGATCTATGCTCTTCTGCGATATTATGCAGTGTATAATGGTAATAGGTAAGGAATTACCACTATACACAGTGTAATGTCCCAGAAGAACACATCTCATCTACTTTGTGGCAGAAACCTGTAATCATGCATATTATCATTTGACCTCCAGTCTGTGCAACATGTAATGAAGTTTCTGTTTTGTGTCCTGGATTTAGCTCTTTAGATTTCTGATGGGCATAGCAAGAAGAAGTACTGGTTTTATTTTCTTGTCTCATTACGTTTTTCAGTTTAGTCTACTGTTGCACATGTTCTTGAGAAAGTGCAAGTAAATGAGAATGCAGATAGAAGCACTGTACATGCAAATTAATTTTTTACATTTGACATGCTGTATCTTAGAAATAAAATCAGGATTTGATGGTATCCAAATGTATGTTAGTTCTTTGTATTTATCCTTTTGATTTACTTTGTTTTTATTGTGAATTATGAACAGAGACTTATATTGCACATATCCAAATAGAATGGCTTTGAGAAGACAGTATGTGTGTGTTTTTTATTTCAATAACTATATGGAATACATTTCCATACTTGTATATTATAAATGCATATTTCACCACAAATTTGCATTAAACTTATCTTCTCTTCTTTTGGATCTTTGTAGGCATAAATTTAGGGTAGAGTGAGCACTAAGTAGAGGAGTTAGGAATCTAGGAAACTGTTAACCTGAAGCAAGTGATGGGTAAAAGGAACAAATGGTTTACTGAAATGCCTTACTGTCACGTTCTTAAAGTTCCTGTCCCATGTTTCTGGTATAATTTAAACTGTGTTTGCAAGAAGAATGTATTTATGTAGATTCACAAGAAATAACATAACCTTGAGTTCTGGGGTTGTCACAGCAGTGAAAATTTAAATTGTGCTATTTTGGATTATAACAGTTCGTAGTCTTGTAGGTGGGTGCCAGTATCCTCTTCAGGGATGTGGCATGAAATACATCAGCAGGGAGTTTTAAGTATTTCTCAATGGACTCAATGGATGGAAGTTTCTGATCCTCAAAAGATAATGGCTGAGACACTCCCCAAGTCAGCTGTTCTGATGGTCCATTTGAGATGTCAGGATGTCACTATAGGTAGTGAAATAATCCAAATACTTAAACATAGTAGTCACTATATGTATATCTGGAATTGCAAACAACTGAATGTGGACTGGAGAAATAAGGTTGAGAGTAGATGAGGTTGCAGGCAGTCAGTACTGGTATGTCTTTGCATTTAGAAGAATTAGATCAAACCCACCACATCCATCAGAAACTCTTCTGCCTTTGTCTGTAAAGACAATTCCATGAAGAGAGTTTCTGTCATAGAAATCACTAAGGCGAATAAGTAGGGAGGTAACAGAGATGGTAAATTGTTGAATCTGTAAGTGACACATCCCAATTGTACTCCGATCAATAGATATATTCAATGATTATACAGTAGGCAATAATACATGACAATACAGCTTCACAGGGTGTTAAATAGTCTCCATGAAGGAAACACCAGTAAAACACTGGAAAATGTAAAAGAAAAACGAATGTTCCCACACATTTAAACATATTCAAATTCCCTGGAACACTGGGTCGCCTTCACGTACATTATCAATTCTGAGACAGTGGAAACGGAGACTGAAGTTTGCACTATACACCACATAGAATGTTGTAAACTGCCTGCCTTCTTTATTAAAATTCTTCTTTAAAATATTCTTGATTTTAATATAGATTTGTTTCTTCACACAAATTTTTGCCATTTTTTAAGAATTTTAATACATTTGTGTAAAGGGAATGAGATCTCTATTCCAGGTCAATATAAGGACTATTGTTTTAGATAGCATATAGGCCTGATGATGGCCTGTATGTAGACCGAAACTGGTAACCTAGATCATTTTTTTGATTGTGTTGTGTATGACTATAATAAATGAATACATCTATTGATTGGAGTGCAGCGGAGATGTGTCACTTGAAAAGACCAAAATGTCAAACATACAAAAATACAACATTGCTTGTTTTAACAGAAGATCACTGGAGTCTTGCTCTGTGTTCCCCTTAGACAATATATCTGCAAGTCCTATGTCTCCATTGTTGTCTCAGGAAGGGTCTGATATGGTTGGTGGGATCAAATTCTTTTCCCATGTAACTTAACAAGACTGGTAAGAGGAAATCTGCATCATATGCATTTCTTCATTTGTAGTCTTTCCTTTATGTGTAGTACATATGATATATTGTTTCATATTCAGTCCCACTGTAAAACTTTGTCTTTGTTATTTATATGCGTACATTGAACATTACCAGAATGAAGTTAAGGAACTCATTTTACATTGTTTCATCCTTATCGTGAACAGTTTACACTTGCATGATACTTGCAGAATTGAAAGTACATGTACTTTGACTGCTATGAAGTAACATCAAGTATACAGCTTTGAACAGGAAAGAAAATGTTTTACTTGTTTTCAGACTGAAATTATGCGTACTACTGTAAACAGCTTTGAAAGAGCACAGTGATGGTTATTTGGGTTATTACACCATGTGGGATAATAAGTTTGTTCCAAAGTTTCAGAGGAATGCGCTGCTTCCATCTTTAGGGTGACTGTATAAGGTTCATATAGCTACTAATGAGCACCACCTGCTGGAAACTTATATAACCTGACAACAATAATATTGATGGGTGTTGTTATCAGATAAGCCTAATCCTTTTGTTGGCAGTATTCAACCATATGACTTTCATTCCCTTCTGTGATTACTATAAGTGATTATGCAGTTCAGTAAACCTGTAGAAAGGTTATTCTGAATTCACACAATAAAACCAATAAATGTACTTGTGTTAAAATTGTATTTTTTACACACAATTTATCATAACTCTGACATGTTTCAATTGTTATTCTGAATCTTAATTTGTATTTAGTGCTATAACCTTTACAGTAGGAACTCTACAGCATGCTAGATTGAAAAATATTAAAACATCCTTAATTGTAACCAATTTGTACAGGTCCTTATATATTTACTATGGAAGAATACCACAGAAAAATACCTGCAGTAATTTATTTTTCACATAGGGAATGGTGCATCAAATTAAAGTCTTAACCCTTCCATTCACTGCCACAGGAGTACAACACTGATATGTTAAATTCTGTCAATAAGAAGGAATGAAGCATTATAGATTATTTTTGGAGATAAGTGTGTAATATGTGTATATTAAATCATATATTTCATTTATGGTATATTAGAAATAATTGCTTTGTAGGGGTGGTTCCACTTCACAATAATATACATTTCTGTGCAGGTTCATTCATATAATGTGTTATCATTTAATGGCAGGCACTTTGCTGTATTCTGAGGTTAAAAGAAGTAAGTTGCTACACTAATATATTTCCTAGGACTGTGCCATGGCTCAGGAATTTAGTCACTGGTATGTTACCAAGGGTTGTCCTTCCATCCCAGGCCATTCCATGTGGGAACTGTGGGGAACAAAGTGGCACTGAGGTAATGTGTATCGGTATTTCCATTTCCACACAACACACTCCTTATGATCGTTTATTGTCTGTCCTTGCTATCGCTTATTGTCTGGCCAGATAATACATGATCACAAGGAGTGTGTTGTGTGTGATTGTAAATATCAATACATATTGTGAATGTTACACCAATGGGAATAGACCATATGAAAGCACTGAGGTAGGTTTTCATCTGTGTACTTAAGTTTCCAGTGTCATTACAATTCCACCAGTGTCCCTTGCTCATATATTTCTCTATCATCAGCACTATACAGTATCAACATTTGATAGCACTAGTTAATAGCAACAAGAAAAAAAGACATTTGGTCATAGGATCTATGACTGTTAGGCAGTTATAACTATTTGATGCTTCTACAACAGTTGTGCATACTCATATTAACTCATAACTCAGGTCAAGGTGTCAAGTTTAGGATAACTCCAGAAAATGGAACGTCACTTTGATAAGAAAGATAATTTTATAAAATTGAAATTGATTATTTGGGATATGACTGTTTGTTAGTTGGTGAGTCATTACCAATATTTAGTAGGTGTGTGCTACCTTTATCTTAGAGTGCTTAGACCTTGAAGATGTAAAGAGCAAGGTCTTCCACAACATTAGAAACTTTTTGTGACTTTTTTTTTTGTGTGTGTGTTATGTAATTATGCTGTCAAGCTTCTAAGATTATATGGCACTGGTATAGATGAATGAATGAGTATAGACCATTGGTGGAATGATACTGACAGGGAAAAAACTGACGTACATTGATTACAACCTGTACCAGTGCCACTTTGTCCACTACAATATCCCACTTTGATTGCTTGGCATTCAACCTAGGCATCTATTGTGAGATGCCAGCAACTTACTACCTGAGGCCTGGCATGACCCATTTCAAATCTGCATTGTATCGTATCCCAGAAGACCTAAATATTCATCAGCACCGCTGTAAGAACCTCAAAGGTCAACATGAAAATTTTGTCATTAATGACAAACTTGAACCTAATTCCCTTCTAACTTGATTTGTGTTCTGACCAGCTGGACCACAGAGCAAGTTCTCCTGGATGTCTGTATCAATCTCATAAATTTTTCTGTTTTACCACTCATAAAGCAGTTAATATTTCCTGATGGAGCATCACAGAATACAGCCCCGTTTGTAATAAGGTTTATCCACTGTGAAAGTTGAAGCTATACTGGACAGAAAGTTTCATTTTATTATAGTTAGCATAATTCATTTCTTTTTGCAGTCTCTAAGCCATAGTATATAACTGAGTTTACATATTCAAGCACTGCAAGAATAACCAGGTTTGATTCCTGGCAGAAGCAGGGGTTCTTTTATTTGTCACCACATTCAGACACTCTGTGGGCCTTCCTGTCCGAAAATGGGAACTGTTAAACCAATGTTAGAACATCCAGTGCTAAAGTAATCACTCACTTCCATCTAGGGTCAGATAAGGAATAAATTGAGCGCCATTTTTATTCCCTGTTATGTCTTCATGATGTGACTAACTTTACTTTTTCTACCCTCTATCAGAAATTGATTATTTGAAGTCCATGTGAATGGCATTTGAAGATTGTGCGTATTCTTATCTTGACTTTCAAGTTAAAGAATATTACAGCATGCATGCCACAAAACTGATGAGATAGTTTTGACATTGTTGAAGATTAAATGTGGAATTCAGAAGTTCAATTTTAATAACTTTAATAAGTGGCAGAGTCAAGCTGAACTAAACTATGCATGCTTCCTAATAGCTACAGATGAAGATAGTTCCTATATGTCAGCACAATATTTTTTGGTACACAGAATTTTCATAATTCATTATGTTGCTGAGTTTAATACATTAGTTACACAGTGCAACCCTTGCTCAGTTATTACACTTATGTTTTAAGTACAAAAGTGTTTTGTTTCTGATGTATACACATGCATAACCTCTCACCACGAATAATTCCATTATTACATATAACAAATAATAGGTTACCATCTTAAAATACAAAAGCAAATCTGTAAATTATGATGCCACTACAGTGGTATTTTTCTCTGTCTATAAATGAAATGTTGGCAACGTTTCTTGGGAAAGGTAGGGGTTATTTTATATTCAGCTAGTGTAAGCTCCTGATCTCCATATATGTTTTTGATATATTAAACTGACAAACCATTATTATGTATCTACTATGACTATATGAATGAATATATAAACCTGTTAACTGAAAGTGGAAGCCATATCAGAAGTTTGGAAGGATGTGACATCACACTTATTTGATTTTATTTCCTGCATTTGAGCCACATATTGATCATTTTATATAATCAACATTGCCAAATGACACCGGAACAGTAGACATATCCACAATAAGAAATGGCTACAAACAAAAATGGTCATAAATCACATGGTGTATTACCAAACATTGGTGACGGTGATATATTAGCTAGGCCAGATACAGAGAAATGAAGGAACTGGAGGTACAAAAGAATTTGATGTGTGTGATGTCAGGTTTGTTCAGAAATATTAACTGGAACTGTTTTGCACAGTTATTTGGTTTTGTTCCTGTTGTATTTAATGATAATTAATGGTTCAGATAACATAGACTGGGTAGGGAGACTATGTGAATAATGAATTGGAAACGGAGTGATCCTCGCCATATTTGAATTATGCTAATGGCATTTGCCTGGAGGTACTTAAAAGTACCACAGAGTCCACAGTCAGGCTGCCCTGTCTCCAGGCGTAATATTTGTGCATTATTGATCATTTTTGCCAAACAGTGAACTTTATGAATTTAGCCTATCAGTGTTCATGATGAAATAAACTAACCTGACCCTAATAATTTATATGGATACCATTGTATGTACAAGGTGGTTCAAATATGACCAGGACTGATTTGTGTGTAAATCTGGCGACATCAGTCCCGGTCATATTTGAACCACCTTGTATTTCCACACTTCAGGGAAACATAAAAAAAAAAAAAAATGTCTCTACTCCATAACTAGTATAATTACGCATCAGAGGTGAAGCTCCCATCTTAAAAACCAAGGATGTGACAAGGTGCAGCCTTGTCAGTGCTATTTCACACCACAGAGTGCAGCAGTAGGTGATTATGAAGCAATGATAGAATGATAATTAGCAGGGTAAACCTGAAGAAGAAACTGCTGTAATACCATTCAGTCATCCATGAAGCTCATATGAAGTCACCCAAGACTGGATCTGAGGCTGTGCCATCAGAAGCCAGCATTTAACTGAGTGAGCAATATCATGGCTTAAGTCAAACAGATGTTAGTCATATTGAAGTTCCATTATTTTCCATGAATTGTAACATTATTTGTAAAAAATTTGCCATTGTACAAAATTTGAAAATTTTTATATGGCACAATTCTTGCTCCCATCTGAAAAGTCTGTCCAATCACCATGTTTGTAATTCAAGGAGGAGAGTTATTAATATACAGTGAAATTATGATATAGTGCTGCCTGATATAGTGCCACCCTCTCTTAACCCCAACAAAAGTCTGAATAGAAATTGACCGCCACCTTCAATATATGGACATTATTTGCATTGAACAGTGGCACAGTGGTTTTTATTTGAATAATTTCCCAATCCTGTGAATGTAATCAATAAGACAGCCAACAACAATATACATTGACATGAGTTTGTGATGAACCAGATGTGTTCTATAACTTACTGTAGTGTATAACGTTGTTTATCTTACTAATTTTATTTTCTAATTGGTACATGGTAATGATGCAACAACAAGCATTAAAATGTTAATCAAAATATAATTTTTGACTTGTTAAATGCTGAATTTATTAGAATATGTAAATCAAGGACAGTAAGATGGATGGGATGTAGGCCACAGAGGAAAGAAAAGAAATGCATGCAGAATCTTGGTGAAAAATCCTGAAGGGAAATAACTACTCAGATGACTAAGGCAGAGAAGGGAGGATAACATTAAATTGAATATTAAAGAAATAAGATCTAAATGTTTGTACTAGACTGAACTGGCTCGGGAAAGGGACCATTGGCAGGCTGTTGTGACTAGGGTAATGAAACTTGGGCTTCTGTAAAATGCAGGAAATTTGTTGACTACTTATGGATTCTGCCCCATGTCATTTGTTAGATGTGTTATACTAGTGGTGTGATATTGTAATTGTGCTTTTATTAATTACCTTGCATCATTCTAGTTGCATATTAAATACAGTAGTTTCTATAATTCAATAAATTGTTTTATCTGTCAGGTAAAGAAACTTACAGGATGTGCTAAAAATTGAACTTTATCAAAACATTATGTTTTACATAGACATGGCTGTCTAATTCTGATTAAATTTTCATCACTGCTGTTTCATTCATTTTTTTTTAACAAGGACTGTTAAAATTAGTGCCACGTAATAATAATATTTTGAATGAAGTGACTGATCATCTGACTACTGATAAAAAAAAAAAAACAGTGAAAGTAAAGGTTTTGACTTATGTAACACATATAACCATTATTAAATTAGAAAATAAATTACAAGCAAATGTATATTTACTGTCAAAACAAAACATGAAACAAACACGTGCATTTCAAAATATAAACAAAATTGTGTGAATGTGAGTGTGCATGATCTTATGTGACCGAAGTTGCTCTGTATTATTATAGGGCATACTTAACAAGCTTTGATATTAAATACAGTGGTTGAATCATATTTCTAATATACACAAAACTTTAATTACATGTACAGAATTTTCGGGTTGAAATAGATAGGCATGAAACTTGTAAAATGTAATGATATCATCAACCATCTTTCATTTTAAAAAAAAAAAGACTTTTATGTCGAAGGTTCATGCTATTTAAAAATTTCTGTTGTGATGTGTATGTTAGCACTAATAGCATACTGGGTTTTATTTTCATTTGGTATATGTGTTTTCTAACACTGACCAATAGAGCTATAGTACTGCTGGCAAAAGTGACCTTTAAAGTAACAAAATAACCATATTTTCAAGAACAGTTTGGTACTTCATATACCATACTGTGTGTTGTGATAATTGATTATTCATTATGCTCATAAAGTACTTGTTCATAGAACAGACTGATGAAAACTGTTTTATCACAGAATATGTACCAGTTTTGAAGTTTGAAAGTCATTTTATTTAAAGCAATACTTCCCCCACCGCCCAGTAAGTCATTATTTTATTCCCCCATAATTTCACTTTTTAAACTTAAAATTTATATGTTTGTTGTTGGAGTAAAGCTTAGTGAAATAAGGTTAATACCCAACTTGCTGTTGTATGCTGTTATCACTATGTCATACATTTTTATGTTTGGATTTGGTAGAAGCTTGGGTGCAGTAGGATGTCACCAAAACTTTGCAGATTGCAGAAAGAAATATCGTATAACTGAAGGATGGTATTTGCGCTCTTGAGCTCAGAGTCATGACTGTATTCTAGTTGTCTGTTGAAAGTAACCATTTTTATTTACATTATTTCATATCCAAGACATTTCTTAACAAGAGAAGACATTTATTTTTAATTAATGGAAAAGGATTAAATATTAACTAAAGATGTGATGTACGATGATGTTGAAAGAATGGTTGGTTACAATACCGTATCAGATACTACCACAAAAAATATCTTCTTGCTGGATAAGTAGAATTTGTTATATGTAAACCTTACTGAAAAAAACTATTGTATTCCAGTACCTTATGTAGATATTTTATACATATTATATAATATCTGAGACTGTACTCTGTTAAGCATACACATTTGTATAGAACATTTGCTGAATTAAAGAAATGTTTTGTGTCTGTTTTATTGGTCTAGCAAAACTTTTTTGTATCAAGTTGTTAAGGATACATGGCATACAGTCATTAGTAAACTCACATGTCATAATTACAGTATGTACATAATATTACTCTGTCTCCTCCTACAAGTAACTGACTCATAAAAGGACATTTTTCCAAAGATGTAAAAAAATTCAAGTTTTTTGACATTTTTATATTGATTGTTAACTTGCATCCATTTTTGGTTATTTGTAACAAATATTAAAATGAGTTTCAGTGTTGGATAAGACCTGTCATATTTCTAATTTCTTCAGTCCCATGATGTATAATAAATTTATCATCCTTTTTTCAATAGTGTTCAATAACATAATTTCAGAACTGAGCCCCGCTAGGCGGTTAATACTGGGGGCTCGGCAAAACTTTCACTAACTACCCTTTCACTAACAACCTCCCCCTATCCACTCCTCTCACTCACGGGAACCAATCCGCTGATGACAACTAGGGAAAACGTGGACGGAAGTTCCGG
>Ga0123355_10007874_pt1 | contig 16047 bp, 17 predicted proteins | sample TergutEmb28metaG_3_FD_89872 | JGI IMG/M metagenome (GOLD analysis project Ga0123355, IMG submission 89872) | Embiratermes neotenicus P1 segment gut microbial communities from Petit-Saut dam, French Guiana - Emb289 P1 | ecosystem: Host-associated > Arthropoda: Insects > Digestive system > Gut ...
CACTGGGGTGGGGACTGCGACTCTAACTTTATTTCCATGGCGGAAAGTTTGCGTGGCGGTTTGTCGCTTTCGCTTTGTGGGTTCGGTTTTTGGAGCCATGATATCGGCGGGTTCGAAAATACCGCAACGCCGGATGTTTACAAGCGTTGGGTAGCGTTTGGGTTGTTCTCTTCACATTCTAGGCTGCATGGTAATATTTCCTATCGTGTGCCTTGGAATTTTGGGGAAGAAGCTTCTGAAGTGTTAAGCTATTTCTCTAAACAAAAAAACCAAATGATGCCTTATATTTTTGCCAACGCCATGACGGCGCATAAAAAAGGCGTGCCAATGATGCGCCCTATGGTGTTAAGCTTCCAAAACGACCCTGTGGCTGTTTATATGGATAGGCAGTATATGTTTGGGGATAGCTTGCTTGTTGCCCCTGTATTTAATGAAGAGGGAACAACAAAGGTTTATCTGCCTGAGCAACCTGGCAGATGGACAAATTGGAAAACAAATGACGTTTATGAGGGTGGTAAATGTGTAGACGAAACTCACGACTACTTTAGCCTAGGCCTTTGGGTACGCCCAAATAGCGTAATTGCTACCGGTGCAACGGATAGTGTTGCAGACTATGAATATGCTGAAAAGTCGTGTTTGAACGTTTTTGAACTGACAAGCACCGAGGCTGTAATTTACAACCCTAATGGCGAAGTTGGGTTGAAAGTTGCGCTAGAGCGTAATGGCAGCTGTATTACACTTGCAGCATCGGAAGGTCATAAAGGTTTTGATTTGATGTTCCGTAATTTGGCTGTAGAGTCTGTTGACGTGACTTGTGGGTTTATTGATGAGCTTGGAACAAGTGCTACAGTTCCCGCAGGGCGTAAAATGGCGGTATTTAATGTGAAGTAGTTTGGAGAGAATAACTGTTTGGGGTAGTGGCCGACGTCCTATTAATATTTAACACGTAAAAATTTAGTTGGTTATATTTCGATACTTTCGGGATTGGACATATCTGTATTAGGAGCTGTTTTAAAAACGTAAGGTAGGTACTCGAAGGGGTCTACACCAGTTCACTTGGCAGTTTCAACTAAGCTAAAAATAATAGCAACGGTATTTGCTCCACGAACAATATTAGCAAAAAGGAAAATTTTCCTACTTGTGACGAAGGACTTGATTATACGTTATTTGCGATTGTTAGATAATTCCAGGCAGCCGTCAAGCAGAATATTGTGAAGATACTTTTTTTGAGAAAGCATATAACCAACGGCTCTGCTGAGCTGTGATTTGAGCATAGTTCGTATTTTATTAGTCTACGCAAAGAACTCGTCTATAGCGGGTTTTAGGACTTCAAGACGTTTTTCGTATTTTTCATTAGGGGGAAGTTCGGCGATTTTCGTTCAATTTCAAACATTTTATCGCAATACAGCTTTCCCTTTGACTCCTGTGCACCGTTATCAACAGGGTATGCCGAATCCCATTTTCGGTGTACATGCGCCCTCTTGCAAGCTACGCTTGCTGGCCGGGTGGCCTGCCGCTTACGCAGCACCAGTTTCGCTGGAGTGTATCCAGTAGCCAGCGACTGTGATGTTATCTGAAAGTTTATGGTAAGCCTCGTAGCCGTCGGTGTGCAGGTATCATTTGAAGGTTTGTCTTCGGCAATCATGATGGGTTTATCAACATCAACGGCTACAAGTACTTCACTGGTAAGCCTGTTATTACTTCCAAAAACGCTGCAGATTTTAGCAGACTCATTACAAATCTGATTGAGGGTAACGGAAAAGACGGCAAGGAAAGTTAGGAAAGGGCAGATGTTAGGTAATGCAAAAGGGGCTGTCCGTTAAGAATTTCATATGAATAAATATGCATATACTCTACGTCATGGCGGGCTCCACCTGCCACCTCTCCGACGTTTGAGATTCCGGGTCTAGCCCAGAATGATGAAATTATGCATAATATTCATGAAAAATGCTTAACGAGACAGCCCCTTTTGTATTGGCAGCATGTTTTGTTAGTGTTTATCCAGCAGCTTTTTTATTGCGACGGCTCAAACGCCAATCCCAAATATTTACAGCAACTATAAGGGCAAGTCCAGCAATAGCAGACCAGAAAACAGAATAATCGTTTTCTTGCAACCATATTAACACTGAGGTATAAGACCAGTTTGTAATGGTATGAACAATAACAACGGTGAGTAGAGAAAAATGCCTTCTGAAAAGCAAAACAAACATTTGGTGCATGAAAAACAGCCCGGCAAGATACATGAGTAAGCTCGACATATCAAGTCCAAGCCCACCTGTTGCCAATCCGGCTGTAATATGCGGGAGAGAGAATAGAATAGCAACTATACTAATGGCTACTTTATCCGTTTTGAATAGTCCGTAAATTCTTGTTTGCAGAAAACCAACGAAAAGTATATCTTCCCATACGGCATAGAAGAAGAACGTAGCCAACATATACGCCATTGGCACGAATGGTCTAAACTCTACACCATTTCCATACATTACGAAGGGCAACACCACATTGATTATTAGTGGTATAGGGATAAATAAAAGCCCAAGCCGAATTACACTCCCTATCTTCTTTTTGTGTATACCGATAGAGCGCAATTTCTGCTTTTGTAACATAACAATGGCAAAGACGGCTACCGTAGAAACTACACTTCTAATAATCCGAATGATTAGAGCTTGTCGAGCTGTTTCAGCAAATTGCTCAATGATGAAATGCTCAACGACTAAGACAAATGCTATTATTAGCACATATGCACACATGGCTATTACAGCATCTTTTTTTCCGTACTTCGCAACTTCTTGCTTGTAGTCCATTTAATCTTCTCCTTAATAATCATGCGATTCATGGTTTTGCTCAAGATATTCGCCTATTGCTGATATTAGAAAATCGAGAGCGGCTTTACGAGCGTCATCTGAAATTGAGTCCATTGTTGCTACAAAATCAACGCAATTAAACAATGCACTTGCTGTTTCGGCGTGAGTTTTACTAAAGTGCATCATAGCGGCAATATCATCTATTGCGTCATCAGTTATCCTCTTTATCCGTTCGCTGTATTCGGGCGGGAGTTTACGGAAAAGAACTTGTAATTCGGGAGGGCTTACATAGTTGCTTATTGAATCATGCATGAGATAAAAGTCGTAAAAATATTTAATAATTTTTTTCTTAAGCGGCATATCTACTTTTGCTATTTCTTCTGCTTTTTTCATTGTGTCAACATAATCACGCTCGATAACCTCAAACAAGCACTCTTCTTTTGACTTGAAGTAAGAATAAAACGAACTTTTGCCAATACCCACAGCACGAACAATATCGTCAACAGTAATATCTCTTATTCCATTTTTAGCTTGTATAAGCTGCATTGTTTGCTGTGTTATGGCTATTTTTGTTTGTTGCCGCTCATACTCAGATATAATTTTTGGCATTGAGTCTCCTTTCATGATTTTGTGGACTATATCGACCACATTGTTCCATATAAATAATATGGAACAACACTACGAATAATTCAAGAACAAAATTTCAAGCCCTAAAGCGGAAGTGTACAACCGTCGAGGGGTTTTTTATATACAGGCAATTAAAATTCTAATTAAAAAAAGGAGTATGAATATGAGCCAACAAAACCAAAACCAGTCTGCCACACCGCAGCCCACACCACAAAAGCCCAACCCCAAAATCTACACCACCATCGACGGCAACACGCTAATGGCACAATGGCAAGAGTGTGCCTCACTACAATTCACTATTGAAAAAATCTTACCCACGGCATTTTTGATTTCGCAGGTAGCCCAAAAGTCGGCAAAGTCAACGCGTGCAAGTCTCATTTTGGTATTGTAAAGGTTTAATATCTTTGCCTCACAAATGAGGCTTGTTTAATTACATGGCGGTTATCGTCAGAAAAGAAATTAAATGAATAACAAAAAAATGAATATGGCAGCCATTACAACTACAAAAGAGGATAAGCCCGCCCCTGTAAAGACAATCGTCAAAACCACATACATGGTTAAAGTCAATTTCAACCCCAAAGCAAGAGAAACCATGAGCGACAAAATTGTGCGTATGCTCCGCTATAAGGTACGCCACAGCCATAAATCATGACTTTTTTGTAACTTATAATAAAAAAAATTATTCATATTTCGCATCAGGAGTAACTAACTGAACTTTTTTTGCATAAATTTAAATTAAAATAAATTTTCACCACATAAGTGTTGACAGTTGCTTAATATTTTGTTAACATCTTTTTAACACTTGAAACATTTATATTTTTTTGGAGGCTAGTTTATGAATTCAATAATAAAAAAGACAGTATACATAGGTTTTGCTCTGCTATGTATACTGGGTTTTTCCACAGTTGTTTATGGCGGTACGCAAGGTGTTGTTACAGGCAATAGAGTTAACGTACGTTCTTATGCAGAAATTAACGATGACAACCGCCTTTTTCAACTAGACCGTGGCCATGTGGTAGAGGTTTTAGGTACTGACGGCGATTTTTTTAGAATAAACGTAGATGAAAATGAAAATGTGTACATTTCTCGTGGTTTTGTTCAAATTTCAGAAACTTACGGTATTGCAAGTTCATATGTATTTTATATTTATGACATACCTCGTCATATGGGTGGAAAGCCAATAAGCAATGTTGGTGATGGTATAGCAATGACTGTTACATCTGTTTTCGAAGATTGGTTTGGTGTTTCCTATATGGGGGAACTTGCATTTGTGGAAATGTCTCACTTGCGGATCCCGTACTTTGCAGAACTTCCAGTGGCAAATATACGTTTACCAAGCACAAGCATTAGTAACACAACTTTAGGAGAAGAAATTGTTGACTTTGCAAAACAGTATTTAGGAGCACGATATGTGTTTGGCGGAACAACCCCTAGCGGTTTCGACTGCTCCGGCTTTATGTTGTATGTATTAAGTAATTTTGATATTAGCGTAAACCGTGTATCGCGTGACCAAGCACGCAATGGTGTGCAAGTCAGCCGTAGCGAACTACAGCACGGGGATTTAGTATTTTTTGCAGCATCTCCTGGAGGAAGTCGTATAACTCATGTTGGTATGTACATTGGTAGTGGGAGTTTTATCCACTCATCTACTTGGAATACGGGAGTAATAATAAGTGATATTAACAGTAGCCACAATAGTCGGCGGTTTGTAACTGCTCGTAGAGTAATTTAATGAATTAGGGTAAGACGTTTGGATTTTAGGTTTGAAAGCCTCAATTCCAAACGTCTGTTTTTTTATATTTTTTATTTACATATATTTTAATAGAACTGTGCTTAATACGTATAGAGTGCAGTATAATAACAAGATGAAAAAATAAACTCAAACAAATTAATAAAAATTTTCATTTCATCCTTGCGAACCTTGACGAATATGGTAAAATAGAGTGAGATGTAGAAATTTAATGGAGGGAAGGTGCCCTATGATAGACTTTAAAGATGAGATAAGCAAATACAAACCAATCCGCACTGTAGATGAGGTAGAAGAGGGCATAAAGGATGAGTTGCTGGATATTATGGATTTACTGCAATATATTTCGGGGAAAGCATCAACAAATGATGCTGGTAGGCTGTAGATATGAAATGTCCAAATTGTACTAACATCTATGACTTTGGCAATAAATGCCCTCATTGCAATGTTGATGCGGTGTTATACAAGCGTATTGTCCGATTGTCAGAGCGGTTATATAACCAAGGGTTGGAAAAAATTAAATCTCTGGATTTTACCAACGGGATAGATTTGCTTAAAAAAAGTATTGCAGTAGATAAAAGCAACATAACTGCACGCAACTTATTTGGGCTGGCTTTATTTGAAGTTGGACACGTTGGTGACGCTTTAAAAGAGTGGGTAATAAGTGTTTCTTTGCAAAGTGAAGATAACCCCGCAGAAGCATATATTGAACGGGTCAACAAAAACACCCGTGCTTTGGAGAAAGTAAATGAATCCATTGTAATGTTTAATAATGCGCTAACTCATATAAAACATAAAAGCGACGATTTGGCTATCATCCAACTTAAACGTGCTGTGGAAAATACCCCACGATTTGTTGATGCCTTAAATTTGTTAACATTGTGTTATTTGATACAAAATGACAAAGACCGTGCCATGGCCACTGCAGAGCGTGTAGTTTCGGTTGATACCCAAAATCCAATAGCACTAAACTATCTCTCTATTTTAAGCCCAAATGGTAAGCCTATACGGTCTGCTGTTATTGCTCCTATAAAATTTGCATCAAAAGTACAGGAAAGTGTAGGGCCATACAAGTCGTCTCTTAGCATAAATAATAAAAAATCCGGGAGTTTTCATATAATAGAAATTTTAACATTTATACTTGGTGCTGCCAGTGTTGCTGCTATTTTCTATTTTTTACTGTTCCCTCAATTACAACGCAATCATGAGAACGAGATTGATGAGCTTAACCAACTTGCAATCCAAGTGGAAGAGGCTCACCAAGAAGAAATTAATCGTTTAGAAGTCGTAAATACAGGATTGCGGGCAACAATTGAAGGGCATGAGTTTGTTATTAACCTTTTCGAACAAGCGGCTGAGTTGCAAGATCGTATAGACCGTGTAGATTACGCTTATTGGCTATTACAAGGTGAACAGCTACAAGAAGCAGTAGATATTATTGATAATTTAGATACGACAGGTATGAGCTTTGTTACTCTCGGCCGTATAGAAACTATACGAGAACAGGCATATCCACATTTGGCTACAATACATTTTCTTGAAGGAGAAGCTGCATTTAATGCCAATGATTTCTATAAAGCTCTTGTGGATTTAGAACATGCAAAACGCTTTATATCCGATGAAATGACAACTCAAAGGCGTGATTTTATGCTAATGTTGGGTACATTGTATTACGATGCCGGTAGATATCAGGAAGCCTTAGAACTATTAACTTCGCTACAAGAAAATTTCTCTAATCATCGTCCGCAAACTGTAGCAGGCATGGTCAGAAATATTGAAGACAACTTGCAAAATTGATGATTTGCAAAATTAAACAAACTTTTCCCATATGTTCTACGTATATATAATCAAAAGGAGGAGTTATTATGAAATCTATCTTTGGTTTAGATGAAAATCTTGCTGCTGCACTTAGTTATGTGTTTGCATTTTTCTCTGGAATTGCAGTGCTGATAATGGAGCGAGAAAATAAATTTGTGCGCTTTCATGCGTTACAGTCTACACTTTGGTTTTTGTTCTTGATGATTATTAACTGGGTGCTTAAGTTTATTACCGATGTTAGGTTTATCGGCAGAGTTCTGGGTATTGTCATAAATCCTGCACTGGCTGTTATTGGAGTTGTAGCATTTATAAGCTGGGTTTTCCTTATGTATAAAGCATTTAAAGGGGAAACTTACAAATTGCCCATTATTGGTGATGTCGTTTGGGCACAAATAAATAAGTAAGAGATGAAATCCCCCTTGCAAAAAATTGTATGGGGGATTTTTATCACATAACAAGTTTTATATCATTGTGTTTTAACAATATAAAGAAGAACAGTATGGTGAAATAAATGAGAAAACATGTTTATGCGGAAATTACTTCGGAGTATGTAAATATTTTTTCCAGTAAAAAACAGTGTTCGTATGCATTGCCCATAGACGAAAAATCTGTTTGCAAAAATAAGTCCGCCATATTGGTTGCTAATGTAAGGCAAGCTGCAATTCGAGTAGTGGATATTTATGAAAAGCCAACAGAGGGCGTGTTTCATGCGTTGGTACAGCGAATAAAAAAAATAAAACCACCCGGCAGATGGGAGTTAGTGAAGTCTGCGTTTCCAATAGGGGAAAAGATGAACGAAAATACACATGTTTTTGATGGGACAGTGTTCACAAATGAAACAGGTGCTATGGTTTTTTTGATGGCTGCATTGCCTGTTAGTATTACTGAAGAGCTTACAACAACAGGAGTTTCGTTATTTGGAACTGTCTATAACATCAGCTCTTTGGATACTGTAGAAAATATTTTATTTAAGTACTATGCTGAACAAAAAATTTCAGAGCCTTTTTGGGTTGTTTTCCCTCAAGGAGAGAGCTTTCGTATTTTATTTTTAGCAGAAGGGTTGCCCAGAGCAGCGTGGCATGTAAGCAACCATCCAGAGTATAGGGAAGGGGAGGTATTGCGGTTTTTACAAGGGTGTAAAGAGGAAAAGAAAACCACCCTAAGGCGGGCGGTGGTTTTAAATACGGATTTAAATTTGGAATGGCTATATACATTGTTTGCTGAGAATGGAATTGGAGTTGTGAAGGAAAGCTATTGTTTAAGTAGGTTTATTTCATAGACTACTCCCGGGTTTAGGCGAACTGTTTTTTCGGTTCTGTTGTACATAATTGTAAAATCATTGGCGGGTAGATGGTTGTCCAGCATTAGCTCCGCCTTTTTTATTTCGCCTTGTACGAATATAATACTTACAGTTACGCCTCCCTTGGCTCGTAAGCCTTTTACATAACCTGTGGAAAGTATTTTTGGCAAAGCTGGTATTAAGTGTATTACGCCTGGACGTGGGCTTTGTAATAATAACTCTGCAATTCCAGCAGTTGCGCCAAAGTTTGAGTCTATTTGAAATGGTGGGTGTGAACCAAACATGTTCGGATAGCAACCGCCACGCCACCCTTCACAGGGGCGTACTTGTTTTTGTAAAAATGAGAAAGCTCTCTCTTTGTCTTGTAGCCGTGCGTACAGACATATTCGCCATGCCAAGGCCCAACCAGTACTCTCTTCGCCACGCAGTTCCAGTGTACGTGCGCAAGCGGTGGCAAGTGGGGTGTTGGGTGCAATTTCGCAGCCTGGGTATAGAGGATATAGATGTGATGTGTGACGGTGGGATGGTTCATGTTCTGGTAATTCTTCACTCCATTCGAGTAGTTCCCCACGTGAGCCTATTTTATAGGCTGGCAGACGGTTTAATGCGGTTTTGATTTCTGCTGTGAGCTCTGGGTCGGTGTTCAAAATGTTACAACAGGTTATGGTATTTTGTAAGGTTTCCCTTATTATTGCAGTGGTCATTGTTGTGGTTTTGCTTACGGAATATTGGCCACCTGCATATACAAAATCATTTTCCGGAGAAGTAGATGGGGCAAAAATTAGTGTTCCCTCCTCATCTTCTATCAAAATATCCAGGAAAAAACGAGTAGCGTCTTTTAGAATTGGGTATGCGACGGTTTTTAAATAGTCTTTATCCATATTGTACTGGTAATGGTCGAAAGCATGGACAGAAAGCCATCCAGCTCCCAGTGGCCAAAACGCCCAGCGTGCACCGCCCTCTACTGGTTCCACAGGGGTAGTCATTGCCCAAATATCAGAGTTGTGATGAAGAGTGAAACCTCTTGCACCGTAGTGGAGTTTGGCAGTTTGCGCTCCTGTTAAGCGCAGGTTTTGTATGAAACTGATTAGAGGCTGATGACACTCTGACAGGTTCGTAACCTCAGCAGGCCAGTAGTTCATTTCTACATTGATATTTGTTGTATAATTGCTGCTCCATGGAGCATAGAAATGTGGGTTCCAAATGCCTTGTAAATTTAGGGGCTGTGTGCCCGGACGAGAACCAGAAATCATTAAATATCTGCCGTACTGAAAGAGTAGGGCAAATAAACCGGGGTCTTCATCTGGGGTATTCCATCCGTCTAAGCGCTTGGGGGTTGGGAGGTGAGAGAGAGATTTTCCAAAACTGATATCTACACGGTTATACAAGGTTTGATAGTCAATTATGTGTCGGGATTTCAGCATTGTAAAGCCTATGGCGGAGGCATCGCGAATATCTTCCTTTACATGCTTCATATAAGGTAAGTTTGCTATACTTGGTGGTGTGAATGGGCCTGCAAAATTTGTACGGCAACATAGGCGAATAACTATTTCTGTAGCATTTTTTATACACAGTGTAGAATCATCTTGATTTATTGTGCCATTTGTAATTGCAAAACTTGCGATTGCAGCGAACTTTATGCCTTGTTTTTTGGGATCCGGCTCGTTGTAACCTTCGGTAATTCCATCAATAGTTAATGTGTTTTGGCCTGTTGTTATTTTGTGATGTAGTTGGCATTCGAATTTTGCGGTTATGCTTAAAGTACCGGGAGTATTGGTGGTTAGGCGCATTACCAACACTTGATCCGGTGTGGAAATAAAAGACTCCCGTTTAAATTCTATGTCGTTTTTTACATATGTTAATACATGGGTTGCATTTTCCAAATCCAATTCCCGGCGATAGGCTATGGCTTTTGCATCGTAAGCTTCCATTTCTAATACTAAATCGCCCATGGGGAGGTATCGCTCAGTGTTTTTGCTTAGCAGATGGGCTTCGATATGTTTTTGAGCTTCGTCATACCTGCCTTGCAGGGCAAGGTTTTGGGCAATTTTATAGTGTTTTGCCCCGTCAAGTATGTTGTGATCTTGTGGGTAGCCGGACCATAATGTATCGTCATTAAGGCTTAGTTTTTCTACATTTACGCCGGAGTAAACCATCGCAGCAATGCGCCCATTACCTAGGGGCAGAGCTTCTTCCCATATTTGAGCCTCTTTATCATACCATAGGGTGTTCATACGAGCCTCCTATATTTTCATATTCTCCAACATATCTTCAAAGGTATCACGGCGGCGGATTAATTTTATGCTACCATCGGCTTGTATTAGTATTTCTGCTGGTCGTGAGCGGTGATTATACTGAGATGACATGGAATACCCGTATGCACCAGCGTCAAGTATTCCCAAAATATCGCCTTCTTTAAGAAGGGGAAGACGGCGTTCCTTTGCAATATAGTCGCCTGATTCGCATTGGTCGCCTACTATGTTAATAATTTCTGTTTCTGTTGGAATGTTATCATCACGGTAAATTTCAATATCGTGGTGAGCGTCATATAATGTGGTACGAGCAAAAACGGAAAACCCCACATCTGTACCAGCATATCTGACTTGCCTGCAATTTTTAAGTGCATTAACAGTTCCTAACAGTACACCACACTCTGCTGCGATATAACGGCCCGGTTCTATCATAAATTTTACTTTTTTGCCGTAGCTTGTGGCAAAATCGTTCATCAGCTTATCTAATTCCTGCCCAAGTGGCTTTAACTTCATGGGCTTCTCGCCGTTTTGTTTGTTGTATGGAATGGCAAATCCGCCGCCAAAGTCGACAAATTCCAAATCTTTAAATTGATGAGCAATTTCTAAAAGTTCTTTAGCGCCTTGCAAAAATAAGTCCCCCAAGTTTTGGGAGCCTATGTGATGGTTAATACCTACGAGTTTTAAGTTGTACATTGTCAAAAGTTCCTTAGTTTGCGGGATATCTTCTGGCATGATACCAAACTTCGTACCATCACCGGCGGTTACAACTTTTTCGTGGTGGCCGCCGCCTATACCTGGATTAAAGCGAAGAGCTATTTCGCCACTAGGGCTAGGGTTTACTTTGCCGTATGTTTCCAACTGAGAAAGAGAGTCTACACTTACAGTCAGCCCCAAGTTTGCTGCATATTTCAATTCTTCAGCAGATGCACTATTGACAATAAAAAATATATCTTTTGGAGCAAAACCTGCTGCTAAGGCTGCTACAACTTCCCCTGGACTACTAGCGTCTATACGGAGACCTTCCTCCCGAATAATTGCCATAAGATGTATATTTGTGTTTGCTTTCATAGCATAGTTTACAGTAAAATTAGGATATGAACAGAGATTAATCATTTCTTGACAACGCTGGCGCAATATGAGTTCGTTGTACACATAAAGAGGGCTACCGTATGTTTTTGCTAAGCAACGTGGGTTATTGCCTTGGTAAAAGTTTAAGTTAGTGGTTACAGTGGTCATTAGTTTCTCCTAAATATTAATTTGTATTACAAGGTGTCTTGTCTCTATAAAAAGGTGATTACACTTATGAACCTGTGTTCAATAACTGAAACGCTGCCTTGGCGGCTGATATTTCCGCTATTTTGCGGCTGTTCCTTCTTACGTACCTAAAGGTACGCCGCGTCGTCACATCCACAAACTAGCGAAAAATCAGGCTCGCCAATTCAGCATTCCCATTATTGAACACAGGTTCTTAATCCAGCGGCTCCCTTTGGCACTCATTCATAAAGTCAAAAGTATATTTGTTTGCATTATCTGGGTGGATCAGCACCTTTACACGGTCGCCAACGTGTATTAACTCGCTATTGTTAATGGCACGGCTAGTAAACCGCATGTTTTTATAGGTTGCTACCAAAACTGTTGCGGGCCGGCCGTTAACTTGTATACTCCAGTTAGCTTCTGTTCCTTGCACATCTGCCCATACGGGGGTACCATAATATAGTAGCCATTGGTGTAGGCGGTGCTTTCGCATTGTGTATATCAAAAAACCGGTGCCTATGCCTCCAAAAGGCAGTGCCAACGAAAGTGGAATTATTACGCCAAGCCAACCAACGATTCCTGCACTACGAACCCTGTATGGGTCTTGGTTGCTTACAAGTAGCTCAATCGTTCCTCTAACCCGCATATTGCTACTAGACCAATTTAAGTGGGTATTTATTGCTTGGCCATTTGCATCATATTGTATATATACACGATGGCTACCCTCAAAACCACGATGCATTTCTGTTATTGTGGCTGTTACTGGAAATGAATTTTGCGAAAAATGCCAGCGACTAAAGGCAAAACCAGCACCTATTAACCCAGCAATAAGCCCAAGGCTAAAAAATACCATTCCTAAAATTAAAATTATTTTATTATGCATGTTTATTCTCCTTAATATTTTAGTACATAACCCCGCCAAAATAAGTAACTGTATTAACTCCGTTGATATATTTCATACCACTAACTGCCGCCAATTCCGATACAGCTATGCCGTATACTTCTAATGAGGGAATTGCCTTTTTCGGGTGTGCACATGGGATGTTATCAAGCTTTGTGCAACGGTTACAAATATGGCAAGCACCCGCTCCTAATATAAGAGGCATTTGTCCTCCTGTTAACAATGCTTTGCCAAGAGTGCTACTAGATGCTGTGTTTCGTATTTTTTCTGCAATGGTAAACGTTATTTTATTGTGTTTCATTGCTGCATCTTCCATTCCTTCAAAATCGAAGGAGTCTTCTAATTGGGCAATGGATTGGAATACCATAATGCTTTCGTACCTTTTTGCCTCTGCAATCATGTCATCTATGTCCCCTACATCCGGTGGGCACATCCAGCATGTTCCGTACTTTCCGCATACATTTTGGGCACAGGCGGTTCTAAATTCACTGCTGAATTTCATGTCTGCAACTTTTGCGATGCCTACGTTAGTTGCCCCTGCATTTATTGCAATGTTTAATAGCTCTTGCATTTTTATCACTCACTCGCTTTAAAATTATATTCTGGCTGAATTCTTTCTGTTATATTTGCTGTTGGCCCGATGTGGCTAACAATTTCGTCCATGGTTTTATAGGCCATTGGAGCTTCGTCAAGGGTTTTACGGTTTACAGATGTTGTAAAAATCCCATCCATTTCGGATTTAAACTCTTCCATAGATAACCGCTTAAATGCGGTAGAGCGGCTCATCAGGCGACCTGCTCCGTGAGGTGCGGATTGATTCCAGTCGTCATTGCCTTTGCCAATGCAAATTAGGCTACCATCCCGCATGTTTATTGGTATCAGTAATTTTTCTCCGACTTTTGCAGATACAGCGCCTTTGCGTAGTATCATAGTATCTGTATCTATATAATTGTGTATTGTTGTAAATCGCTCAACTTCTTCAAGGCCCATGCCGGTTAGTATAACTTCTGTCATTGCTTTACGGTTTAAGGTTGCGAAATATTGAGTTAGTCGCATGTCATGAATGTAGTCATTGAAGAGCTTGTCGGTTACGTATGTTAGGTCTTTGGGGATATTTGGAACTGCCTTTTTTATTTCAGCTACCGTTTTAGTAATCTCCTTATCTCGCCCTTCCGCCTTTAACGCATTGATAACTTCATCTATTTGCACTTTTGAATAACCGGCAAGTGAGCGAAAAGCTTCATCTTGATAATATTTTGCTACTTCATTACCAAGATGGCGGCTGCCGGAGTGTACTACAAGATATAAATCTCCTTTTTCCGAGCGACCAACTTCTATAAAATGGTTACCACCACCTAAAGTGCCAATGCTCTTTTTTGCCCGTTCCAGTTTAACTTTGTTGGCAATTTTTAGTTTTTCAAGGTTGATTTCTGCATTAAATTGGTGGTGGGTTTTACGTACATCTGACCCAGATGGTATTTCTTTGCGGATTAATTCATCAAGCGTAGCATAGTTAATTCCTTTTTGCGTTATTTTTACAGTTTCCATACCGCAGCCAATATCTACGCCAACCATGCCTGGTACAATTTTATTGGTTATAGTCATGGTGGTTCCAATTGTGCAACCCATGCCAGCATGTACGTCTGGCATAATACGAATTTTGCAATCTGCAAACGCTTCGCAATCGCATACGGATTTTATTTGCTCAAAAGATGCACTTTCCAATTCGTTTGTGTAACAGATTGCTGTATTGTAAGTCCCTGTTACTTTTATCATTTTAGCCTCCTAATTTCTTTTCAAATACAAAAAACGAATCGACCCCACCATAATACTCGGTTATTTCGTCCTTGTTCATTGTATAATAATCTGTGACGATAATCACTAACTTTTTGTATTCGCCCTGAGTTTGTACCTCTGCAACAGGGAAGGGGTATCCTTTTTGTTTTTCCTTCCAGTCGTCGTTTTCAACAAGAATTTTAAGCTCCATTGCTTTGTAACCATTTTTCAAGTAAAAACGTTCTACATATCCGCCGGCAGAGCCAACATCTATACTGAAGAATCCAAGGTTGTAAACGCATTTTTCAAAAAATGCTAACAGTTTCCCACCTCTGCCTATTGCATTGTATGGTTCAACTATAGCAATCCCGTCTAAAGTGAAGGTTTTGCCGTCTGACTCTGGATGAGCAAGACCGTAAGCATAGCCAATAAGCTCCGAATCCAAATAATAGCCTACAACTGTGGTTGGGAAATTTTTGCATATATACCTAGTATGTTCCGTCCCTCCGGGCAGGTATTCTGTTATGATATTTTCAAGTGCATTATAATCACTTTCGGGTATGATTTTTACAACTTCCATATAGATACCTCCTAAATCTATTTCATTATACCATAACAGATGCTATATCAATTCAATAACCATGCTATTGTGGTTATGTCCAAAATAATGTATAATACACTTACTAAATTTGGAACGAAATCGAATTGTGGTAACAGGGGTAAAATAGTATTTTACAAAATAATAAACAAAAGTCACTGCAGGTTTTTAGTAATTTGCCGTGACTTTTTTATGTATCAGGAAACTGCTCTGCATTTTCCTGTCCGTTCCTTGCGGCACGGTGCTTCACGACTGCATGAAAAAAAGTGGCAAAGCCACTTTCTTGTATGCTGGGTAGTTGACCTGTAATTTTGTTACAACCTTGTGAGAAAAAGTGCTGGAGTCGTTTTCTTGTTTCATTATTTTTGCATAACGTGCATAATTAAAATAAATTCGTTGCATGTTTTATACATGACAGCAAAAAAACTATTGTACGCCAACAAAAAGTTTGCTAGACTTTATATAGTTGGAAAAACAGTTGGTAGCAACTTCATACCAACTGAAATAAGAAAATAGGAGGCACAACATGGCAAAAATTATCGGCAACGCAATCCCAAACATGCCCTGGGAAGAAAAACCTACAAGCTGTAAGGAAATTTTATGGAGGTACAGTAATAACCCCATAATCGGGTGGAACCCTGGGCCAAAGGCCGCACGTGTTTTTAACAGTGCAGTAATCCCATATGGGGATGAATTTGTAGGTGTTTTCCGTGCAGACCATAAAGATATTACAATGCATCTACATTTTGGCAAAAGTAAAGATGCAATTAACTGGGACTTAGACGATGAAGAAATTAAATGGGTAGACGAAGATGGCAAGCCCTTTCAGCCAGGTTATGGCTACGACCCTCGTCTTGTAAAAATAGACGATGAATATTTTGTAATGTGGTGTACAAGTATTTCTAACCAGCCTACAATCGGCCTTGGCAAAACAAAAGATTTTAAAACTTTTGTACGTTTAGAAAATGCA
>Ga0123355_10007875_pt1 | contig 16046 bp, 7 predicted proteins | sample TergutEmb28metaG_3_FD_89872 | JGI IMG/M metagenome (GOLD analysis project Ga0123355, IMG submission 89872) | Embiratermes neotenicus P1 segment gut microbial communities from Petit-Saut dam, French Guiana - Emb289 P1 | ecosystem: Host-associated > Arthropoda: Insects > Digestive system > Gut ...
ACAGTAGAAGTTAAGGCATTTCAGTATGTAGTGATCTGTAAGATTGTATTTATTGTAACTGTTGAATTTTTTGGCTTTCAGTAATCAAAAGGTTGCAAAATAGCTTTGAATTAAAACCTACCCTCACTGAAAGTATCTAGAATCCTACATTTAAAGCAGTCACAGTGTTGTGGTATATACCTTTATATTAAAATTAACCACACTCAAAAAAGTACACAATCTCTTATGTTTAAAGCTGAGTTTTGTATTATGTAATATCTCAAAGTAGAAGAGAGTTCTGCAAGTAGAGTGAAATATCAATTTAATGTTCCTATATTCAGTGACATCCAACATTTAGTGAATATTTTTCTAGCCTCAGCTGTTACAAACAGCATGTTACTCTCTTGCATTTATGGACTTTCAACTTCATAAATCTTCTACATTTATCGTAAGAAGTTTTTCAGCTTCCAGAAATTATACCTTAGTTTACAGTGCTGCTGGCTGAAACAACAGTTCATATATCTGAGGGTTCTTCTTCTGTAGGCATTACCATGCTGAAAGCTCATGTGTGTATCACGGGTATGTGCTTATCCACTTTCTTATCACTCTGTGATCACCTTCAGGTGTTGGATGTGGTGAGGGCAGCAGAATTGTTGGTGAACAAACCTTCCAGCCCAACAGAGATGCTGGTACCAAAGTCTCCAGGTGGTCCTAAGACAGATCTGAAAACAACCACCATTGTAATGAGCAAGCACACACTTGCTCCGCAGACCAGCACGGTGAGTACCCAGCACTTCATGCAGTATTGCTTAACATGGTTGTTTATATGTAAGTTTGCATTTGCAGCCCCTAGCCGGATACCTCTACAGTAGCTGAACACAACTTACATTTCTTGCTACTTTTGTGCCCAGTACTGTTTATATAAATGATAATGTGAACTGTCTGTGAGAGGTGGTGTAGTAAGCACAAGTGCCCTAGCATTAATCTTCAAAACATATAAGGGGAACTATTAGGAACTGCTAGTATACTAGAATAAATAAGTTTTTCGTGCATAGTGGTTGATAATGCAGACCTATATTTTTTCTTATTACATGATTTATGTTTACTAATTAGAACAGCAAGGAACTTGAAAGTTTTTGTTTGTTTATCTATTTATTTTATTTTTATGTCATCTTGGCAGTTGCAACATGTTATAAGGTTACCATATTTATCTGAATCTAAGCCAAGGCTTTTCTGAATCACACTTGTTCAAAAGTAGGGGTCCCCTTAAAATTCTTGACTGGAACTTACACAGGATAAAAACTCTTATTAAAGTTGTTAAAATTGTTTTGTTCTGGATCTGCAGAGTTCACAGTTCTGCATGCCACTTGAAGTTTAAATATTTTATGTCAGAAAACAAAACTTACAGGTTGTGATGTAGTTAGAGTATGATGATTGCATGTGATGGAAAACTCACATGATCATCACATTAAGTGTGATTCAAACCAAAGACCCCAGGATTTGCTTGCCCTAGGACTGTACATGCCTTCTTCATGGCTGCTGGAATTTTCACTTGAAATATGCTATGGGAATGTTACATTCATGAACGTTCATTATATGTCCCTCTACTGCTGTATATTTTTCCTGAATTGTAAATACAGTTATACCCATTTAAGATGACCCTGCTTAGGATGTTTTACTAAGACATTAGAATGATTTAGAACCTAAAATTTTCCCCTGTGATTAACATATTTGTTATCCCTTGAATATGTTTTTAACTTGAAAAGATTCCACACCTAAGAAGCATGAGAAGTTCATGACACAACAGATTTTTCACCTAATTGTGATATGGTTCCTCTTAGGGTAAAAGAGACTTTAATGTATGTATCCTGCCAGCTGTTCCCTACATCGAATGGTTGTAGTGCCAGACTCTACGCAGTAAACAAGGACTTTTAATAGCATGAATATTGTGAAGCTGCCTCATATAGGCCTTCATGAATTTGTGGCAAGTACAATTATCAAAAATTGCCGTTTACATTGTGTGTGTACTAGTTGGTCCGTTGGCCATGTGTGGGATGGGGAGAGTTAGATGTGTTTAGAGAACGTGTTTTTACATTCTGAAAGATAATGATGTAAATCTAATCATTCACCTTCATTCAGAGAATAGTCATAGCCTCTGATATACTCTGTTAGCAAGTGTGTATTGGTGAAGGACCAGGTTTATCTCTGGTCTGCTTTGTCGCACCTTATTTTGGATGAAATCCATATTGCATTGAAAACTGCAGTCAAAAGTGATACAGAATTTCAAATATTGATTATTTGGTATTGTTGAAATGATGGTGTTGGTAAAATATGAGGCATGTCACATTTAACCTCTAGGCACCATGCATCCTATATATAGGACTGGCGTACCGCTAGTCCCCAGAGTACGCTATTTATATATTCAGTCAACAAATATATTTAATTATTTTTTTTTATACTTTCTGTCACCATCTTCGTTCATTCCTCCACAAAATGTTGTGTATTTCCTAATGTTACCCTTCTTGGTTCATAAAATATTCACATTTTACATAAATTGTGTGCTAAACTGTAAATGTCCAGCTCCAGGGCCAAAGGGTTAATTTGGCATTCACACTTTTTGTTTTCCTATACTTAATGATTCAGTTTATTGCTTGCTTCTCCCTTCATGTCACTAGATAAAATCATGAGATAGTAACTTGAGATATTTGGTTTTTGCAAGTCTGCTGTTAGTATGGGCCCTTGAGCTATCTGACTGGTGCTTACACACAAATGAAAAACAGGAAACCCTTGTAGGATCACTGAAAATTTAACATCAGAGGACAAACCCAAGCTATATAGAGTAATAAAAAAATTCGCACATTTCATTAGAGGTTAATTGATTTTGCTAATTAGTTGTGTTGACTTAAGATCCTTGTTAGGCTGTATTGTATGTGCCACAAGTGAACATGTTTTCCATTCTTGTCACTGGAGAAAGTCATTCTGTATGGAGTAATGCATTCAGCCCCTCTCAGCTGTTTTCTGCCCAACAGATGATCCAGGCTACTGAAACGGATACTACTTTGTGCCACTGTGGCATTTTTCTGGAATAAAGCGATATTTTATGCAGAGTGGTGTAACTATAGAATGTATATCTGATGAACAGAAGGTGTATTATAATGGGTTTTGTTCAGCAGGTTTAAATGAAAATCACCAGTTTTAAGGTTTGAAACTGTGAGGTATATCAAGTGCTGGACATGGACAGTTTTCTTTTGAAATCCTGATGGCAATGCATATGTTAAAAATGTTTCACTTTCATTCTGACTTGAATTACCCCATACCTATGCATATCTAGTAGTGACAGTTTTTGTAAGTGTGATACATATGTGAATAATATTGTGTAGAAGTGCCTTGAATGTAACACATACTACCATTCCCCAGATAAGTTGAACTTGTTAAGGTTCTTCTTTCCGATTTGATGTTGTTGATTCCTTTGCTAGGTGTCATGATTGGTGGCGTCTTCTTTATCTCTGGTGCCATGAAGGTTTGTTTTGTTGTCTCTTTGTTTGTGGCTTGGAGTTGCATTTGTGCATGGCTAAATGCTGTTTGAAAGGACGTGGAACAGTTGCAGTGGATGTATTTTATACTTACTAATACATTGCATTTGTGGATGAGGTGTGATTATGTTAGGTTCATGCCATAATTGAAATACAGCAAAGTTCCATTAATCCAACTCATATGGTACCAGACAGGTGCTGGATTGTGGGATATTCCAGATTATCAGACATTACCTATACTGACTTAAGTTCTTGCAGGTAATATTTTGTTACTGTTCCTTTACTTGGATCGTGCAACTGGATGGAGGAGTGTTCCGCTTGATTCATCTCCTTTGTCTGCTGGTTCAGGGTTATCAGGGTCCTCTTCTGTGCTTTCTGGAGTCTTCATAGCTGAAGAAGATGATGGAATAGGAGATAAGGTGTCAGGAGATACCACAGTGTTTGATGTACAGACCATCTTGGTGGCATTTTTGAACATGTCACTGAAATCTGCCTGTTTCATTGATGATGCATTTTTTTTTTCTGGTAAAAAGCAACTGTTTGTGTTTTGGGAACCCCCCCACCTCAACTGGACTGTCTGAATTTCCATATTGTTGGGTGTTGGATTAAAGGAATTTTGCTGTACTGGACTGGCACAGTGGTAACATATCAGCCTCAAGTTCAGGTGTTAACCAGTTTCAATTTTTGGTAGGTACCCTGCTGTACTGACTGATGTTTTTCATTATGATCCTCTCTTGTTATTGGTGAATATCATAATTCCTTATAGTAAGGGATTGCCATGACCCCCATATCCTATTGATCCATTATTCAGTTATCATAACACATCTCAATCCACACAGCGTAAACTCATCCTACATGATACTTATAAAATTAGAGAATATTCTACCACTGAACTATGATTCTGTTAATTTGTTGTTAGTTGTTGGATAAAGCATTGTGAATTCATGTAACCCCTTTCAGGTGCTGAGAAAAGTCAAACATCTTTCTGTTTAATCCTAATACTGCACTGCCATTTGCTATTTAGTAAGCAAGGCTAACTAGATTGTTTCATAAAATTGATTAACACTATATTATGTATATTTGAGAAGATAGGAGACAGACACAGTTGAAATGTGTTGACGTTTTGTATAGTGTTGTTCAAATAAATCACATAGTGATCAGTTTAGTTTATGATAGATCTAGGAGAATACTCAGATTAGGGTCTAATGGGATGTGACACCATGTAGCGTTGTAGGTACCACAGATCTCACTTGCAAAATGTGTTTTAATGTTGTGCATGCCGTACTCTTCAGTAAACTTACACTATAATATATATTCATGCCAACTGCAAGCCATCTTCTTAATCTGTTAACTGCCAGTGCTGAGTGATTGAATCACCTCCGTAAGTTGTGAAGGTCAGATACTTGAGTTGTTAGTTTTGTTTAATAACAAACTGTGAAAGCAGGTAGATTTTTGTATTACAAATCCAAAAGTAAATTGGTGTTTTCCATTTACCACAATAATGAACAAGAAAATCATGAGGATGCGTTTCCTGATTGTAGCAGCTAATGATATAGTGGAGATATTTGATTTTATTTTTGGCTGAGTGACAGCCAGTTTTGGTTTGCTTCATGTGGTTGTCGTCAGTCTGTCCAGGCAAGTGCTGTGAAAGTATTTTTAAACAAGTGATATGTACTTCCACCCATATTCTTCTCAGCCCTCTCTCTGCAGTTGTCCCATTTCTCATTCAACACAATATCATCTTTGCAGGTAATACTCATAAATGTCAAAGCAACTAGCAAGAGCACATTGATGTTTTAAAGAACTCTGTGAAAACTTGGGGCATTTGTCTACAAGGTGAAAGTACTATTCTTTTTCTCTCCCCCACCCCCATCCCCCTGCCCATCAGTTAATGACATTTCATCAGTATCAATTTTTATGATTATAATCATTGTATTGTGCCATTCGCAAACCATTGTTAATAATTATTAACCTTTAGGGGATGTATTTAAATAACCATTGTATTTCTGGATGACCTGAGTTTTTCTGACTTAGAGTGACATTTAAATTTCTACAAAATAAATGCACAGAGACCAGCATATGGCTTGCTAGGCCTGTTGCCATTACATTGTAGACACCAGGATGTGGTCTCATAGGATAGTAAAGGTTAGTAGTGGCTTATAGAAGAATGTGAAAGGACGCTTGTATGGCCTCTTGGAATGTCTTATCCCAGGATATTCCTGAAGTTACTATGAAGAACCAGGGAAATTGTTAGAAGAAGGCCCCCTGGAGGGATTTTAATAAGAAATTTTGTAAATATAAAAATTCCTGTCCTCTGGGATATGATGCTCTATAGGCACCAGTGCTGCCTTCTTTTTCAGGGTATGCAGCAGGTTCCTTTGAAACATTAGTACTTGTGTTACCAACACTTTTCACGTGACTGTAATCGTTGAAGTCATTGCAGTGCTAAGCTCAGAGATGTCCTAAATAAGAACCTTGTTACTGTACTGCAGTGATCTGTTCATGTTACTTTAATTGTTACAGACGTGGGGTTGTAAGTAAAATGCATGATAAATTATTGTACATTCGTGAGATTTAAAAACAGATATGTGCTACAAGCAGTTATTGTGACACAGTGTGTTTAACCCAGGGTCCATGCAATGCAACATATGACACAGTGTTCCCAGGTGTGAAAAACATGTTAGCAGCATGTTGCTGGTATACTGACTGCATGATGTTCCTAGCACTTTATTGCTTTGAGCATGTTTGAAGGTAATATTTGCATTGTATACAGAAATGTGGAAGCTTTGTAGAAGCTTCTGTGTATTAAGGTTAAGAAACCTCTTGTCTAGCTGTATATCTCGCCTTTATAGTTTGATGTATTGAATGTATTTATAATGCATGTTGATGGTTCTTATAATGGTACTAGTTGCAACAGTGTTTCCAAACTGTATTACTCAGAACCCCATTGTTTGGGTGCAGATTCTTTGTTTGGTATCAGGGAGGCCAAAATGGTATGATAATTTATAAATACTTGATATTAATTTTGATTCTACCTCAACATCAGTTCATTGACATTGACATTGACATGACATTGTCATAATATGACTTCGGGATACTCAGGAGATGGTACGTGTGGTGCACAAGTTTGTGTCCCATGCTACAGTAACATCATATTAATTGGAATTCTTTGTACCGGCACCAAAAGAATGTAGGATTACTTTTCACCCAAAAGAAAGAACATAGACTGTGAGTATTGAGGATGTTGCTGCATAGAATGTTTGGGCCCAAGAGGGAGGAAGTGACAGAATGCTGGAGACGAAGGTATAACGAGAAGCTTCATGTTTTTTACTGTGCAATGAATATGAGATTAACTGTAATGAATGTAGATGAGATAGACATAGACATGAGACATTTGTGAGACATGAGACTTGTATACAAGATTTTAATTTAATACTGAAAAGGAGGACACTTAGAAGACCTACACAAAGATAAGCAAATATTAAAGTGGATCTTAACAGAAGTAGGGTTTCAGGGTTTGGACTGGATTTTTGTGGCTCAAGTGGCCTGTTGTATACACAGTCTTGAACATATTAGGTTGTTCAGGAGGCATGAAATTTTGTTACTAGCTCAGGATATTTCAACTTCCGAGAGTGATTTCATCATCTGTAGTCAACAGAACAACTAGTGTTGTACATGACAAACTCACTTCCAATGTATTAACAAACTGGCTGTATGAGGTACAGAATCATTCTACCAAGTAATCTCAGAGGGGCTATAGAAATATTTCTCTTTTAATTGTTTTAATTTTTGGTGTACCATCATTTATCTGCACCTTCTTTTTACGTGTTCTGTGGATATTTCTTAAGGCCAAGAAGAGAATCTGCAGACAAATCAGTTTGGTTAACATTGTTGTCTTTTTGTCGTTAGGTTATATCCAGTTGCCATGTGAAAGCATTCAAATCAGTTCATGTTATAAGAGGAAAGAAACTTACACTGAAAATACAAATTGTGCTGGACAGGATTACTGACTTTTTGAGCCAAGAACAAAGTCCTAGATTAATGTTATTGGTGACTGTTTCGTTGTTAAGTTGATCTTTTATTCTGTTGTTTATATATTTCTACGATCACGTGTAGTTTTGTCAGATAATAGTGAAATAAATGCCTGTTAGTAATGAATGATAACTTAGTTGCTACAGGCTGTAATAAAGCCAGTCAGTACTGGACCACAGTCACAAACACTAAAGCAGCCGCAGCATACGAGTTTCTTACATGTGGTATGAAGATCTGTAATTTAATGAGCTTCACTCTGTTGTATTTGTATGTGTATACAGTGTACAGGTAAAAATAGCAACTTCCCTGTAGTCATAAAAGAATTAAAAATATGTATCATTCTTCCTGAACTGGTTTTTATTTGGATTTATTTTCCTCTGGTAACTGTTACCATACACACAAAGTTCTTTTGTTTAAAGTTATTGCTTAGAGATACATATACATATTTTCTGTTAGAAGTTGATTAATATTTCTTTCACTTTTAATGTAAGTACATTTTATGCTTTGTTATATCCTTGTATGATTGTGTAACAGCTTTTTTAAGTATTCATAGTGATGGTTTCTGCTGTTTGGTTTGAGAGCAGGATATATTGAAGTATGAACTGCCATACCTGTAGATGGAAAACAAGTTGTAAGATAAGATACATTCTGGAACAAAATTGTAATTAAATTTACACTGCTTCATCTACAGTGGAAATACATTTTTGTATCTGTGTAGAGTCTGTAACACATACAGATCTTCAGTTAATGTGATGTCATGTTAAAATTAACTCAGATTGTGGTCTTCTGGGTTGTAATGTCCAGTAGATTGTAGAGAAGTAACGGTGTGTTTCCATGGAACTTTGCTGTCACCATTTTCAGAGTTGAATGGAGCTGGATGAGGATGATTTCAGGGTGTAGGCAGGTAGGAAAAGATATGGTCAGTCAGGTTCTGGGAATGAAAGAGGAGATAGGACACAGTCTGGACTGGTAGAATTGATGAACAAAAAATGTGAAGACTGAAAATTAGAAATGACCATTTTCGGAGCCACAGTATTTATTGCGGGTGGGGCATGGAATGTGAGAAAGGGAAGGTTGCATTTTGTAGAGCTACAGTGGAGGCATAGTGGGAAAAAGAGCAGTCCTTTTAAGGGTTCCATGACATTGGCACAGAATAAATGAGTGGCCCTTTGCAGGACCACAGCAGATGGGAAGTGATAATTGATGAAGGTTGCGTTAGGGGAATGTCACCTCAGAAGGGAGGGACTGTTTTCTCTTTGGAGAGAACCTTCTTCTCCCTTTTCATCAGGAAGAGGTTAAGAGGCTTCCATGACCTTTTAAAAGAACCCATTCCCCCTGATTATTTTCCCCAGAAGACCACACCCTGAACATTCATCATGAAAGCTTGCAAATGTATATCAGCAGTGTTTTTGCATGAGTATTTATAATTATTCAGATGAATGAGAAATCCTTGTTTACGGAACCTAAGTAGTCATTATTATCATTATTATTTTAAGTGCCCACCATTTTCTATTTCCTTAGTAATTTCAAATGTCCAAACATAAAATATGATTTCATAGCTAGTGCACAATCCAAACAATACACCGATCTCACCCAAAATTTTTAAATTGTGTGAGGTAAGTATTAAGTTGTTCAAATATGCAAACTGTGTATTTTTTAGTAGTCATAGTGCACTTTGTATTCAGGAATTTTACTGTTACTTATAAATCAACATACATGCATACTTTAATGTATTTATTCATCTGTCATAAGGAACTGTCTTATAAACATACTTAATGTTGCAGTTTTTGCATATTTTGTATAAAAGTTGTTAATTGATATGTGTCCTACTTACAGGAGAGTGGAAGTGGTTTTTCTGTGTTTCTTCATTTATTTTTCCCAGTTGGTTTTATGAATATCATGTTCATCATGTAATGCACGTAATATTGGGTCAGCATAAGTGACTTTCATTGGTTGCAACATTAACAGAAGTATCTTAAAGGTATCTGTCCTTGCCATGAAGCAGTACTTGTGGAGTAGAGGTGTGGCTCCACTAAGCCTTAACTCTGGCTCTAGATGGAGCTGAGTGGTCAACTTCTGGCCCCAGCTGCCTTGCCTCTAGTGAACAGACTGTTGGTACCCATTTAATAGGAGGTTGGGTGTGACCCATAGCTGGTCTGGATAATGGGGAGCAGAAATGAATGAATCTAGTCCATGTTGGGAATTGGGTCTTGGCTTTATCCAACCCATAGCCCACTCACCATACTGACTGTGCTATCCTGACTCACTGTAACATTTAAACAGCATTTCGGTTATAAAAATTGTTATTATAATTGAAAACTATTTTACAATGAAGGGTTCAGTCCAGGAAAGAGTTAATTATTCTCTATATTGTTCTGATGTTTGGATATGCTGCTTTGATCTCTGAATCCTGTTGGACTCTGTTTGATTTTTTCATTCTTGGAGAAATTTAATTCCTTTGGTTGGATCCAGCTATGGCTAATGTAGTCTAAACTCTGGAATTTTACTTTATGGCTTTTGCTTTTGGGGTTGAGCCATATGAAAGCCATTCATGTGTGTTGTGCACTTTGAAGTTCTGACCGTAAAAATGGCAGATGCATTGTTCACGAAACTCTGGAACATATGCTAAAGTTGCGCATCAGATATAGTCACAAAGTCCTAGTGTCAAAAATTAGAAATTTAAAATTTCAGAATTTTCCAGCTTCTTGTGAAGTTTTTTCAAAGATCATCTGCATACCGTGAGAGTGGAATTTATCATGAAATTGGTTATACATAATTGAACGCCACTCACATTGCTGACAACTTATTTGAAAAAAGGAAATTTCCATTTAGGAACATCATATATCTTTGCTATAGCACTAAGCATCATATAAACCTAAGTTTCATAGTGATGCTTTAATGTGGTTACTTTTTTGGTGATTTCATAACCTTAACAAAGTAGCAATTCCGGTGGATGTGTCTGAGAGGGGTATTCACTTTTCTTTGCATTACTACACAGTATTGCAGAAGAAAGTGTTTTTCTAACTTCTGTTTATTTTTCTACATAAGTCACTGCATTTTAAAGCAGTAGAAGTACTTTTAACCTTGTTTAGTGTTGGCGAGGAATGGAATTCCCTCAGAAACCTGCTATGTGCCTGTCATGGCTTAATGTGCCATGATTCAACTACAGAAATCATTACTAATGTATATTTACTATGGAACTGACCCGTCAGTTTCTAATTTTGTGAACACAGTGCCAAGATGGTGAAATTTTATTAATATAATTCTTTGTGAACAGTACAGCCACTTGAGATATTTCAAATTGATGATTTGTGTGCAGACTATGTGTAATATTAAAACATATGCATCTGTGTCCATCAGAACTGTGAAATACACAATTTCATTTTAATTTCACATTTTATAATGCAGATGCTATCATGTTACAACATTCCTTATTTTTACAGGCATGGTACCAGAATATAGTGAACCAAAATATGTTTATCAAATATGAATCACAGCACCCCAAATCCATGTCATATGGTGAAGAATTAAAAAAAAAAATTGAATACACTGCTGATACAAAAAAAATCGTAGTGGCAATTTTGGTTTCTGCAATGGAACTGGCACAGTATTTTATGATGGGTACATTTTTGATATCAGTCGGTATAGCGACTGACTATGGGCTGGACGGTCTGGGATCAAATCCTGGTTGGGACGAGATTTTCCGCCCGTCCAGACCAGCCCTGGGGCCCACCCAGCCTCCTGCAAAATGGGTACCGGGTCTATCCTGGGGGTAAAGTGCGGCCAGGGCGTGCTGCTGACCACTCACCCCCTTTTAGTGCCACGGTCATGGAAGAGTAGAGCTATGCCTCTACCCACCTTCTGGGCCACACCGGGCCTGTAACGGGATCACTTTACCTTTTTTTTTTTTTACATTTTTAATAGTTACTTTTTTCATTGGTATTGATGCATTTTTTAACTATACCTAGGAACTGTTTTATCATAACCTTTAGCACAACCACACGATTAATACTTTTCAGCTGTTGATGTGGACTTAATGTAAGAAGCAGAAATTTTGTTTCAGTCCTGTGTAGAGAATGTGGTGTAATTAAACCTTAATAGTTAATTAAATTTGTTTTGTCTTATGTTCAAGTAAATTTACCATGTAAGAGTCCACTCTCAAATTTGGTTAGGTATTTGAACAGTCACAGTTCAGTTCACTGTTAAACTTAGCCCCGCAGTTTAAAAGGGAATGGGTTTTAGCCCGGCAAATAAAAAGGGATGGGTCTGATGGACTGTCATATGTTGATATAAGTGAACCAAAAGGGAAAGTATAATACTTGATACAAAGTGCACATATGCAAAATACACACATAGCATATTAGGACCTCAGCTGAAACATGTGTTATAAAAATTTTTGTGATTCTATTTTCAAACTGAATTTGTTTGTAATAAAATGTAATAAGGTCATGTCTACAGGGTATTATTGTCCAGTGATTGGTTATGTTCTTGGCAGTTATAAAATTCCAAACAGAAAGGCTATAAGAGTGAAGTGTTCTGGGCTGCAGTTATATTATTCTAGGTGTACAATATTTCAGTGATATAATTTCTAGTTGTGCAAATTTGATGATGATGGTGATAATAATAATATAATCGATTCCTTCTTCTACTTGGAATCTTTTCAGAATTCAGCACATCCCTAACAGTGGACTAAAGAGTAATCTGTTTATAAAAGACATTCAACATCCTTGGTGCTTTAATATTGCTCCAACTGTTTTGTGCAAGTCCTTTTTTTTTTTTGTATTTTTTTATGTGTGAATGTGTACTTACGTAACATGATGTGAAGGGAAGTGGAAAGACTGAGGTCATCAGTGTGTCAAGAGCTACAAATTTTATGTGTAATACTCATACTTTTAATTTTCCATTATGTGTTCAACTCAGAACTATTGTTTTGAATTTTCAATGAATGTTTTGCAACACAACATGACAAGTGCACAAATAATCAGCAGATATTTTACTCATAAAAAATGCACTGAAAAATGCAGAATGAGCTGCTGTCCAATGCTGAAGATAAATGAACATTCAGCTTGGTATCAGAATGTTTGAATTTTAGCTGTTACTGGGAGATTCCCAGTTGAATACATTCTTGTATGTTGTACCCTTAATACTCCTGTGCAGTCTACCAAAAGTGTCTGTGAGTTTGAAACACAGATATTTTTGTGCTGGAGGCTGATACATGTTTTTATTTTGATAATTTTTTTTTCTGTACACATTTTTATCTCTTTCATAGTTGTATTGTATTTGTAGAGAAATTTGGGCAACAGGCTAGTACATGGGCTGTTGTTAAGGCTGGAGTAGTATCATCACCTGTGCAGGAGAATCTTTCTCAGTAAATGTAAAAAATAAAGTTATCTGTAATATTCACTTCTAAGATGTGAGGAAGGCAGTATAACAAATCCTGGCATTGTGGACACATTCATACGTGACATGCATGGACAAACTTGTATGTGCAAAGAGTCCAAAAGGATGACTCATCAGGATTTTGAATCACAGCATTCGCTTAATGTGGATTTCCCTCTTAGGACAGTATCTGCACCTGTTATTGTGACACTTTGTTCCATAGAAGTTCATCAGGGATTTACTTTTGTTTGTGTTAGGTAGGAACATGTTTGTTAGTGTAAATGTGATTACTTCTTTAGTTTCTTTAGAGCCTGAAAGCTGTTACATTTCCAAAGTAATCATTTATCTTCCATATACCGTGTTTGTGTCAGCAGTGTTAAGAGACATAACTGCAGGTGATGCAATAAAAAAAGGTACATACTCTTAACAAATTTAGTATAAGTTTTGAATGTTTTTTTTTTATATGTAGAGGTGCATTATAATTGGTTTTTATGTAGTTCACTTTCATCTAGGTTTATTTTTGAAATGTTGCATTTGAGAAATCCGTTCTGGTTGTGTCTTATGGTAAGGCAGAATCTGATCTGAGGATTCAATTAGAAAGAGCTTGATCCAGTGGTTGAGAGCAGCAATTTCTGGTGGACTCCTCTGCTAATATTCCCCTTCAACTGAAGACTGAAACAGAATCTGGTTTTGAGGCATTGCATTTTAAGAATAAGCCTGAATGATAGGGTCCAAGACATTGAAGTCACATTTAAATATATTTTGGTTTTTTGTATGTTTGAAATGTTCTTATCTGGTTGATTTGTTTTTGCATATGTAATCCTCATTTGTTCTGTTGTGTTAGTAGTTTCTAGTGACAAACAGGTTCTGGGATTTGGACAGTACTAGCATTGCTGACTTAGCTGCGTAGTTGATATTTGGTGATAATAGTATTCGTTGTTTACCTTCTTGTTATAAATGCACTTGTTTGATATCTGTCATGTTATGTTGCAACTTAACGTACCTAAAAATGATTGTTACTGGGACATACAAACTCACCTGTGGTGAATGTGAGACTGTTGCATTTTTTTTTTGTTTGCTTACCAATAATAATTCAGTAACGATAATAAGAAATAGATTGTCCAGAAAAGTTGCATTTTATATGAAGCCATATTTACTGCCATCATCATAGTTTAACTTAGAAAACCTAACATTTAATTGCCTGTTATGAAAATACAGTGACTGAGGAATTTTAACTACATGTGTCAATACAGGCATTTTTGTTGTCCATCTTAAAAATGGAATTGCTTGGTACAAGACCAGACATGACTGTTGCAACATTGGAAGTTTCGTTCACACTTGCATTTTCACTTCCATTTTTCCACAGCTGTCTGACAAGTGAACTTGTCAGAGCAGGCCAGCATATTACACTGTGGCTGCATGATTGCTAACACATTGTTTACACTGAGTATGCTCAATAGTGATGTGGGGATGATGTGACACAAACTTATCAGTATTGTGTTTGCGAACTGCATGGTTTTAGTTGGTTAGCATGACGATGGTTTCAACTTTGTAAGACGCAGCAGGCCTGCTTATTTCATTGTAAACCAAGCCGTACACATTTTAAATTGTTTTATGTAATGTTGAATGCTCTCTTCAAAAGCTAAAACTTGTTTAAAATACATTTTCTAGAGCTACAGGTGTTTCTGTCATGCCAAGTATTACCATATCCTATGAACTGCTGTTTAAATTTTTCTGGTCTTTAGAAAGTGGAGCCTGTTATCATATCCTGTGCAATTATACATCTATGTAAATAAGACATGTTACAGGTTCATACTGTTGTTTGATGAAGTAAGAGATGAAATTAATGTGAGTTAATGTAAAGTTTTGACAGTGAAACAGCTTATTTGTCCCACTGTTCAGTGATGCCTGATAGTGAAACTTTTCATTACACTTTGCAGCATTGTGACAAATCATGGCTGCTGCAGTTAGCTTGCAGAAAAATGCTAATTTCTGCTTGAAAACCTCATTCTGTATGTAAAAAAAAATGGTAGTTGCCAGATGGAATAATTTCTTGTGCAACTGCTGTAGAGGAATGTGAAGTGAATGTGTTATGACTTGTGATTTTGTGTTTAGTGTCAGAATTGTTTTCTGTTAGGCTGCTGTAGTGGTAACATCATGTGATGTGATGTGATGTGATGTGTTGTTGCATTCATGCTTGGTCTTCACTCTTTATATGCACTGAGTGTGGAGAACATTTCTCCACATTGTTTCAGCTACTCAGTATCTGTAGTGTATAATATGACAGATGACACCATTAGCCTATATGATCACTCTTGAATTGGGAGTGCAATTAATCAAAAGTAGATCTGTAAATTTTTAATAATATATGTATGCCGTGTACAACACATGTGGGGTTGTAACATTGTTATTTACATAAATTTGTAATTGGTGTGCAGAATGAGAATTGCTGTCTCAAAGAGTTTGATCAGTTAGCACTTTCCGCAGTTACCAGCCTTTGGTGAGCTGACATCACCAGATATGCACTAAGTTTATTTTTATGGTCTGCAGTGAAGTGTGTATTTCCCGCCATTTCTGGTGGGTTGTTTCCCTCTGCTGTCAGGGTATAGTTAACGTTTTAGTCCAGAGTGGTAGGCATACTGAATATGGTAGATCTAATACAATTTTTGCATTGCTAGTCTAAGCAGTTTTTACACTAATGAACTGGTTGGCCATATGTGTTTAGTTGTATAAAAATTACAGGAAGTGTTGTCATCTAATGTATTATACAAACTTTATACTAACAGTAGTGATAGTATGAATATGCAGTCAGTGGCCAGCTATATGTTGCAAAGTGACTGAAATTGGACCTGGAACACTAGTCTGAGAGTGATTGTGGGGAGTCCTGTTTTAGAATTGTCAACATGTGTGCCACAGTACTATCTTCTTTACACATCTTCCACTGTATGTCTACAGAAGCTGTGCAGTGGTTTTTTATTGTTCCTGAATTTGGGGGGGGGGGGGGGGGGGGTTTTTTTTTTTTTTTAAAAAATTCTTTTTTTTTCCCATATTTAAAATTTTAATATTTTTTTCTAAAAAAAATAAAACATAATTTAAAAAATACCCAAAATTAACGATTCCCTC
>Ga0123355_10007876_pt1 | contig 16046 bp, 2 predicted proteins | sample TergutEmb28metaG_3_FD_89872 | JGI IMG/M metagenome (GOLD analysis project Ga0123355, IMG submission 89872) | Embiratermes neotenicus P1 segment gut microbial communities from Petit-Saut dam, French Guiana - Emb289 P1 | ecosystem: Host-associated > Arthropoda: Insects > Digestive system > Gut ...
AAAAAAAAAAAAAAAAAGAAGGAAAGGGAGAAGGAGAAAAAGAAGGAGAGGAAGGGGGGGGGGGGGGGGAGGGGGGGGGGGGAAACTGGAAAGAATTGTCACAATCACAAAAGTGTTAAAGAAAGGGTTAGTATGTGGTACATTTACCATCAGGACAATATAATGTGTGGTACACTTACCAGCAGGACAGTGGGTTCCATGAAGACATGAGTGGGTACCAGCAATAATCATACACCAGTCCACCCTCTATCACACGCAGGGCAGGCTGTAGCTCAGGTAACATCCTGTCTTTCTGCCAGCACTCCTGGCAGTGCAGGTCTGGTGGCAGATCAAAAATCCGTAACATATTGTCATCACTGTTTGTTAGGATACATGTACCATCCGGTGACCTGCAATGTGAAATCAAGTCGTCACAGTCAACAGTACCAGGCTAGGGTAGCGTAGCAAGTACAGTGACACACTATGGGCTGGGTGGTCCAGGAATCAAATTCTGGGGGAGGGGGAGATTTTCTGCACACATCCAGGCTGGCCCTGGGGCCCACACAGCCTCTTGCACAATGGGTGCCAGCTCCCCTTCCTGGGGGTCAAACAGCCAGGGCATGGTGTTGACCACCCACCCCATCTTACGCCGAGGTTAATGAAAGAGTAGAGCTATACCTCTACTCCCCCTCTGGGCCTTCGTGGCCTGTTCTAGGGCGAACTTTACCTTTAGATTTTACTCTCACCATTACTTTTACCTTTCTCTTTACTTTTACCACTAAACAGTACCAACACAATTGGTCTGTTACATTTTAGTTTATATGGTAATGGTGACAGTAACTCGGGTTACAACAAAAGACCGTGAATAAGGTATAAATGGGATTTTCAATCCGTGGCATATAAGCCAAATACAGCCCAACAGACTGTCCGCTGGGCCACAAGTGAACAACAGAACCAAACAGTCATGAATCTTACTTCTGTTAAGTTCAGCTTCACAAATATTTAGTTCAATCAGCTGTCACAGAGAGCTGAGAAAAGATGGACCTCCAGCTTGGAGGTTGGGCAAGGAGTTGACAACTCTTTATCATAAGAAACCAGCACATTATGTAATGCTACATTCATTCCTTGGACTTGGACATACTTTTGGAATGACCTATGCAATGGATCTTTTGTCTTCTTATATGCTATCTAAAAATATGAAGATTAAAATACACAGAAACTCTAATTTTGCCTGTTTTATATGGGAATGAAATTTATTCTCCACATTAAGGGAAAAAACAGAATGAGTGTGACTTGAAAACAGGGTGCTAAGGGGAATATTTGGATGAAAGAGGGAGGAAGTGATAGGATGCTGGAGAAAACTATAATGAGGAGCGTCATGATTTGTACTGTTGACCAGATATTATTAGGGTGAGTAAGGCAAGGGGCAAGGGGAAAGGATGCTGTTCAGGGAGCCAAAGGTCTCGATGGACAGTCTGTGAGATCTCGTATACAGTGAATGAAAGATAAGTAATTCCTGATTTGTTTGAATTTAATGTCTGCAGTGTGATCAATTTTTAACAATATTTGTGCTTGTAGTAATTATCATTTCAGACACAATAAATGGGAAATACTAAGAAACGGCTTTCAATAAGAGTTGGTTTTAAAAAATGGATATTCTGCAGTTGCAATCCTAAGATGATTATCATGGGTGGGCATGTGATATACACAGGAGAAAAGATAAGCATGTGGCATTTTGAAGGGGAATGTGATATAAAGAGGCCATTTGGAAGACCTAGCCACAGATGAAATATTAAAGAAATTATATAGGAGCCCATGAACTGGATTAATCTAGGGACACATGGTAGGCTTTTGTTAAATCAGTAATGGAACTTAGGGTTCTGTAAAATGTAGATGATTTATTGACTATGTTAGGACCTAGTAGCTGCTCAAGTACTCTGCTCCAGGACATTCATTCTGCAAACATCACAAACCAATTTAAAGTCTAATTGTACATATAAGAATTATACTGGTGTAACAAATATTAGAACCACAGACACTGGTCCACATAATCTGTGGATCTTCCCAGGCCAACTAACTGGCTCCACAGTAGAACGCAGTACAATTAAAAGGCCCCAACATACTTAGTATAAGGAACATAATGTACAAAGGACATACAATTTAATTGGACTGATACATTATGGGACAGAATATTTTAATGGTGAAGTGCATAAAATGCAACATATTACTCTACAAATTATGGTTGTTGCAATGAATAAACTGTTTCATCATGATAGGGGTTAGTATAATGAAAACATAAGGGTAAAGTTGTCACTGTGCATGCCAAGAAGGATACAGGGGGAGTACAGGTACATCAGCACTAATTATATTACTGACCCAGCCAGCTACTTTACCCTTAGGGAACAAGCCCATGGTACCCACTGAATATGAGGCACAGTTGCACTGCATAATAAGTTATGCAGTAAATTAGATTTTGAACTCATGACCACGTATTCCAAATACACAAACAGTATTCACTGGGGCTGCAAACTTTTCCATTAGTAAATGTGTTTCCCAATACATGTACATCATGTGGTGCTTAATGCGCTACAAACTGGAAGGTCGCAGTTTTGATTCCCGATGGTGTCAATGGAGCTATTCATTGACATAATCCTTCTGGCCGCACTAGGGCCTTGGGGTCGACTCAGCCACTAACAGAAATGAGTACCTAGAATATTTCCTGGGGGTAAAGGCAGCTAGTGCATCGGGCTGAAAACCTTACCACCTTCATGTACCGAGTGTCATGAAATCTGGGCACCTCAACCTCCTGGAACCCTCAGGGCCTGTCCAGGCTTGTTCAGGGATTGCTTTACCTTTACTTCCAGTATGTGATACTTTGCTGCTGGGTTAGTGGTGCCTCCAGTTCTGAAGGCATGTAGTGTGTTCATCTGCTGGGGTTGAGGGATCTATACATGTCAGGGAACAGTCACCAACCGACACTGCATCTTATTCCAGAAAACCTGAATCCTCAACAAAACCACTGTGAAAAATTAAAATCTTTCACAACTGTTATAATTATGTATATCTACCATTTACATCCCCTCATGCATATATCTTCCTTCTTCTGAAACTCCTTCCAGGCATTAGTTATTTCACTGCTGTTTTCAAACTTGTATTCTTGTACAGAATAAGTAGTTCGTGGATCAGTTGCTGTGCAAATACTTTCACGTGCTGCGTCTTCAGTTGCTGTAGTATCAGTGTCTTCAAATTGTGTGACAGTATGGGAATCTGCATCCTTGTCTGTCGTTCCTGTTATGGGTACACTCCCTGTAGGAATTTCTTCTGGAGCAGGATTTACTTCAGCATTTAAGTTCAGCTCATTATATTCATGGTCATTCCCATGCAGATGCTTCGCCGTCGTGTCAGTCTCATTACAAATTTCACGTTCTTTCGTTAATGAAGTATCACTCAGATTTAAAGTATTTTCATTATCGCATATGTGTATGCTGCTTTGTTCAGTTCCTGTAATTGGGTCGGACAGTGCTAACTGAACAGGGGGAGAACCGAGTTCTTCGCACGGAATAGCACTACTAGCCCACTTTCCATCACTGCATTCAGATTCAACCATGATGTATTACAGAATGTTAATAACGTTTGTTTATACCTACGTTATCCTACCTTCACACCACATAACCTCAAATATTATTGTTTAGTAAGGTCTTTCGTAATAGAACAGAATATGATTTCTTCTTTATCAGGACTTCTGTGTCACAGCAGTCGGATAATTCAGTTACAATGATGCTAACATAAAATGTTCATAACACAAGTTTTCAGCACAGTAACGAACTGGGGACGAAAGCACTGTTCACATTCGAAAACAAGCATGGATCGAGTATACTCTTCAGGCGCGTTTGAAGCGCCAAAGTCATATTAAATGACGGTGTGGTTTACAAATTAACTTGCGTTCCAATAGAAAGTGGATTTGAATGCATTAGCGTGGTTCAAATTCAGTGCCGCGGTTATAATTCCGAAGTTGGTGTGAATTTTAGCTAGTGTTTGCTACTCTAAATCGAAGCGTTTTAGGTCCCTGTCTCTGCCTCTCAAGGCTACATTAAGTGGAGCACAGCTGTTATAGGGCTCCTGGTCTATATCTGACTTTCAAACAAGTTGCGTAGCGTTCAGATAGCCTACAGTGGCTAGGCTATACGCTGGATAATCGAGAAATTGTGGTTCGATTCCCGGCATGGACAGGAAACATCTTTCTTTTCCAGAGCGTCCAGATAGACTGTGGGGCTCACCTAGCCTCCGAGACAGTGGGCACTGGCGTCTCTCTGCGGCAATGTAGCGGTCGTCGTGCGAGACTTACCACGCACCCCTGCCTGGTGCCAGGATTAAGAATGAGTAACTGTGTACGTCTACTACCTCGAATACAGTCATGCCGTGCACAGGGTCAACACCTTTTTTACCTCTCTCTAAAATTTATTTGGTGAGGTTTCAGACCGACAGGGGTGACTGTAAAAATGACTCTTCTGGGATGAGACACATTTCTTCCCTAGTCCATTGCTGCTTTACGTGCTCTTGTGCTCTGAAGTACAGAAGTAATGGTGAAGTGGGGGACTGGAGGTACTGCTCCAGACATTTTTACCTCAACATTGAATGGAGGTGAGTGATTTGCTTCACACCTGGGCCACTTGATTGATTGATTGATTGATTGACTTTACCCACATGAGCCATTGAATATGAGTCTGGCTGGGGTCAGGAGACCAACCTTGAATGGGTGAATTCCACGCGTGTTGTTATTTAACTTGTGTATACTGCTTCCAGATTTGCCATTGTCTTGAGTGCTGTTGCCGATACATATGTCCATATTCAGCCAAATCTGACCATAAAGACTAAGATAAATTTCAGCTGAAGAAGCTTCAAAGTTGTCATTGCCACTTCTTGCCCCCACAGCCGCTTGTTTAGTTTACATTAGTTTAGTTTGTTTATTAATTCAGTCTACTTAGTGATCCATGTGATATTGTACATATCAAATTCAATTTACAACTTAATATATCATGTCAGAATCATGTACAAGGTATATATGACAAAGACTCAATTCATACCTCAGCATTAAAACAATAAAGTACAGTATGCTATAATGCAATGTGAAATATCAGTACTAACTACAACAGAGAGGTGTGACAACTTACCTTATTGTAGAATCTAGTTTCAGAAGTCACTGTGCAGTACATTATAATCCTAGAATACATGTCTAGAAGATGTATATGCACTAACAACACTAGTTATTCAAATTAACCTTCTTTGTGGTTTAAACATGCTTAACATTGTTCACAGAAAATATGCTAAGATGGCAATTCCTGTAACGAGTAATTTCTAAACATTGTTACTCCCTCCTCTACAAAACTTCATTATTTTGTTTTTCTTTACTTAGAGTAAGTTCATTTTTGTTCACCCAGGGATCAGGTCATCTGTATTGTTTTGTAGGTCACTTCTTCTGTGGTAACAATGACCATATTTTCTATACACTCACATACAAATGTGTACATATGTGTGGGGTGTATCTTTGTGTTGCTGTTTGAATCTTGGAGGTAGTGACACAATGTTCAATAACACTGTCCATCAGAGGCTTACTTTGTGGAACATGTCTGCACAAGAGCTGAAAAGTTCTGTGTACCATTTTTAGTTTATATCATGATGCACACCAGTAATTTCAATTACAAGGGCTGGTGGATTACCCCCTCTTTCCATTCTTCACCCTACTTATGAGTGTGACTCTGGTGACATCAAAAGCTTTGGTGAAGCCTATAAATGTTTCTTGTAATTCTCCCTGCATCAGAAGGAGCCTAACTATGTCATTATGGGAATTATACTTGCATGTGGAATGTGTCTGCTGGACATAAAATCAAACTGCTGTTTGAGAATTTTTTCAGTGACTTTAGCAAACATTTATTATTCTTGTGAAAATCTTCAGAGGGGTTTCCAATAGGTTTTAATTTCTTGAACCACAGTTTTGATTTTGGCAGAAGTTGCAAGATCACACAACCTCAGTGAAGGGTACGATGTGCTGTATAAAATATATGGGGCTGGGGCCCATGTTAACTGAAATAATCGTGTGTCATTAGGTTTAGTCTTCATTAGGATAAAAGCCTTCACTCTCCAAAATCTCTAGAAGTTCTATTAGGTGCCATGCTTTGCAGTGCAGTGTGCATGTACACTGCACTGTTGAGTTATGTAGGGTCACTGTGGCTTCCTGGCCCCTGCTGTATGTAACACTTACTTTCCAATAAATATTCCCAGCCTGGCTCATGGACTGGCATTTTAGTCTGCCATCAGCATCATATATAAACTCACAAGTGAATACATACTAATGTTACACAGCAACCTTCTGCATCCACAGATCATCTGGCAGTAGATCCCTTCAAACATTGGACTGTATCTACAGGTTACACTGCCTCACATCCCAGGAGTACCAATCTTCATTTTATATCTCACACCCCAGTCCATGCACAGTGACATTCACTTAGAGTCATGCTGAACATCTAAACCTTGGATCTAAACCCCATTAAAAACTGGAAAGAAATCCCCTATCATTTGGTGTTTTGATACTACATTTTATGAAAATTGATACTTTGTGTTTCTATTTTTATCCATTTTTAATACAGCTTTATACTTTTGTAAAAAAAATAAAAAGCAATCCCACTACAGCCCCGAGGTGCCCAGAGGGTTCCAGGAAGTTAAAGTTTCCAGATTACGTGACAGTGGCCCAGGATGGTGGTAAGGTTGTCAGCCTTATGCATCGGCCACTTTTTACCCCCAGGAAATACTCCTGGTACTCATTTCTGTTAGAGGCTGAGTCGACCTCAGGGCCATAGTGCGATCGGAAGGATTATGTCCATGAAAAATTCCAGTGACACCAGCTGGGATTGAACCAGCAACCTTCCAATTTATAGCACAGCACCTTAACCACTGTGCTACCACGGTCCCCTTTATATTTTTATATTAACACTAATTTGTATAAATATTTTACCACTTATATTTGACGACTGTATAGCACACTGCACATATCTTCCACACTTGTAGCTACTTGAGGATGGCTGTAGTTTACAGCTGAAACATGTGGGAGCATTTTAAAAACAGTTGTGCAATTAGCTGGGAATAAACTTAAATGTATATGACACACTTTGAACTTCTAGTGCATTACACTGCCTCTGGAGGATGAAATGAGCAAGTGCTGGCAACTATATACACTGTCTCCTAATCATTTTCAATGCCCTTGAGATACAAGACACATCTACTTGTGCAAAATCATACAAATTTCGGACTACCAACATACAGAATTTTAAAATTCATGCAATGTGACTGTGATTATGTTGTACATTTGGTACAACTTTAATTATCACACTAACTAATGCACTTACATAAAATTTCACATTAAAACATTTAAAATTGCTCCAACATGTTTCAATCCTAAGATCATCCTCAGGGAGCTACGTTGTTCCTTGCTAAAGTCATTCTAAAAACACTCATTAATTAATTCCTTTATATTGATAGGGTGCTGTGGCAGCATGTCGTGTTGTGTAAGGGTACGTGGTTGAGAATGCGCCTGACTATAGGTGCGCGTAGTGTGTTACGTTCTCTCGCAACATAACACACTGTGCACACCTATAGTCAGGCACATTCTCAACCATGTACCCTTACACAACATGACATGCTGCCACAGCACCCTATCAGTATAAAGGAATTAAATAATGAGTGTTTTTAGAATGACTTTAGCAAGGAAAAATGTAGCTCCCTGAGGATAATCTTAAGATTGAAACATGTTGGTGCAATTTTAAATGTTTTAATGTGAAATTGTATGTAAGTGCATTTGTTGATGTGATAATTAAAGTGATTCTACAAAATGCACGGTGCAACAATAAAGATTTGGTACAACAGTTTATGATTTGTAGTGTGAAAGTGAAACAGAAGTATTGAAGGTTTGAGGTTCTCACAGCCATGTTGCTGAAGACTCCATCTTCTGAGATGTGGCACTGTGTTGTATCGTCCAATGAGCCAGTGTCACATCCCAAAAGACTTTAATCAAGTGACACAAAAGGAACTTACTGCCAATGCAACAAGATGACCATGTGTATAGCAACACCATTAGCTGTGCCATGACCCCAGTCTCCATATGCTGACCCTTTCATTATTGCCTCAGTCTATCCTCCTCTCTCGCTACAACTGGCAAGCCATTTTTGCAGCCATTCTAGATATCAGCCAGGATATTGAACTCCCACAATTTTTATTGTTGTGGTTCATTAATAATTGTGCTGCAGTGCTACTGGTTGCACAAGGTATGGAATTTTTAGGACAATGATGAATTGTAAGTCAAAGAAATATGGAACAGGTTATTGATACTGTCCCATTTGAAATTGAAAACATTCAAAAAGCAGTGAGAAAATCTCAGTTAAGATAGCTCATCACCTGGCTGATTATCACAACAATGATAAAATGGCAAGAACAAGAAGTGTTCTGGTGGAAGTTGTTCCCATGCATGCCATGAATACAAATAGGGAGAGTAGAGGCGTATTGCCACTCGTTCTTAGCCAAACCCCAGATTATCCAGTCCATTGTCTGGTCACTATACCAACTGAGCTATCCCAGTTCCAGGTGTTTAGTGTTTGCATTACACTTACCATCTGCCTGTTTTGTGTGCCATGTGTTGTGAACTGGGTGGCGAAGAAGAGCTGTGTGGTAAGACAATAATAGCAGCTTGGAAGCAGTTTCTGCGGCAAGCTGAGGAATTGTAGGAAAGTTAGAAACACTGAAAATAGAAGGAGTGTATTTCTGCTTTATGGAGTAAGAAACTGTTTAAAGGGACCAAGGTTTCTGACAATGGTACAGATGGAAAAACACAGCCCCCTAAGACAAGGTACAATGTGCATGTCAACAACTGAAGAGTGAGAGGACCACTTGAATTATCAACTTTTATAATATATCAGTCACATTTATTCCATTTATTTTACAGAGATAAGTTTTCTGCACATAGTGAAAGATAGTAGCAGTTCATGGGTTGACAGCTAGTGGTTGTGTCCCATAAATGGCTTCACCAAGTCTCTTGAGTTAAGAATCACTGTTACTACAATCTGCTAGCATGAGTAAGCCTATGACATGCAGAATTAAGGCACTTTGTCTATCACCACTCATTTCACATGTGTTATATCACCTGCCTGCAGGATAGTTTTCATGTGAGTAAACTATTCTATGCTCCCACACTTGTTACAGTATAAACACATAAATATGCTTTGACAAATTTGCATCCCAGCTGGATGTCACCAACTGTCTTCGTGTGTGTGTGTGCCCACTTGCTGTTGTACTCTAGAGAGATGTCTTCACTTTCATTTTGTCAATCCCATAAAATATACAGGCTTAGATTTGCTGTGAGCATTTTACTTTTGTGCATAACTTAACAAGCTTTGTGTGCAGGTGGAACTTTGCATTGTGTCTAATATTTCAGGGATACACCCTTTGCCTGAGGCTGCGCTGTGAGTGGGTTATATCTAGAGAACTAACCAACTGTTAAATTACACATCTCTCAAGTGCATGGTGTTGTTGTATGCATTTTCATCTCTTCTGTGTGAGATTTGAACTTGAATTCTTCAGACTGCAGGAAAAACTGTATTAGCAAATGTTTTCTTATCTTGTAGAAGAAATTCTTGTGTGAAGATAAACAGGATTTTGATATTGCATGAGGGCAAAGGACCTGCGGTCTGCCATCTGCCTAAGTAATGACTTGAAGACAAAATGCATGCTTTTCTCATAACTTTTCTTTTGGATATTTAGTAATTCTGGGATGTGATGCTGTGTCATTGGTGTATATAACCAAACATTTCAAATGATCACAGCAATTTCATTTTCAAAACATGTGGAACTATATATCCAACAGCATGCTAGTACATACAAGCAGGCATGAATCTTCAGCAACACCACTTTGAGAATCTCGAAGCTGGTAACTTTTCTTGTCATATCCGTAACTTAACCTGTTATAAAGGCTATCATGAAGGTTGAACACATTTAGGATTACCGGCCTTCTAGATTTTATCTATAGAGTCATATTTCAAACAGAACACTTTTCTGAAGCTGGAGCTGTTCCTGTTCTCAGGTGAAAGCCTGGGAGGAGGGGTGGGGATACATAATGAGTTGGGTCTAAGAGAAAGAGCTGTTGTTAGTGAACAGCCTGATTCCATCAGTAACTGGCCTGAATGTTGAAAATTAAATTTACTCAGACCTTTAATCATAGCAATATTCTTATCAGACACATCTCCTCCTCCTCCTCCTCCTCCTCCTCCTCCTTTTTCTTTTTTAATTTTAACTTTTTTAATGTCATTTCACCATCCATCATTACAACATACCCAAACCTCTACATACTTTATTTACAGTACAATACCTGGAGATTTAAATTACCATAAATTTCTGATTCTGTTTTGTTTTCTAATAGCTATTTTCATAAGTTGGTTCGTGTACTTTTCACAGGATTTTCAGATATAACTCAGACATTATAACTGAAGGCATGTTTAAAGTAATAATTGTCAATAATCATTTAGCTTGTCACTAATTGTCATTACTCATTTATCTCGTGCAGTGACCATATCAATTTTATCTAACAGACTTACTCAGAAAGTGCCCCTTATCTATTCGTGTGGTGGTGAAACCAGAACCAGCTTCTGAGTGCTAACTACTATTGCAGTAAAGCTCTTGTTTTGCATTTGGCCCATGTGCCATTTGTCACTTTCATCTATACTGTAAGCAGAAGAAATCTATAAATGTTATCAAATTCTTGCTCCTGTTTAGAATATGAATTCTCTCAGCATTTCAATATGAAGGTCTGACATGGTTGACAAAGACTGTGTACAGTGTCTCTATTTTGTCCCTTCTCTGAGGATGGCAGTTTTATAATGTAGGAAGCCTTCATCTGCCAGGCCATCCTATGACATCTATGCTGCTGAGAACAAATATGGAAGAGATGTGTAAAAGCATCAATTACAGCAGAAACTTGGGTAGGGTGCTTGCTGTGGGGGTCTAGTTTCAACCTTACCACAATCCACGTGGGTTATGGTCTAATATGTTGGGTATGTCTCTGAAATTCTCAGACTTACTCTACCATTCTGTGGATGACAGTGCAGATGTCATGGCCTCAGACCTCAGATGGAACTGTCATGTGGGTAACGAAGCCTCCATTTACATTTTACAAGGTGCTGAGGCAAATGTTGGCAGTGAAGTGTAAGAAAGTGATACAAAGATAGTGAAATCTGTATAATAAAGACATCCTTGACTTATACTGTTCACAAATGCGTTTAGATTTATAAAATGTGGTATGACATTGCCAGGACATGCAGTATGCTTCTGGGAGACAAAAAGTGCATAAAGGGTTTGGTAGGGCAATGCAAAGGGAAAAGATCATTTGGAAGACTAGGAAGAAGTTGGAGGCAAATTTTTACTTTTACCACTCTTGTATTTATGGCATATCTAATTTATATTAAAACACAATATTAAAATGGTCTTAAGAATCTGGATAGGAGGGTTTGAACTGAATACAGGGTTTTTCACAAGTCCGTGAAACATGTTAGAAAACTGGTTGATGCCACAGTTGAATGAAGACAGTAATGATTACATCTTTCAACAAGATGGCTCTCCGGCTCAGTACATGCGAGGGTATCTCAATTGAAACTTGCCATAAAGGTGGATAGGCTGCACAGGGAAAGAAGATGACGCGTTAATGCGGTGGCCACCCCAGTCCCCGGGTTTAACCCTGTGTGACTTTTTCTTCTGGGGGTTTGTGAAGGACACTGTGCCTCCACTCCCTGCTAATCTCCAGATTTTCGCAACCATATCACCGCTGTTGTGGCTCTGGTCGAACGTGATATGCTGACGTGTGTGGAACAAGATGGACTATCGCATAGATGTCTGCCTTATTACCAAAGGTGGACACATTGAGCATCTGTGAAATATGTAAAAAAAACTTGGAGAGTTTCTCTCTCTATCGGCATAAAAACTATCATGATCCGTTGAATAGTTTATTTTGTTGCGAATTTTTAAAATGCTTCATGGACTTAAGAAAAACCCTGTACATCAGGGCATGGACCAGTAGCTGCCTTCTACAAACACAATAATGAATCTTAAGGATGTGTACACTGTTATGACTGCTTTACTAGCTGCCAGATGCTCAGCTTCTCAAAAATGGTTACTGTACTGTTATTTACTGCATCTTATACTGTTTTATGACACGAGAGAAATTTGTAACATAGGTAAGGGGATTCACAAATATTTGCAGGACATACCTTGCTACTGAACCATAAAATGAAGACGAAATATAAAAGAACGAATACGTTTTGCCCTGAAGATGGAGGTATTAATTTGTTTAGAAACTTTGGTAAAATTCTACCGGACTACACATTGTCACATTTCAGAAAACAGTAATCTTCACTTTTATTGCTGTGAGAACCTCAATTTTGATGGGCTGTGTGTTCACCGTACTGGAGGCACTGCACTTGAATTCTGCAGTCCAGCCTTGATCATTATAGGCTAGCACAGAAACAATAAAACTCAAGACATGCTGGTCTTACAAAGCCCACAAAACAGCAATATGTCATAACCCACTGATATACACTTTTACAGGAGAGAGAAACACTTGACTGATCATAAATAGACTGACACTTCAGCATGTTTTGTTTTTACAAAAATATAAGGACCAGCAATTTTTATGAGCCCAACTTTTTGAGATAAGGTGCATTTGTAACCCAGCTGTATAATAACGTGTGAATCTCAGTTTGATGAATTGTGTGGGTTACAACAAACTGCCGTCTCATGAGCAATATGTTTATCACTATCTTCATTGTATGGCAAATTGTTATCTAAAGAGGTTGGCTGTCTTATTTCTGATTAATGAACGATAGACAGATTTTACTGTGGTTAGGCATCAACAGCTGTGTCAACAGGAATCATGCAAATTTCAGGTGATGCAACAGCTAAAAATACAGTAGCCTTGTGTACTTTGTCTGTGGTTCTTGTGATAATGTAGGGTATATAAAGCAAGCTGCCTTTCTTGGTGAGAAAGTCATCTCATCTGCCTGCATTGACAACAATCAGCAGCTGAAGGTAAGCATAAGTAACTAACTAGCTAACTCCATGGAGCACAGTCCTTCCTAACAAGCTTACAGTTCCTCAGTTAATCAAGAAATTACCCAAGTTTATGAACCCTAAAGTTCATTACTGCATTCACAAGCAACAATCAGCTGTCCCTATCCTCAGCCAGACCAATCCAGTCCATGCCTCTCCCATTGCACTTCTTGATGATCCATTCTAACATTATGCTATCTATGCCTAGATCTTCCAAGTGGTCTTTTTCCCTTGTGTCTCCTGCCAAAACACTATGCACCTCGCCTGTCTGCCGTTTGTGTAACATGCCTAGTCTATCCCATTATTCTTTATGTGATAACACAAATAATATTTGGTAAGAAGTACTTATCATAAAACTTTTTGTACAGTCTCCTTCACTCACTTATTAAAGCATAAAGATTATTGTTATAGTATAGTCCTATAATTACTTCAGAGTATATAGTGTTGAAATGTATGGTGACTGTTAAATTACCGACTTGTAAGTAATTTAGATATGAGCAGTTGTGACTTATCTGAGGTGCCCTGGCATAGGTCTGGAAGAATTGAGGGAAACCTCATGATAGACAGTATCTTTACAGATTCAAACTGCATACCTCGCAGATGCCGTTTTGCAGTGTTACCACTAGAGCAATCTGTTCAGCTACACACAATACCCCTTAGAAAATTCTGAGACAAATGCAATTTGCTTAACGATACAAATTACAACAAATTCACTCAAATAATCATACATTTTGTCCACAGACATCAACTAAAATTATTGAAAGTGTCAGTCATTACAATATTTCTGTCATTTGCTGCACATGCTTTGTTCCATACTTTGTCATCTGTAGGGGTTAGTAACGTTTATAAAACTTTGTGCATTGATGTAAAATCATTTCATTAGTATATAAAAACTGACAGGAAATTATCAGTACTTTCCATTCCCAGCAATCAAGTTTGGCTCTTAACGTATAACAGAAATAACAACAATATCATACAGATGTATTAATTACATTGATAAAAAGCATTTTATGCAGGTGTAAACCAAATTTTTATTAAGATTCCATATTTCAAATCATATGAGTGAAATTTATTTGTTAGAAGGTGCAGAAATAGTGATTGAAACGAATTATGAACGATCACAGTACACTTAATTTTAATGTCATAATCATTCCCTTTATAGTATTCTCCATCATGTTTTGATATTAAAGACTGTGAATAAGGAGACATGTAATAATTACAACAACAGTACATTATGTTCATTGATGGAGTATACACAGAGCTTCTAAAACAATTCAGATCTTCGCACTATCACAAACTGAAGAAAAATCTGACAGTACAAGATGTTGGGATATCACATCGTATATAAAGTTTAATATATTGTTTGTATTATAGCTTTAATACAATTTTAATAACTGTTAATTGATTTTGGAATGACACCACATGTATATAATTCACAATTTCCAGCTCGCAAGTTGCATAATACACTGCATGTAAAATAACCACTGCCACCGGGTAACAACCCAATTGCAGTAAATAAATATTATTATTATACTCAAATACTGTGACCCCCTGTCATTTGAGGCCAAAATATGTAGGAGCATCAAAACTATGTATTTTGCAGTTAGTTGGAAACAGATTTGTGTGTATAACAGTGGAGGGGTGAGTGGGAATCAGGGAAGTGTTTAATTTGAAAACCAAAAAAAATCACATATACTATAAATGACAATGACTACATAGCTATAATGAGTGTGCACTGTTTAAAATCATCAGGGTTCAAATGTTTCCAGGTATTCAACATAATGTTCTACAAATCATGTGTGATGGTTAAAATTGCTTAAAGACTACATGGTTGCTCTTTAGTTTAGTAATATGTCAGCATAAGTTACTGTTCTGACTGCAAACTGGAATTAAATTGAACTGTGAAATGAGCAGCATTAAGTTTGCTGACAAATATGTGAAAGTTTAGAATCTCAGAACAGTGAATGTTAAGATACAGACTTATGGAATGTCATGATGTACAGTTTGGTAGATAGGTACCAGTGCTTCAGTTGAACATGGTGCCACCATCTTCAGAGCAGAAGAAAACCTTGAAGATGGAGACAGCACTTGGGATTAACAGGACTGTCACATGGTATTGTGACAAGATCGCAACATTTGGGAAACTTAATCTATTACTGCAATCAATCTGGTTACTTGGAGATTGCCACATTGGGTTGGTCATAAAAAGAAAGATGCAAGAAAAGCTCTACAATGAAGTGTTCACAGCAAGAGGCAATAAGAAAATCTGCAATTCTAATAACACACAAAGCTTGAGGACCTAAAATTGAGATAGGAAAGTAAATATAAAGTAAGCTCAACATGCCACACTGAGGACATAGAAATCACTGGTGTGGAATAACACAATCAGTTGCATGAGAAAGTTGAGAGGCATTGATTTTATATACCCAATACCGACTGGAAGAGAACAGATTTGTTCCATTGTCAGTATGTCATGTGTATCAATATTTCAGGGGGGGAAAAGAAATGAACACATTATGTGGTTCATAGACGTAAAATTGCAAAGCTCCTAGAAATGAAAGAAGATAGAGTACTTAATGTTATTGTGCTAACTAAGTGTGTAACCTTGTGATCTACTTGCAGATGAAGTTTCCGATTGTCTTTTTGGCAGTCCTTGGCTTGGTTTGTGGTAAGTGACAATTATATTCACGGGACAATTTCATGAAATATTTAAATTGTGTAAATGAACTCAGGTTACATCATATTCGTATCTATATACAGGCAAGTCCCTTCCAACCCGCAGCCTCCAAGATGACCTGAATGACTTCGTGGCACTTATCCCAGTGGACAAGGTCCTCGAAATTGCCCTGGACTACCTAGCCAATGACCAGGAAGTGCAGGAATTCGTCACTTACCTCCAATCTGACGAATTCCACGTGATTATTAACACT
>Ga0123355_10007877_pt1 | contig 16045 bp, 6 predicted proteins | sample TergutEmb28metaG_3_FD_89872 | JGI IMG/M metagenome (GOLD analysis project Ga0123355, IMG submission 89872) | Embiratermes neotenicus P1 segment gut microbial communities from Petit-Saut dam, French Guiana - Emb289 P1 | ecosystem: Host-associated > Arthropoda: Insects > Digestive system > Gut ...
ACATTTTCCGTCTGTGATTTGTGAGAATAATCCAGTGGTCCATATTGAAAAATTATTATAAATCACTTTCGTATTAGTAGTGAAATAAATCACCACCTTACTTCGTCTATAATCTTTGTCGAGAAGTACTAAAAGGTATCATATTACATTTAAAACAGATAAGCAACAACAATGGACGGTTGTTCCAAAACCGAACATTATATTGTAGAGTTTGGTTATATTGTCACTTTAATTATCAACCAACAAATGCACTTACATAAAATTTCACATTAAAACACTTAAAATAGCTCCGACATGTTTCGATCCTAAGATCAGTCTCAGGGAACTAAACTGTTCCTTGCTAAAGTCATTTTAAAAAACATTCAAAAATAATTCCTTTTTATTAACAGGGTGTTGTGGCAGCATGTCTACAATATAAATTGTACTTATTAAGTATATTGTCAAATAAATTATATTAATTGAAGTTCAACATTATATTGTAAAATTTGGTTATATTTTATTTAATAATAAAGTCTCTGCATTATGATAATTTCTTAATGTGCGCTAACTAATTCGCTCTGTCTGCGTAAGAGAAAGGAAAAACTGTCTGATGAACTGGTAACAGTGTGCACTGCCGTTTGGCTGGTACACGTTCTTGTATCAGCACGGAGACTGGCGATTTTGACCAAGAAGTCTGGTGATTTTTCATACAGCTTCCAGACACGTTTTAGGATATTTACTCAAATGAGGAGAGAATGGTTGGTGCTGTAGCAACCTTCACTTCCTTATTCATTACGCTACTCAACTTATCATTCAACGCTACATTGTCTCGGCTACTGACAGCGTTTGTAACTGCGCCACAAACAAACAATCAGTTTCGGATTCACATTCGAATAACTGAAAGCTAAGAACTCATTTCGAAGCAAGAAATAACGTGATTTCGAAATAAATGAACTGTTTTTAAATTCAGTTTTTAATGTAGCACTGTATTTATTTTATATGGCGTTACAGATACGATAATTACTGATGTTTAACTAATGGACTGCCGATGACGGTGACCGCGCCGTATAAGGCGCGGAACTACGGCACGTAGATTGCTGGGACTGTAGGTTCGAATAACGCCAAGTCATAGAAGTCTGTCTTTTGTGAATGTTGTGTGTTTTCAGGTAGAGGTCTCTAAGAGGGGCCGATCTCTCTTTCAGAGGGGTCCTACGGAGTGTGTGTGTGTGTGTGTGATCTCGAAACCTCAAGAATGTGGAGACCTAGGTCCAATAGGGCTGTCGAGCCATAAATAAAATTGGGAGAGGGAAGGGGAAAGTTCAAGGTGATTATTTGATATAATTTATGGTTTTGTCTCAACAATCACGTTTATAAATATGAAATATGCGAAAAATACTACTCAGGAAACATTAGTGGGAGCCGAGAATTCAGTCAGTGTGTCAAATAACCTACGATCTTAACGATCAGGGGTAAACTTCTAGCAGTGGCTTGAATTTTTTTGTCTCTGCTACGGATCATCTCCAGCTCCAGCAACTCACTTTATTTTTTCCGAGGATAAGACGGCCGTGGCATAAAGCTGACCTCTCACTTCATCCCAGTTCCGGAATAAAGAAAGCTTGGAGTTACTTTTACTCGCCTTCACAAATGGTGATATTGTGTGTGTATTTTAAGCTCATGGTTTCGTGCATCGTAATTCAATGTTAATAAAAATCCAACCAGATGGAACAGTATGCAGATATTTATTTACTGCAAAGTCACTCTACATGTTTCGGGTGTTACAGCACCCATCATCAGAACTACTAAAAACTGTAACCGCAGCCTCCGGTAAAAGTCATAATACTGGTACCGCTACTTCCCTCCAACGTGGCCTGAGCAGGCCACGTTGGAAGGAAGTAGCGGTACCAGTATTATGACCTGTACCGGAGGCTGCGGTTACAGTTTTTAGTACCCTTGATGATGGTTGCTGTGACACCCGAAACATGTAGAGTGACGTTGCAGTAAATATATATCTGCATAATGTTGCATCTGGTTGGATTTTTATTAACGGCGATATTGTGTCTCTTGATTAAGTACAGGGAAGAATTCATGCTTTGGAGACATTTGTATTAGATTATGAACATGTCTCTCCGATTGCAGATATTGTGCACCAACATCTTATCGCCTCTAATTTAAAAACAATTATGAAATAAGTTCAAATTTGGTAGGAATTTACCAATGTTTCCGAGAAGAATAATGCCTCCATTTTCATGGTAGATTGCTCTACCCTGCAGGTTGAAGCAGTACGATTCTCTGTAAAGTTATTAAATTTTTATCTTACTACTTGGCTCCCAAATCTGAGAAGGCAGTAGTAATCGTGCTTTACTAAAACAATTTAAATTCTTCAAACTAGACTCTTATTAGGAAAGGAAATCAGTAATTATTTTGTATCTCCCAGTATCATTGCAATCTGTCCCAGGACATTCAGCAATCGTGTTTGATGGTCACTATTAATGGCATGTAGGAAATACATCCAGTGCTCGTATCTACTATATTAAGCTCAGTCACATTGATTGGGTATGGTTCCTCATTCATTTGGTTTTCTAGATCACACACAACGACGCACCACAGTCGGTAGGACTCCTCTGGACGAGTAATCAGTTCGTCGCAGAGACCTCTACCTGACAACACAAAACACTCACAACAGACAAACATCCATGTCCCCGGTGGGATTCGGCCCACAATCCCAGCAGGCAAACGGCCGTAGACCTACGCCTTAGACGGCGCGGCTACTGGGATCGGCATCAGTATCTTAAGTGATAATTTGTAATAAAGATTTCATTATAATGGGCAGCAGTCGTTTACACACAGCAGATATGGCTTTGGTTTTGCAATGACTCTTTTGAAGAATTTAGTACAAAAAGCAGGTTTCGCGCAGGAAAAAACCGGGAGTAGGTACCATAAACGAAAACGCTACTCGTAACTGACATTTCTACAACATTTTACACGGACGCTTTTTGTAGACATTCCAAAACAATCAGCCCTAATGAAATAAACGTAATTTCGCACGAAATATTGTCATTAAATCTAGCATTTAATTTCCCCTTTTTCATATTTGCTCGGCAAAGATAATAGTATCGTCTGGCGTTGTATTTTGTTAATTTAACTATACACTCTGTGTTCCTCTGTCACAAACATAAAGCTGTATTCCATATTATTATAACCAGATTATACTAACTACAAAAGAGTTTTCGACAAAGGACATCTGTAATTAATTTATAATTTCAAAATTTGTTGTTTGTATCAGAGTCCATGCTGATTACTGCTATAGACCTTCTAGCACAAGTGCCATATCACGTGTAACGAAGGCAATAATTGTTCCATATGAGGTATTGAACTGCCTCGTGGGTGAAATTGAAACAGCGTCAAAGTTAGGAACGCTAATAATGCGTGCTTCCCATCAATAAACACTGAATAACACGTTTGCGGAATTCAGGGATCATTATAGTTTAGTGAAACTTTTAGGAGAATGAAATATCTCAGTGACCTAATGGGATGATTCGTGGTATTTGTCGCACTTATATCATAGACAATAACGGAGGATGTACCAAATTACGTTAAAGAAAATCGTGTTTAGTGCCATGTTAATTGAAGTCAGCAGTAGCCCTGTATAAATGTAGGTGTCCTGAGGATGTTTGATGCACAGTTTGCTAAGGAGATTTCTATGTGGAGCCATTAATAAAGATATTTTGCGGTCAGAACTAAATAATTGGAGTACAGTGCCTTAGATTAGAACAAATAAATGATTACATGGAGCAACTCTCTTATTGACAAGCTGATGTTCACTCCGTCGGTGAAGAAAAATGTCACTTATGTTCTGGAATCAGAAAGTAAATTACACAACTTATAAGATGGCACTGCTTATTTGCGAGTATATTCACAGTCACTTCAGTCAAATTCAGGTGCTCCATTTCTAGTTATTGGAGATTACTTTAATATGAAGACTGTAATATATCAAAGCGGTCTTTCTGCTCCTGGTATTGTATTCATATATTGTAAAATTTCTCTCTTTCTTTGCGTGCTACATGTTCCACACTTAACAAATTTTATGCTAGATTTACCTCAGTAATAAGATACAAAACATAAAATACTACGTTATGCTATTTACTTTCTTACTCTTCAGTTTTCTTTCTTTCTAATGTCGATAAGCAGGCTGAAAATAAGAGCCATGGAAACTGAAAAATGTTTTTCATTTACTAATAATGGATTATTTGTAAGCAAGGCAACTAAATGTACTTCAGGACACAGATACTAAAACAGCTATTAAAATAATGTTTTAAACATAACGGAATATTACATTCTTAGATTAGAAAAGCATCAATAAATAAAGACAACTTAAAAGGTGGAAATTCTGGAATTTAGTGCCCATATCATTATAGTTGAAGTGTCCATAAAGATCAAACCGATTGGTTGTTACAACTACAAACACACACACACACACACACACAGAGGAAATGTTAGATACAATAAAGATGGGGAAATCATGTTAAGCACACACCTAACAACAAACACTTATTTAGAGAAGTCAAGACAAAATGAGGATTATTTGTGACTTAAATAAACACAAGGAAATGAATTTCTTAGAAAATTCCCCATATTTTCAGACAAGAGTATAGGTAACTAACCTCATGAAGAGGAAAGTGATGGAAATTAACCACACGAAGCAGAGTCTTTCTTGTGAAGCTGGTGTTTGCTCAGCTGGCCAAGAAATTCACCGCACTTTGTGAACACAAAAGTTTATTTCCTTCTCCACGAGATCCCTCCATTTGGCTCTGCCCTGACCGTCTGTCCTTTGCAATCATCGTGTAGTGATCAATATCAGAGACAACTCTTTTGAACATACAACAAGTGTAACTGAATGTCATCTCGGACTTGTCAAGATCTGATCATAATTTTAAACCTTCTCTTCGGGAGAGTACAAGCGCCTCTATGAATGTTTTGATTTAAGAACACGCGAGTATCTTTCTGAAAAATTGTGCTTTATAACGCGTTAAAGCTAACTACCTGTAACACTGCATCATGGACTATAGACGTTCTTGAGAAGCCTATATGTCGTAAGTGGTCAAAAACATTATAATTATTTTGTGTATCCTGATGGTTTATTTTCATGCTCTCAAGAGCCCTCATTTTGTCCTTTTCCCCAGCCACATAAATACATAAGTCTCACTCCCATACAATTTCTTGATGATTCATTCTAATTTTTTATCTTCCAATCTATACCTTCACCTTCCAAGTGGTCTCTTTGCCTCAAGCTTCCCCACCAAAAACGTGAATGCACGTGTCCTCACCCCCACATTTGCGAAATGCCCCGACCATCTTATTCTTCTTGATTTGATTAGCGAACAATTTGAAAATGCCCTTTTTCCGTAACTGATCTGTCCAGGTGAGGCACTGTCTCAGATCTAATAATATGATGACATTTCACGGTGAGTAGATTTCAGCCACTCGCCCAATCCCTAAGGTGGAACACAATTCCTTGTCGGCTGTCCGCGACCGCATGTTCAATACTTTCCTCTCTATGGCGTAGTGGGTATAGCGACTCGTTAGGTGCTGGATTGTCCGGGGATCGAATTCCAGTGTTGGAGGGGTGAGATTTTGCGTGCCATCCAGACCGCCTCAATGCTCACCCATCCTCCTATACATTGTCTTTCCCGGGGTAAAGCGACTGGAGCGTGTTGCTGATCACACTTCCTTCTAGTGTTGGATTGCGATTTGGTTTGAGCTGTACCTCCTCCTCATCTCTGTACTTGCATAGGCATGTCATGGGGGCTAATTTTATCTCTTTACCTTCCCTATCGAGGGCCGCTTCCTCTATCCGCAGACTAACGAAGTCTGTTTAACTTAACATGAAACCTTTACGAGACAGGATCCTTCCCGGACAGGAGGAGAGGTTGGACGGGAGAAATTGAACGCTATGAGAGCAACGAAATCCACTCAGTTGGCGTGACGAACTACAAGCTGAAAAGACAGGACACTGTGCAGTGAATGGGGCCAGGCCCGAGCTGTATCGCCATACAAGATCACCGGCTGTACTGCTTGAGCTGTCAACATCTACGACACTCGAAGACTAGTTTTTATAACTAAAATTTCCGAATATTTTCTGTCGTCTGCGGTTTACATTTCTTACTGTAACGTATATGAGTTTGAAAACACATCCATTACCGCTCTTTGCATAATACAAGGAACACTATACATGATTTCTATATTTCAAATTCTACGAAAGCATAAATTTGTGACACTAGTTATTATTACAAGAAAATTACAAACAATTATCTTTACCTTGTTAACTTTATACTTTCCAAAATTTTCTGTCTCAGCGGATTTAACGTCATATGACTTTAGATTCTAATAATGAATAACGTTGACTGATTTCTTTGAGGAGGAATATTAGTCACAAATACATAAGTTGTTAGTATGTATTTCACATAAATTTGTTTGGAGACATGGCCTTTGTGAAATCACATAAACACTTTATGAATTGTTTTCTAACTTTGTTTAAAAAGTAAGAAATATCACAGTATTTTTTTTATCCCTGACCAATTCATTGTGGTTGAAACATGCCACGTAACTGCACTATAAACTTACTGACAGTCCTGCTTCTACCTATTTACACTACAAGTATTTGACCTAGTAACATTTCTGTTCCCACCTATTGGCACCCTATGCATTTGACCTACTGACAGTCATGCTCCTACATGTTTGCATTGCAAGGATGTGACCTACTGATAATTCCGCTCGTAACTTTTGTCATTATAAACATTGGACCTTCTGACAGTCCTGCTTCTACCTATTTGTAATTTAAAGAATTTGACCTACTGGGAGTCTTGTTCCTACGCATTCGCACTACAAGCATTTGACTTAATGATAGTTTTGTTTCCATATGCATAGTAAGTATTAGAGACACTGGCAGTCCTGCTCCTACCTATTCCCATTTCAAACATTTGACAACCTGAGAGTACTGCTCCCACATATCTGCAATATAAATATTAGAACCGCTGACAGTCCTTCTCGTAACTATATGCACTACAAGCATTTGACCTACTGACAGTCCTGCTCGTACGTATTTGTACTACAAACATTTGACCTACAGACAGTCCTGCTCCTCCTTATTGGAATTTACAAGAATTTGACATAATGGCAGCTGTGTTCCTAGCTGTTTGCACTATAAACTTCTGATATACCCCCAGTCTTGCTTCTGCCTATTTCTACTGTAAACATTTGACCTATTTACAGTCATGCTCCTGCCTATTTGAACTACAAGCATTCGAGCTACTGACAATCGTACCCCTACTTATTTGCACCACACAAACATTTGATTTACTGACATTTCTGTTCCTGCCTATTTGCACTATAAACATTCGACATACTGACAGTCCTGCTCCAACCTATCTGCATTAAAAGCATTTGACGTACTGATGATTCTACTCCTACTTGTTTGCGCTATAAACATTTGACCTACATACGCTTCTACTGTTATATATTTGCATTACAAAAATTTGACCTATTGACAATCTTGCTACTAGATATCCTTTATCATAATATTTAAATCTATTATTCCTAACATTTGTTTGAAATTTTAAAGTGTTTTCACAAATTTATTTCAATATCTGCTGTACTGTTAAGGCTAATTCTAATGCATGTTTCATGAACCGTGTAAGCAGGTTAACCAAATGCCTGTCCTCTCTCAAAACGACAGAATCAAACCCTTTGCAGTGGAGTGTTCGATGGCTTATAAAATGATTGTGTCATTTCATTTTCCGTAACTCTGTATGGTGCACATAACGACAGCCTCTTTCAGCGCTTGAATTTCCGTTAAGCTGCAGCTGATATATTGCATGTCGCATGAAGTGACATAATCCCTACAATTTTGCATGTACCGTACACACTTCGTCTGTTTGTATGATTTTCGGAACACATTATGCCCAGACTTCAGCTAAAATTTAGGTGTATTAGAGTTGTAGGGCTTCTAATGACCAACAGTTCTGCCTAGTTTTTGATTTTCCACGTAAGCCCAAGTAAATGTGTTGTTTAGTCATGGTTTTGTATGTTTGTATAATACGTCTTCGAGTTCTGTGGAGAAAAATTAATTTAAATTGCGTATAAACAAATTTTTGGCCTTAATATACGTATGTCAGTAGGATGAAATAAATTGACAAAGGAAAATCTGTATATAAAGTACTTCGTAATTTGTAGAAATGTTTTTGTTTTCATACTAGAAGGAATTAAGAATGCGGTGGAAATGCAGAGCTTAAATATCAAATAATTTTAGGGGAAAAGCTTCCCTTCCTCTTAGGAAAGCAAATTCATTGATGTTGTGAGAGAGAAAATAATAATAATAATAATAATAAAAGATCAGTTAGTATTTCTGAGAGGAAAAAGGAGAACATGACATAGATAGGAGTTCTCTATTCTGTTTCTCTGGTACTTCATGTCTAATAAACCAATAAATTTTGGAATGCATTGTGGAAACTGGATACGCAGAGAAAATGTTTGCTGAAAAATGTCAATAGATAAATTCAGGTGGAAGACCGTCACATAAAAGGAAAGGTACGTGTTTGTTGGGCCAGTGCTTTGAGCACGTAGAAAGTTTTATGCAGTTTATAAGACAGCTACTTACACTAGTCACGATGTCTGTTAATCCAGACTTTCAGCTCTCCTAGCAGGACCGTTATTCATGAGTGTGAAGTTGTTCTACGTGCAATACTGTCTGTTGTACTGTACAATATATGCTTACCGGTACAAACCGTTGCAGCAGTTATGACTTTTTTTTCTGGTGTACTTTCTTCTACGTCTGCAAGCGAGCAACACAGCGGGCATTGACTCTCCGATATCCTAAATTTCCCGCATCTCCTGAACAGTATGTTGCCCTATTCCAGTCTGTCGCAAGTTTCTTGACTGTGACGTTTTGATTCTCTCTGATAGCTCTTTGATTTTTTCTGTGTTTCTTTTGGTAGAGGCCGTTCGCGGGCAACCACTATGAGGAAGATCGGCCATGTCAGTTTTCTCGTCTTTAAAATGTCTTATCCATCGTCTGAAACTGCTACTGCTTATGCAGTTGTGTCCTTATGCACGTTGAAGTTATGCGTCAATATGCGATGAGGAGATATTCTCCTGAACGGGAAGTTATATCACTAAACTTTGCTGAAATTTCATGTTTTATTCGTATATCGTGGATTTGCAATATTCCCTGGCATTTATTCATAATTATGCGTTCCTCATGCCTGAATAAGTGCTTCTTGTGTCACACTTACATTAACGTTCACTTACACGTATAATGTAGCGTTGAATGAGTAGTGAACATTGTGAATTGAAGAATTTGGAAGGAGGCCGTCTTGATTTCAACAGGATATTCCATCTTTTGACTTTAAGTACTGAATAAAGCAAACAAAATGCCCGTTCAGGGTGTCCGGTTCGTTGGCCGAGATTCGAGCCCAGTACGTCTCAGATACCAGTTTAGCTGTTTCGTGCTGCGTCATCCCTAATAACGTCACAATGCCTCATTGGACCTATAATGCTACAAGAAGTGAATGCTTACAATCAAGAAATATGTAGAAATGAGAGACTGAGAAGTGACGTACAGTGAAAACACCGGGATTTTCTGACTATAACAATACCGTATCAAGTGCAGTGGTTATTTAGGGCCGTGAAATAAACATAAGAAGAGACCGCAGGTGTACAGGTAGCAGGATAAGGAGTAAGCTTACAAGAAAAATCTAAGTAATGTAGATAGCAAAAAAAAAAAATAATAATAATAAGCATGGGTAGAAAGAGGATAGTGAGAAAACGTATGTGAGATTAACAATGGCGAGCAAAATGTGATAAATAATAGAACAAAAGAACGAAGGGAAATCACGATCATAATACGGAGACCGATAAACTGACGGCGCTGTGTGCTCTTAGTGCCTGCAAGAGTGTCTGGGAACACAAAACAAATAGAAGAAATCAGAGACCGTTAATTCAGCGGATAAGAGTGATGCATGATGGGATGAAGGGACGAATAGAAGTGATAAGCTGTAAGATTCGCTAAAGAAACGACGTAGGAGTTCATGTGAAAATCAATGGAACGATGAATGCAGATTGGGGGATACAGACGAAGAGAGAATCATTGAAGGAAAAGAACATTTGGGTGAGGGAGATATACTGCTGTTACTGTAAGTAATGGTAATAGTAATTGTTTGGATGAGGGAGATATAATGCTGTTACTGCAAGTAATGATGATAATAAAAATAATAATAGTAATAACAATTGTTTATTTGAGCGCTGATTTGACGGCCCAATGATAAAGTTGCTGATTATTGTGATAATGTGGGGGCAACATAAACAGTGGCAGCAGCAACGACGACGACGACCACAACAACAACAACAACAACAACTTACACAATTGGAACCATAAGGACTCGAATATTTATGGGCCTTTGCTTTCATGCATTGTTTTAAACTCCCTAAATTTACTTAAGCATTTTAATGGTGTAAACTTCAGGTTTGTGAATGTAATGTGTAAAAGGATAGGATTGTGCAGTCGGATAAGGTAAGAAATAGGCACCCGATAAATAAAGCACTGAGAAACGTTGTTGAAGATGGGGCAACAGAAATAAAACTAATGAAGCGGAAGTAGAAAGCGAGAATGCGAAGAAACTCAAATAGAACTTAGAAAAGTGGGGTGAGAAAAAAATGCGACGAATCTAAATATAAACAACCAATTCGTGTCACACTTGAGAAGAACCCCTGATTGATAGGATAAACGAAAATCCTGAGTAATCTTCTGCCGTTGATAGGTTAAGGAGAGAACCTCAGATAATCTGTCGTTGTCGGGGTGTGTGGAAATAAAATGGATAAGTAAAAGTGATGTGAAAAGAACACGAGTGAAACTGGGAAAGGAAGCTAAAGCACTAGAGGGTAAAGGAGAAAATAACAGATATGACGTAACTTTTTTGAGTAACGTAGAAGTTAGAAGGGTTCCAAAGAAGAATGGCGGTAGAACGGATAAACAAAGGGATGAGAGAAAAAATAGAGGAAGGAGGAAGGAGATAGATGCGCTAAAGAAGTAATGTAAGGTTGGCATATACCGGTAGAATAACTGAAGTAGGCCAGGGTTATAGGACGTGAGGAAGAAAGAAACTGGTGTGTGGGGAGAATGAGTTGAAAAACGAATTATGTCGGGGCGATGGTTCGGACAATTGCTCGTTTTCGGACCGACCCCACATTTCCAAAAGGGACGCCGTCATGATTGTCTTTATGGTGGATGCCAACACTTTATACAAGAAATGTGCACTGATCGATTCACGCCGCGGACCGCCTCTTCAGCTCGCAGTTTATAATTACTAGCGACACGGAGTGACCCAAAAGACAGGAAACAATGCGCTGTTAGTCTGCTATTTTAGAATTATGATAAATCGGTAACAGAACACAGCCTGGGCTGTCCTGTTCATTTCTTTAATACATTTATCCGAAATGTTGCATAATGGCTTACATTTGCTGACTCATGGATTAGTGACTTTAAACCAGGGGCGATGTGGCTCAAACCTCGTCCGCTCTACCCTGTGAGCTAATGAGTCATTTATTTCATATTTTCTTAATGATATTGTTCTAACTGAAGAGATTACTTTGCATCCTATTAAGTGTGAGTAATCGAACATCAAAGTTATTAGTTAACAATACCCCACTCTGTTTCGGAGTCCCTGGGCTCTAATATTGCATCACAGACTAACTTCGATACGGCTGCTGTTGTGAAGATTTTCGCAGTCCCTAAATACTAATACGGCGACAGAACCATAAACATTGGCATCCCAAAGATGGCTATAAGAACCTTTCTCTTTGCTGATAAAGGCCCTGAATTTTGTCATACACCGAATTTGAGTGTTAGTGCAATCTCGCAATAAATACTGATTTATTTACTTAACCATGAACCGCTTAGTTTTCCTTAAAATAGCCGCGTTTTCTGTGAGGCAATAACTGAAGATTTTGTCTACTTTGGACGAACGTCGACGTCAAAATAGGTACAGCAGATGTCGGGATATGATATACATCAAAAAGAAGAAGAAGAAAAGTATGTAAAAATGTAATTCTTCAGGATCAATTTGGACCGATGGAATAACATTGGAGTTCTATCATTTAGTTGGCAGCATGGTACTGAAAGGCATTAAGGAGCCAAGAGGGAAACGTATTTGTGTGTTTGTTATGTAAATATTACTAGGCCTGATGTGACTATCTGGTTTATTAAGGCTGCGAAATTCCTTGGAAAGAAGAACTTTAAACTTTGTGTTTAAATTGTTGTAAATAAAACTGTTGAATAATTTATCTGTTCTCTCTGTTTAACGGTTTATTTGATGACTCTATTTGTATTTCCGTTTCTAAGCTCTAATGCACAGGTTGCATATATTCAAAGGTGTACATTGTGGGAGCAACAACCCGCTGCTACAATGGGGGAGATGATGAGTGCCGGTGGAATGCACGCGGGGAAACCCCTTGGAAAACCGAGAGGAGAAATAAACCACAATTTTATAACGGATTTTAGGGAGACCGCTTTTGAGAGTGCAGAATCGATTTTAAAAGCCGGGTTTTTTTTTAATTGAAACTTTGGCTTTCACGTTCTGCGTATTACATGCTAGAGATTCAGTCAAAGTCTCTTCAGACACTTTTACATGGATATGGAATAAGTACTTGTGGCATACGGTGAGATATATTCTCCACAGAAGATAGAGATTTAGGAGTATAAAGAAGAGTGGCTACAGCACGTGCAGTACAGTCATTGGAATATAATAAGCTTCCCAGAAGTTCTTCTGCTACTGAACTGAGGTGAAGATAAAATCTCTCTACACGCCATGAAACATGTGGGGAAACTGAGGTATTGCTGCACTCAATCTTAACCTAGGCACTGGGTCAGAGGAACTAGACATAAAGGTAACAAAAGGAAGAGATGTAAAGCCAGAACGAATAATCAACATTCTCTGCAGGTAAACAGTATCCATCATAATAATATGAACGTCTAAATTATTGGGGAAGAAGAGAGATTAAGAGCGGTTTAGGACCAAATTCTTCTACAGTCAGTATGTAGAATTAAGACAGATGAATAAAAATACTGAACCAAAGAATGAAGGAATGCTGACGAAAATGTTTGTGGCGGGAGTTTGTAATTGATACTTTCATTCTATTATGAATTGGCCTTATAAAAGAGCATCCAAAAACTGGACGTTTTACTACGCATGGCGGAAATGAGACAAACCCGCAGATTTTATAAGAAAAAGCTCAAAGGAAGACTAAAAGTTTAAAGGAAGATATCCGGTAGATAGGAAGCATGTATATGATTTTATGTTGGTTAAAAGAAAAACAAAAATATTACAAGCGATCCGACCGCTGCGGGCACCACTCTTGGTTTCTTCCTTCTTTTTTCGTCCTCGGATCTTACATTCGTGAGTAATTTAAACAGTATGAGTAATTTTAATGTGCTTTACCACGCTTTGCACAATACGCACTACAATATTTTCTCCTCTCTTAGCAACAGATCTACAGTCGAGCGTAGTAAACATTTATTTTAAAATCGAATGTCTCAAACGGCAAGATTTATAGTGGAGTTCTCTGCTTGGATCGACAAAGATTTCATCGGCCTCAGCTCTTACGTCACAGCATAGCCTGTCTCAATTTCAGGGTAAAATCATGACTGGTGAGATATAAACGTACGTAAGTGTTCAGGTATAGAGTGTGAGAACTACGCTCTTCTGGGTTGTAATGTAGCTTGTTGTGGTAATTATGATCCTTGAAGATGGGTGTATAGGTTGTCCCGAAACGTCGGTACGAAATTACCATTACTAACTGCGTAATAACGCAGAATATCGTAGTTATCATCTTCTTCGCGGCAGCAGCCTGAATCACGCATATGTAGTGTGTGTTATTTTGCACAGTTTTGGTCACAATCCGAATTGATGCACTTTGTCGATGAAATATTACAAATACGAACCTTATACCTGCATACCAGACGGTCATCTACACAGAGTGACATAAACCAGGTGTCGCACTGATACAAGAATTCTCCTGATGATGGGCACATAGCTGCCCGAAACATGTGGAGAATAGAAATAATTTGCATGAAAAATTGTGGGTCAAGTTGGTTATTTATAAGGATCATACCAGGAAGCACGGTCACCAAAATATAAAATTCTACAAATACGAAATTTCAAGGAAATCTGCCCGGTTTTAGTCGCGCTGTTCCATGTGGACAGACGGACGTACGACGTGACGATGGTAATAGTCGCTTTTGGTAAATTCTTTTCCAGCGAGCCCAAAAAGGATCAATATTGTGGACCTATTGGCTCTGGATATAGTGCAATGACTTAAGTAAAGAGTGTTCAGTTTACGTCAATATAAGCAGGAAATATCATTAAAAACTGATTAGCTTCAAGTATATCAAAAAATGGTACATTTTGCACTTAATACGGTCTTTAGAAAAATAAATCTTTTGGACCAGTGCACACAGCATCATGAAATTCACCGGCGTGTGCTTCCACTATGTTAACAGTTTTTGCACGTAACTTCATTGCACATTACAGTGTCACATTACTGTGGACGTATCTGAAACTGAAAAAGAATCATATAACATTTTCGTCATATGACACGAAATTTTTGCATGATCCTTTTTTTTTCTCTCAATGACACACGTATATTCAAAACCACTATTTGTTTTGTATGTGTAATAAGAGACGGTGGCTTGTTTTTATGTTGAGGCATAACTAACTTTCATGTTGCTTCTTTTAATGACCATAGTTTTCTATCCTTTGTTTCCCTGTTTTGCTCGTGCAAGCCATATATAAGAGGTGGGTCGTTTCGCTGACCACACAGTGAAGCATGAAACCATTGCAGATAAAAATCGCTAGATGGGTCATCGGTGGAGAGAGTAGAAGTTTATACGCATGGCGTGGGACACATGCTGGAATGGCATTATGACTTCCATCCAAAAGAAGGAATGTGATCCCCGCATCACTAACTCAGCACAGGTACAAAAATCAGGAGAGTCCGTGTTAAACTGTTAAGGGGTGTACAGAGGGTTTATACTAAGCATAAGAACTGTAAAACATAAGGATTTCTGAAATGAAAATCAGGAATTGATCGTTGAGTAATTTGTAAGAGAATTTGGACTGTCTTATAATCATCGATAAGACGGCAGATACATTCTGAGAGTCTTCGATATTGACCTAGCATGGCGTAACATGTCCCACATTCTTTGATTACATACAATATTCTGGTTGTTACGGGTCAATAGGCAACAGTATATACCCAGTGTGTGTCACAGGGTCTCTACACACTACCAACTATATAGAAGCAAAATCAAAGAAAACAAAATTAATGTAGTGACCAGAATGCAGGAAGAAGTCATAATGTAAGGATACCTCTCATCTGTAATTCGAACATACGGACGCAAACGTGATCTTCTTCGTTTAGCACTACAGCCCTAGAAGTCTGGTCTTGGCTTCCCTCACGACAGATGACCAGTCTGTTCCATCCGGACCTCTCATTCTCCATCTTTTCACACCCACTTTCTTCAAGTCGATTCAATATCGTCTATCCACCTTCTTCTATATCTTCTTTTCCTTCTCCCCTCCTCCTGGTTTGCCTCCAGTAACTTCTTTTACTGTTCTTTCACCATCCATTCTTATAACGTACCCAAGCCATTGCAATGTACGTACTGAATTACAGTTAAAATATGTGGATATCTGAGTGCAATAAACTGGAAATGTATTCACGAAAGACTTAACAGCAGATTGAATAATTGTCCAAAAAATGAGACTGTATTCAGTTTATTATATTTCTGTAGACAGCTATACATGTTTCGGGTGTTGACACCCATCATCAGGAGCTCGTACAACTGTAATTACAGCTTCTGGCACTGGTCAACCGGATCTGCTACCATCCACTGTTGTTGTTGAGTTGGAACTCATTTCCAACTCAACAACAAGAGTGGATGGTAGCAGATCCGGTTGACCAGTGCCAGAAGCTGTAATTACAGTTGTACGAGCTCCTGATGATGGGTGTCAACACC
>Ga0123355_10007878_pt1:0-15000 | contig 16044 bp, 16 predicted proteins | sample TergutEmb28metaG_3_FD_89872 | JGI IMG/M metagenome (GOLD analysis project Ga0123355, IMG submission 89872) | Embiratermes neotenicus P1 segment gut microbial communities from Petit-Saut dam, French Guiana - Emb289 P1 | ecosystem: Host-associated > Arthropoda: Insects > Digestive system...
ACCCAAATGCACGCTTTAATTTTTAACACAGTAAAATTTTTTTTGTATCAACAATTTTGCCTTCAAATTTAAAAAAAAAAAAAAAAAACCGTAAGCGAACACAATGATGCTAATCTTGTTCATATTTATGAAAAATCCGAGTGTATAAGAATGCTATCCAGCACACAATAACGCAATTAATCTAACCAAGAATTAAACTAGATTTTTCAACGTTGTCTCATATCGATTTACGCCTACGTAATTCTATTGTCTACATAAAAAAAAAGGTTTAGATTCTCGCTGGTCTTTGCTTGGTTATAGCCGCGCAAAATGAGACCTTACTTTGACAGGAGGACGCTTTATATCTCACGTTGTGTGTCATAAAAACTGAGGAGCAAGTCGTCATATTTGGAGCAAGTGTGGCTGTCCTCTCCTCTCTGTTTCCTAGACAAATTAATGCCACTACATTTTAAAATTACGACTCTGTAATAAGCAAGCTTCATTAATGCAATATGACTAATCTTTGCACGACAGTGAGGTCACAGAAGTCCTATGTATGGAGAGGATGACAACTCTTGTGTATTCTACTTCCGTTGCAGCCCCAGACTTAACAAGCTCAAAGCGCCGGTCTCTATTATCAGTTGATCGAAAGACAATATTCACCCACGCAGTTCGGACTACATACAGCCGAATTTTCGGACAATTGAGAATAATTAATTGGAAGGGATGTTGAATGAGGCGATCGTAAAGCAATTTAAGGTTCTGTCTCGGCATTTGCTTAAGGAGACTGAGGAAGACCACACAGAACTTGGTAAGATTAGCCAGTCTCCGGGTACGAAATCGAGACCTGTATACACGAAACAGAAACGTGAATTATTAGACCTCCATTGTCTCTGGGGCACGCGGTGGCGCAACTGGTTGAGGCACTGCGCTACAAGCCGGAAGGTCGCGGATTCGATTCCCGATTGTGTCATTGGAATTTTTCAATGACATAATCCTTCCGGCCGCACTATGGCCCTGGGATTAACTCAGCCTCTAACAGAAATGAGTACCAGGAATATTTCCTGGGGTGTGGGGGAGGTAAAGGAGCCTCAACCACCTGGAACCTTCATGGCCTGTCCAGGCCTGGAATGGTATTGCTTTACCATTGTCTCTAACCAAGACCTGAATATTATCAAGTTCAACAGGCTATAGTAAATTGTAAGCCTATATGAAAAATGTGTATTGTGTGAAAACCTATCTTTTATAAAGACATTACAATTACATAAATATACAGCCTCATTATATGATGGCCAAACAGAGGTTAAATGGCAGTTGCTTCTTAACATAAATGGTAACAATCAACGGTTCTTATACATTCCTCTTAAAGCCAACACTCATTCACCTTTACATGCTGTTTTTTAGAATTCGGACTGATTCATATCTTACGAGTCACTCTTTATCGAGTGCGAAACTCCTGTTGTGTCCAGACATTCTGTCAACAAGTCCTCTCACTTGCAACTTGCAATGTCGCAACACTCGATACAGCACTCAATAAGAATGGAAACAGCTATAGGATATTGTACTTTACAGGCAATTAATGTACAGCTGTGTTCTACAGATGGTTTCATCCTTCAGAACGCCTCGACAAACCGTATATTCTACGTCACGGAGTGCGCCTACGACATCATGTTCATTAAGAACTTAATCCAAGTGACGTGTAACACAAACCGGCATTTCATATAAGGACTCCACTCCTATCTGTCAGAAAATACAGGGTGCTTCCATTAAAAAAAATAGATGTGTATTGTATATGAAGAAAATGGTGGTCCGTTGTATTAGTAATGGTCAACACACGAATATTCTGATTACTTTAGATTATTATCGCCACGCGCTACTCCACGGCCTCTCTCCTCGATCGGTGCTCAGACAAACAAAGTGCTACCATCTGGTGACACTATTTTACTTTGTACATTAGTTGCTTTTTTTTTCCGCGCGTAGTTGGCTGACCACTTAGTCTCTCGTAGCTGTGGTGATCTCGGTGTGAGAGGCTGTGAGTACCAAAATATTTCTTCCGCAACTCAGTAACAGCCTCGCTTTAAGGTGTTACAAATAGAAGAATACGCCCCGATCCCTTGCTCTGATGTAGACTGTATTGGCTCAGCACATTCCATAAACATTCCACAGCCTCTAACAAAATTTCAAGCCCCTATGTCTGTTTACTGACGATAATTGGTTGTCGCAGCAGGCAATTACTCCTTTTATATAGATCTAGTTATATACTTAACCGTAAATTGGTAGGATGATTAATGAATAATGAAATGTAGGGGATCGGGAAGAATGCGGTTTTGCCATAATTTGAAATTATATCTCTGTAAGGAAAAACGCGAGATACTTTAGTACAGTCGGTATCTGGGCCGAGGTTTGAACTCCTTTCCTGTCGAATACGAAGCACTAATATCACAATGTATTACAAATACACATTTCAGCCTATCGCAATTCACCAGCAAGCGGCTGCTGCACATGAAACTTTGGCAATAATTATCCAACAAGATGTAACAGAATACAGTTTATTTAAATCTGTCAACTGTTCAACATGTTTCGGGTGGTATTTCAACCATCATCAGGAGCTCATGACACTGTATCTACAGTATCTGGCATTAATGAGACTGTTACTGCTACCTGTCACGACAGGTAGCAGTAACGGTCTCATTAATGCCAGATACTGTAGATACAGTGTCATGAGCTCCTGATGATGGGTTAAATACCACCCGAAACACGTTGAACAGTTGACAGATTTAAATAAACTGGCATTAATGAGACCGTTACTGCTACCTGTAGTGACAGGTAGCAGTAACGGTCTCATTAATGCCAGATATTGTAGATAGAGTGTCATGAGCTCCTGATGATGGGTGAAATACCACTCGAAACATGTTGAAAAGTTGACAGATTTAAATAAACTGGCATTAATGAGACCGTTACTGCTACCTGTCGTGACAGGTAGCAGTAAGGGTCTCATTAATGCCAGATACTGTAGATACAGTGTCATGAGCTCCTGATGATGGGTGAAATACCACCCGAAACATGTTGAACAGTTGACAGATTTAAATAAACTGTATTCTGTTGCATCTTGTTGGATAATTATTGCCATATTATACGATGCACGGTCCATTGAACATAAAATACTTGAAACTTTAATTTAATTTTCCTTTTTTAAACCAGTAATTTATTAGTTTTTTTTTCTGTTGGAACACATCCAAATTGAACTTATCTTTTTTTACTTGTACTTTATTTAACTACGCGCTGGATTTTAATTGAAAGAGAGGACGGTGGAAAATGCGCAATATATGCGGCTGTTAATGGAACTTACAGCACGAAGTTAGCTGAATCTAGAAAGTGACATAAACAAGACATCCAAAAACATTGTAAAGAGTAACCAAATATATTTTAGAAAATAGCTTATATGCAATTCTAAATGTGACAGAAGATGCTAGGCTACTTGTCACGATAGGATGTGACATAAGTTGCAGCTAAGTTCAGCGGTGGGAAAGCTGAAGAGAGTCGACCATATATCAGGTGACTTTATTTAGTACAATGTTAGCACGAACAGTTTGTTGAGCGGGCAATAATAAAAATGGGATAAATTCTTAATGGTTTTTGGATGACTACTTCGAAAGAATGCATTATTTTGGGTCACAGCGACTCAAAAAAGTTCTGTATGAATTACCTTTCGTTTTTTTTTAATTCTCGAAAAGAATATTTAATTTCTTACACCTAATTAAGGAGCACTTTGATCCCACGAAATTGGTCCATGAAAGCATTCTGAGGCATTCTGCGCCAGCTGCAGAACTATAAATCATAACCAGCATGGTTCTGTGCAAATCAGTAAATACCTACCTGCTACTCCACTTTACATTAATAAACATAGGTTTGGGCAGAAGGATACATTATTTGGGTTTTATAAACCTAGTAAATCATGTAGAATGTGTTCAAATTGCTAACTGCTAGGTGTGTAATAGCAAAAGACGTTCCATGCACTTACAGTTGTTTATGTTTTATGTAAGCATGTGTAGTGTAATTTAAAAGAAAGGATTAACTGCTCAAACTGCTAATTGGCCTGACGTACTGGTTTTGAAAATAAAATTACAAGACACAGAATAACCAGCATGATATTTCTTTCGCATACATACAATTCGCAAGTTGGGTAATGAACTCTAGTAAATAAAACAAAAGTGGACAGTCTTTCTTGGCGTTCAGGTGACCGTGTATCGTGATAAATTCTTACAATAAACCAACTAGATGCACTAAAACAATAGTGAACAGGGTCTTTTTTGACGTTCAGGTGACCGTGCATCGTGATAAATTCTTACAATATAACGATCTAGATGCACTAATTTCTCAAATTTATTTTTGGAATAAAACTCTACTTGTTTCGGACAGTTCCTCTGTCCATCATCAGGAGTTTTTCACTATACACACAGCAATGGTAAATGTCATACAGGTTTGCTGACAGCTTGCGAGTAGGATCAGAACGGAACTCCGTCCTGATCCTGCTCGCAAACTGTCAGCAAAGCTCTTTGACATATACCATTGCTGTGTTTACAGTGAAAATCTCCTGATGATGGACAGAGGAACTGTCCGAAACAAGTAGAGTTTTATTCCAAAAATAAATTAGAGAAATTAGTGCATCTAGTTCGTTATATTGTAAGAATTTATCACGATGCACGGTCACCTGAACGTCAAAAAAGACCCTGTTCACTATTGTTTTAGTGCATCTAGTTGGTTTTATTATAAGAATTGAACAGTCTGTACACAATTTTAATTAATCATGAGTTCCAACAATTATCAGTCGCTCAATTTTTCTTCAATTATATTTTAAATACTGATTATTGTTTGAACTGATGATTAATTAAAAGAGTGTATAGACTCTATTCACTATTGTTTATTGTACTAGTATAATATAACACAAATTAATGCCTTCCCTAGAAATCATAAACAATTAAGTAAAACATTCCTAAATGATTTGACTTCGTTTTATCAGTTACATAATCAAATCCAGAATAATTCTTGCGGATTCTGTGTTACTTTCGAAACAGGATCACGGAACAGAAATAAAATTTGACCCTTTTAATAAATGTATAACCATCACGAAATTTGTAAAAATTACAACGCTGAAGTTTCAGACTTCGAGAAGGATAATCTCTGTATAGAATTCCGATGGCATGCACTTTGTATTAGGTTCCGTGGACAGGCAGATATTGTAATTCTTTGGGCAAAGAGCTACACAGTATTAAGATTAAGACCAAACATATATTTCGGGACTAACTAAATTTATCAGTTTGTTCGAGTTTCAAAGATAGATAATCACATTTTATCTTGTGCTTTAAATCGCATCACTTGGTGAAGAAGTATCTCTGAATAAGCAAGAACAAATCCGTGAAGGTGTATGGGAAAATGGAAATAATTTTTTCTCATGGCTCGACAGCCCCCAGTGGGCCTAGGCCGTCTCCATAAAGTTCCGCATTCACACTCAGACACGCCACACTCGATAGGACTCCTCTGGACGAGTGATTGACCCGTCGCAGAGAACTCTGACAACACGCAGCAATCACAACAGACAGGACTCCATACACCGGCGGAATTCGAACCGCTATCCCAACAAGCGGGCCGCCGCAGACCCACACCTTAGACTGCGCGAACACTGGGATCTGCGAAAGGGAATAACAGCTCCGTAAAAACCTCTCTCTCTAGATGGATATGACTTCTCTTCTCCCTCAACTGGCAACCTTAGATCCCGGGAAAGATCACGAATTGTATTGAAGTTTGAAGGGCCAAAGAACCAGCATACGAGTATATGAGCTCGAAGAAGGAAAGAATAAATCCATTTCTGGGAATTTAACTCCAACATTTCAACCTCTAGCCAAGCCACAACAGTGAGCGGCATTTCCTGTTCCCCTTCTCACAAGTTCGCAACGCCTCCGAGTTGGAATTTTGATTCAGAAATTATCATAAAAAGCAGTATGAATTGTGTCCCAGAGACATGCTCTTGAACTTCAAGAGTTTCTGATTCATTATCTACTATAATATCTCTGACTGAATTTTAGGCATTGGATGGACTCACGGACGGTAATTGGATAATTCTACTCAGAAAAACAAACCTAAGACGCAAACGTAACAGTCCAAATAGACGAAAGATTAAAACAGGAATAAGAGTAGCAACTTTAATTTCTTGTGGTAGAAAAGTTTTTGTTGTTTCCTAAACACGTGATGCTTATTAATCTTGTACCACTGGTACGTACTTCTTAATGAAGATGGACCTAAATCAGTCATCTTGTTTGATTAACTGCAGGCGTTGACGGGCCACTGGGCGGTGTCCACGCCCGATCTCCTTCCTTGCAAATCACATGATGCAAAAACCGGCTAACTCCCACAGAATTTCCAAGTCCATTCTTGGTCAGTGTATTTGGCCAAGTTACTACATTACTCAGTTTGAGATGCGTAGGTTATACATTACCTAATAAGAGGAAACAATTATTATGAATTGTACGTGGGTAAAGATATGAAGAAGCCCGTCGAAAAATGACGATCCGTCGAAATGTTGGTAACTATTTACCGTTCGACACTGTGTAACATTCCAGAAGACCAAATAACCTTTCCTTATGATGACAGATCAAACTTCACGCCCATACGAACAGGCAAAATTAGGCCTTTCGTAACGATTTTAATGGACAGGTAGAAACGCAAAACACAACAAGAGAAATTGTAACCATGTATTTTCTAGCAGATTTGTTTCTCCGAAAATCAAGATACTCTATGATCAGTTTTACAGAATCATTAACATAAATATGAACACTGAAAAACGTAACAATGATAAGGAAAATTTCGTGACCTATTTCATGGTACAATCCTTTTGTTTAGCTTGGATGGAATGTAACAGTAAATGTAAGCAAGTGAACGCCGTGAATGCTGACGTGGAAGTGGTGGCAAAGCTCTACTTATTCTTCATCTCGGTAAGATAAACATGAGTGTTGAGCTTCAGGGCCTGGCCGCTTTTTTAATGGGAGGAAAGCTCCGGTATAGACTGGATTCGAAACTGTAGTCACAGATCTTATCTGGAGGTTTAGGGAATCAAACAGAATCTTGCTGCTGCTTAGAATCGATCCACGATCTCTCGGTCATTCAGTATGCAGGCTAGTCACAATACTGGCTACATCACTCCAACTCCTATTATGAAGAAGAAGGCGACAAATTCCAGGTTTGAATGTAAACATAATTTACTGATGCGCTAAGCTCTGCCTCGCCACATAAACAACCTAATCCCAAAAGGCCACCGTGACACGGGACTTCATAAATCTCAGACAGAAAAAAAAAGACGTTTAAATTCGCAGAATCTATTTTATATCACGCAGAGGCAGAAGAAAAGACTGGCCTTCTGTTAGTAACAACACAATCCTGCACGGCTCCTGTGGCCTTGTGACGGAGAAAGTGTGAAGCATAAAGCCTTATACTGCTCACTGGCTGTATGCCGTACTTCCTGCCTATCTCTCACAGCTTCATTGGATTCAACGTATGTCAGCGATGACTTGGAGCAGCACATCTCAATTACGGGCACCACCGCCACGTGAGGTCCTCGAAGTTATACCTTATGTCACAAAAAAGCAATTCAAATTAAATGAAAAAAAAAAAAGAAAACATAAACGAGTCGAAAGGCGTTGGCCTCCTCCTGCGGAATAGACTACACATCTTGCAGTCACGTTCTTTGTTCTTCTGGGTACTCTGGCCTTGATATTCGTTTATTAGGGTTAAACGCCCATTTGGTAATTATTTCCATCGAGAGAAGTACTGTAGATTCCGATGAGCAGGATATTCGCTGGTTGGATTGCAACTCTTAGCCTATAGCATGAAGTTAATACCAAACTCATGGAACAATTCGAAAGAGACTAGCAGGCCATCAAGTAACCAAGAGGTTCCCCGCCCTCTTATGAAACCAGAAGGTTCTTGTAACTTTTACAACAGTCCGTCACTGGCCCCACTCTTGAGCCAGGTAAAGCCTATATGTGTCCTCACACTCCTTGTTTAAGCCTTGTTCTAATATTCATGTAATAAAGGTGAAGGTAAAGTGATCCCGTTACAGGCCCGGTGTGGCCCAGAGGGTAGGCAGAGGTATAGCTCTGCTCTTCCATGACCGCGGCACTAGAAGGAGGTGAGTGGTCAGCAGCACACCCCGGCCACACTTCACCCCCGTGAAAGAACCGGTACCCATTTTACTGGGTGGGCCCCAGGGCCGGTCTAGAAGGGCGGAAAATCTCGTTCCCACCGGGATTCGATCCCGGACTTTCCAGCCCGTAGTCAGTCGCTATACCGACTGAGCTATCCGGCCCATAATATTCATATAACAGCCTTCTGTATTGTCAAATGATGTAGTCTTCAGTGTGGTGGTAACAAAAAACACCATGTCGAAATCCATACAAATAACTCTGTCAAGCAGCGTCCTTTTGGAGAAGCTAAGAGTTTAGCAGACATTCTAGAAATTCCCTATATTATATGGAACTGCAAAATTCATTGCCGTATTCAAAACAGCCCCCTATTATTTCCTATCCTGATCCAAATAAAACTACTCCACTACATACCATCTTATTTCTTTAAGATCCATTTTAACACTATCCTCTAATCTAAGCTTAGGTCTTCCCAGTTTTCTCTCTCCTTCAAGTTTCCTCACCTGAGCTCTGTAAATATTTCTGTTCTCCCCAGTACGTGTCACAGGCACTGCCCATCTCATAATTCCTACGCGGTAGAACGAATAATATTTCATGAACAAAACAAATCACGCAGCTCTTTATTACGCCATTTTCTCCGTAATTCAGTTATTTCCGACGCCCTAGCATTTGAATCAATACCCTGTTCTACAACAATCAACCTCGCAACGTTTAATATCCAACTTTAAATTTTCACAACTATAATAACCTTAAATGGTCTGCGCATGTGGCGCGTATGGGTGAGGAGAGGGGGGTGTAAGGGTTTTGGTGGGGAAACCGGAGGGAAAGAGACCAATGAGGAGACCTAGGCGTAGATGGGTGGATAATATTAGGATGGATCTCCAGGAGGTGGGATGTGGGTATATGGACTGTATTGGGCTGGCCCAGGATAGGGACAAGTGGCGGACGCTTGTGAGTGCGGTAATGAACCTTCGGTTTCCGTGTAATGCGGGGAATTTCTTGACTAACTGCAAACCAGTTAGCTTCTCAAGAAAGACTCTGCACCATGGAGTAAGTAAGTATGATAACCTTAAATCTGCTACCCATATTGTATTGTTATTTTCAGTTGTTTGAACAGCACGATTCAAAAGGTATTGTAGGTGTAAAATCGTCATGAAAAGAAAAGATAAAAGAGTAAAAGTCAGAGAGTTTTCCTGTTTACTGCAGGATACAAACCCTCAGCCCTTACCCGCATATCTAAGACAGCTGCAGCTTTTAATCTTCCTTAAAATATTACTATTAACATCAATGGTTTGTCATAAATAGACTCCCCATTTTTTTGAAGTTCAGGTGACCGTGCATCATGATACATTCTTATAATAAAACCAACTAGATGCACAAATTTCTCAAATTTATTTTTGGAATAAAACTCTACATGTTTCGGACAGTTCCTCTGTCCATCATCAGGAGTTTGCTGACAGCTTGCTCGCAAGCTATCAGCAAACCTGTATGACATATACCATTGCTGTGTGTACAGTGAAAAACTCCTGATGATGGACAGAGGAACTGTCTGAATCATATAGAGTTTTATTCCAAAAATAAATTTGAGAAATTAGTGCATCTAGTTGGTTTTATTATAAAGACTTCCCACTCTTCAGCTTACAGTAGGAGCAGTACAACGGCCGTGACTTACGGCCAAGGGACAATGACTTGCGAACTGAATTATTCAACCAGTTTCGATCGTGACGTTTTCCATGCATAACTTCAGGCACTCGATAGCGAGCATGCATAGGTACTGAACACTGGACCACGGCATGAATCAGAAACTGGAAATTGAGCTGTCAAAGGAAAGAAACCGAAAGCGTCTTTTCCAAAGGATTTTTTTATTTGCCAAACACGACGTCATGTCAAATGAAGTATCCCTTCAATTTTTGACAAAACAATTACAGAGCTGTCACCTGATATCCCTTTGGAATCCTGTGGCTTCTTACTGAATATAGAACTTAGGTCAAATGACTAAATAAACGACGATTTCCGAAGAATGTGCAAGAAGTGCTCCTGGCCTATTTGACTATTTAAAACACAGTTTTACCAGGAGTAGTAACACTAAGAATATTGAATTGTGCCTGACACTGTTCTTGCAAGTTTTGTATAACTCTCGATCAACTCTCAAAACAAATATCAATCATTTCGCTATACACATTTGATCAGAAGGACTTTATAATTCACATGGATCGTGTTCTCTCTGAGGTGCAAACAGAAGTTTTATATATAATTTAGAAAACAATTATTTGAAAATAGTACATTAACAATGTCATGAGATATGAATTTTAGTTGGGTAAAATATTGTATGTATAAAGGGCAGTATCACGAAAGAAAGAAGCGGAATAGCGTGATTGTTAGCAGGATTATGGAAACTGAGAAAAAAAAAAGCTCTTTATATGTATGTGAAGAAAGTGCCAAATTGCTGAGCTGTTCAGAAAGTAACAATGGCAAAAGGAATTTTTGAACAAGCAATGGTTGAATATGCAAGAGTAGTTCATAAGACAATGTTGCTATGTTCCAATAAGTCTTTGGTTGTATATCTCTGCAGACATCTAGACATTGTTATATACGAGTTGTAAAAATTAAGACAACAGTACATGATACATGTACTGAAAGTAAACTCGGGGTTGGACGGAAGATGGCCCGCAACAGAACAGGGTGATCTGAAGTTTCTTATTGCTACTGTTATTACGATGTGCAATTTATACGAATGTCACAAATTCAAATTTATTTTACCTACTGTCGCAGAATTTTAAGCCACTGAGAAAATTCACGAGATATAGAACAGAGCACAGCTGGTTTCTGGTACTGGATTCGAAACCGAAGCCTCTCGAAATGTAAGTAGGAATGCTAACCGCTTAATCACAACTTCGGACAAGAGATTGACGAATTTACTGGTACCAGGTTCAAAGTAGCTTTAGACGTTCATAACTTTACCATTAATTATTATATCGTCGCGAACTTTACATCCTTCGGCATAAGAGAGAAGAAGAAATATGAGTATGGAGAAAACTTCATGAAGAGGAGCTTCACGTTTTTGGCTGTTCGCAAAATATTGAGTGATCAATTCAAGAAGCATGCGCACAGAGTTTTGGTGGGGCAACTTTTGGAAACAGGACATTTGGAATACTTCTTTGAAAGTGAGAGGATATGATAAAAAGAACCTTAAATAAACGAAACCGTAGGAGGCAGCCTGAATTAACCTTTTAAAGCCTACCGGTTACGTGATGCACCAACAGGTTTAACATTCAACAACTGTATGCTCTGTCTACGCTGTATTTGTGTGTTTTGTATTTATCTGAGAACTAACAGCGACTTGTGCCACTTACAGCATAAACTGATTGGTTTTTATAACTGCGATGAAAAGTGTTTACAGCGCGGTACGGACTGGGTCATTAAATAAAGCGGTCTGTCATTCGTCTTTAAAGGGTTAATCTGGCTTAATACAGAGATAAATGGTGAGGTCTTATAGACACAGGAATTGGTATTACAGTCCTATAAACCGCTGGAAGATTTTCTATAGTAAAACCAACCAGATGCACAACGTCTCAAATTTATTTTATTTTGGAACACCACTCTACTCTACTCTACTCCTGATGATGGACGGAGAGACAGTCCGAAACATGTAGAGTGGTGTTCCAAAATAAAATAAATTTGAGATGTTGTGCATCTGGTTGGCTTTACTACAGAAATATATTACAAGGCACGGTCCTTACGTACTTACTCCTTGGTGCAGAGTCCTTCTTGAGAAGCTAACTGGTTTGCAGCTAGTCACGAAATTCCCCGCATTTCACGGAACCCGAAGGTTCATTACCGCAATCACAAGCGACCGCCACCTGTCTCTATGCTGGGCCAGCCCAATCCAGTCCGTATACCCACATCTCACCTCCTGGAGATCCATCCTAATATTATCCCCCATCTACGCCTAGATCTCCCCAGTGGTCTCCTTCCCTCCGATTTCCCCACCAAGACCCTATACACCCCCCTCTCCTCACCCATACGCGCCACATGCCCAGCAAGGTACGGTCCTACAAACGTCAAATTTGCTGGAAGATTGTTGAATATCTCACGAACTATTAGGTGCTACAGAAGGACTCTGCTCCTTGGAGTTAGTTAGGTAGTTATTATCAGCAGAAGGCCAAAAGCTGATTTCGCAGTAAACACAATATGTTATATTTTGCTAACAGCAAATTCTACGGGAAAGTATTATACAATTACCACTTCAGAGATATGGATAGAAGATTGTAAGAATGTGGCTGCAAATCTCTGCTGTAAAATTTGTTATTGAATTTTCTATTATAGCAACTTCCGAACATTAGTTTCTTTTAGCCGAAACCGAAAGAAAATAATGCGATATTGGGATACAAATGCAAAGTATAAATGTTTTGCTGGAAAAGGGAGATAGGAAAATCATTTCTAGGGTGTAAAATTCTTGTAGGAAATAGAGGTAAATACTCGTGAACTTGTTGAAATATCGATGTAGGAGAATCTTTGGTATTTTCCTAGGAGCTGGAAAGGCCGGAATAATGAATCCTCTTTACAAAAGCAACTGGTGGTGTAGACAATTGTACTTGCACATCAAGTAGCAAGTTCCTTCGTACGTCACATTCGATAACCGCGTTGGTCATGCGGATAAACTTCATGTGCTGCAGAAACAGTTTAACATGTTTGACGGATCGGGAATCCACTGTCTAGCTATCAGGTGAAATAAATGTATACAAGATAAGCATTAGAACCACATGTAGGTCTCTTTATAAAGAAAACTGGTAGAAAGAAACGTGGATAAATTAAAATGAAAACGAACCTGCAGAAGTAACAAAGGTAGGAAGGCAAGCAAGAAATCTTGGTACCTGTCTTTATGGACAGTCCGTCGTGTTAACTAATCACGTGGACAGTATGATATAGGACAGTTGTTCCTTTTGCAGTGGCAACGCTCGGAACTTGTATTCGTGTGGCGCACGTCTCTTGGAACACTGTCAGCACGCCGGCTATACGCACTCACTTTCCGTGGCTTTCCTCAGACGTTCCGTGGGCAATGTCGGGAACATATCTAGAAAAAGATACGACCACGTCCTTCCAAACTCGCTCTAATTCATCATTCTTCAGTCATTCTGTCATACGGCGCTTTACAGCTTTAGAAACCGACGTCGTAAGAAGAAACAGCTTGTCTGCCGGGTGTAAGCAAACAAACATTGCTTGCTGCCTGCCTGCCACACCGATTACCCTACAACTGGTTCTCCGTAAGACCAATCCATCATGTGGTTGTCTATGTGAAACACTGACAATCTACTCTTTTGTATGCCAGCACTTTGTTTCTCGTACTGCATACCGCAGTCGTCTACTTACCTGCTGTGTATTTTAATCAACCAGTATGAAAATGTGGCAGTAACACTTTACGGTAATTAGGTACACGTCTGATTAATTTGCTTGATACTATAGTTAGCCATGCTGTCAGACTGACGTTGTATGTGTTTGTAATAGCGCCTTTAAATGCGCATCTTGGCTGGCCGAATTCCGCCTATCATATTACAGTAGTACGGAGTTGGCATGGCAAGTAAGGACGTTCCGAAGTTTGTCTTATTATCAGAGTTACAAAGTAAGCATTGCGCAGCAAAGGATTGTCTGATGGGAAGGCAGCTGCTTCAGAAGAAAATGAATCATATCATATTCAGGCATTTAAGAGTTTCCCGCAAATTTCCGACAGTTTGAAAACTATGATGTTGAAACTGGATTCAGGTACAACCATTTAAATGATAAGTGATCATCATAATAATCACCATCATAATCATCATATCATAATCATAATAATAATCATCATCTTGGTGCTACAGCCTGTTTCCAGCCTTGTAGGTCGCAATGACGCTTCTCCAGTGCATTCTGTTCGCTGCCTTGGTTCATCTATTCTCATTCCTCCCGGCTTGCTTCTCTTGGGGCTTCTTGACAATATCTGTTTTAGAGGGTGAGGGACCCAGCCTCAAGCCCAACCACAGAATGGTGGGTCAGCTTCCGTATTTATATCTCCCGGCGAAAGAGTAATCCAGCCACAAGCCGGACACTTGCTATCCATTTTAGTCGCCTCTGCAGACAAGCGCGGACTACGTTGGGGCTATTCTTGTCCCGGCCACAGCACGGGAAAATAATTTGGGATTATAGAGTTCCATCCTCAAAATTACGGTCGTTGCTTTATAAGATTAAAATTTTTTAAGCTCATGGTTCTGTGCATCGTAATTCAATATTAATAAAAATCCAACCAGATGCAACAGTATGCAGATATTTATTTACTGCAAAACTACTCTACATGTTTCGGGTGTCACAGCACCCATCATCAGGAGAACTAAAAACTGTAACCGCAGCCTCCGGTACAGCTACTTCCCTCCAACGTGGCCTTATCAGGCCACGTTGGAGGGAAGTAGCTGTATCGGATGCTGCGGTTACAGTTTTTAGTTCTCCTGATGATGGGTGCTGTGACACCCGAAACATGTAGAGTAGTTTTGCAGTAAATAAATATCTGCATACTGTTGCATCTGGTTGGATTTTTATTAACATAAGATTAACATAAAATATAAACCTTTTTAATATCAGTAGCTTAAACGCTTTTCTGTAACTCGCAGGGATTAGACTTGCTAATACATAAAGATTTATGTATTTTTGAAAGTCTCCGTAATTTAGAGACCTTGGAAAATTACATGTATTTATTAACGTTTATAAGGATTATGCAAATTTATGTAAATTCAACACTGTAAGTGTGATGTTCCTAAGCATTGCTTTAGGCCCGCAACATGTTGCGCTATACGTCCTGATT
>Ga0123355_10007879_pt1 | contig 16042 bp, 19 predicted proteins | sample TergutEmb28metaG_3_FD_89872 | JGI IMG/M metagenome (GOLD analysis project Ga0123355, IMG submission 89872) | Embiratermes neotenicus P1 segment gut microbial communities from Petit-Saut dam, French Guiana - Emb289 P1 | ecosystem: Host-associated > Arthropoda: Insects > Digestive system > Gut ...
GGTTGGTCACCTGAGCTTGCTACCGTTCCCGCCTAAATATTTCTTGTATTAGATTATGCCCGCCTTATATTTAGGCAGGTCTCTTTGCTTTGCTTATCGTTAATATTGTTTTCATAACAAAATATGAAGAAAATAGACCCAAAATGCAATTGACTGGCTTAACCTTAAATCCCAAGGATGTTGAAATCTATGTAAGCGAAGAACTCCTTAAAGATTGGGTAGGAGCGGAGTCAATTATTGATTTTATTGATACATATATACCAGATGTGGGGAAAAAATACATTGATATCGTAAATGATCCTAAAAGGTTATTTATGACGAGTTCGCTATATCCAAACGATCATTTATTAAAAGATAATAACAAGATGTATATGTTTATAAACTTATGTTCAAAATCCGATTTTCCCGATAGTAAAAGTGATAAAATATTGGTGCTCGGAGCACTTAATATAATTTTAGATGTAGATGTAAATAAAATAAAAGAATTTAAAATTGATAAAGTCTATTCAATAAATGAAAAAGGTGAAAGTTTTGGTGCTGGCGTAAAACTTGATGTTAATTTTGACAGATTTTTAGATGTTAAATCATTATCTGATTCTAATAAATCTGATAATGCTGAGGACTCCAAGGATTCAAAAGATTCTAGAATTAAATTTGAAATGCCAGTTGCCTATGCTTGCAAGAATGGTGAGGATACATCACTGCATTTAAAGAAAATTCATGACTATAAATATGAGTGTGATAAAACAAACGAACCAGAGGAATCATCCGAAATTAATTTTTTAAAACCACAAATTGAAGCAAGTGAATACATAGGTTTTTTTGAAACGGCGTATTTAGTTAAATGCAAAACTAGCAATATGCGTAAACCATATTACTATTCAGTAGTCCTAAATAAGACAACGCTAAATAAAGATAAAGATAAAGCTATACTTAATCTTCCTAGAGAGCGGAATGGCAAAAAGTTGTTCTATGCAATGGCAAAAAAGGCAAAACAACGTGGTAAAGAAAATCAAATCAAAAAGCATAATATAATTCAAAAAAGTGTAAGAAAGACAAGAGAAATATAACTGAAATGTCTTAGTAAGGGCTTGTATAAGGCTCTTACTTTTTTATTTCCCAAGATTAAAAAACTGTCTTTCGTATATGTACCAACCCGTTCTAATGACATATGCAAGACATATACTGCACACAAGGAGTTTCCCAACATCAAAACCCCAGTATTTACGCACCCTTGCCACTCCGTAATAGATGGGTCTCAGCTAATAAATTACCCGAGACCCATCTATTACTACGTTAGCGTTTCACTAGAGGGTGGAGGGTGGCTGGGAAATAATTTATTAGGGGTCGGTGGAGGAAGATAAGAACAGGTTGTATATGGGTAATGATTAGATAATATATTTAATTATTACCCACTTTTCTTGTGTCCGGCAAGCTTGCGTGCAAAAGTGGGGCAAAAGAACCGGCTTAGGGGGGACGCTTCGCTTCTGCCCCCCCTAAGAACCCCCAATCCCTCAAGGGTGGTTTTTCCCATGAGGGATTAAAGGTGCAAGTGTGGGGTGATAGAATAAGGGGGAATTATTAATGGTAGTAACTGACAGAGATATCGAAATATTGAGGCTCGTTTATAGATTTAAATTTTGTCTAGGAAGACATATCAAGACCTTAGTTAATTTCTCTGGAGCAAGATCCTCAGATCGAAGATTGAAGGTCTTGGTTGAATTGGGGTACTTAAATAGGAAAAAATATTTGTATGGAGTTCCCTTTTTGTATACCGTGGCACATAAAGGCCGTATTTTGATCGGTGCAAATAAGCGCGAGAACAAAATACGCTTAGAGCAGATCGCCCATGACGTGCAGGTCTTAGATGTACTTGTATTGCTCAAAGAAAAATATGCCCTTAAACTAAGTGACATTGAAAGTGAAAGAGAATTACATATTAAAGATGGATTCGGCGTAAGAAAACATCAGCCGGATTTTGTCTTCACTTATGAAAACAAAAAATATGCGGTTGAGGTTGAACTAACACCAAAAGCAAAAGCGAACCTAGAAAAAAATGTAAGGGATAATTACTTAAATTACGATTATCAAATATGGATCACAGGTGATGCCAAGGTTTATGGCATGATTCAAAACCTGTTAGATGAATACTCAAATATCAAAATTGTTAGATTGGAGCAAATAGAAAATGTCCGAACTTGAAGTAAGCGGCATCGTTATAATTATTGTCATTGCAGTGCTGTTTTGGATAGTGTTCAAGATAATTAAGGGGTTAAACAAAAAAGATGATATCTTCGACTTTGAGCGAGATTACAAAACCGCATTAGACAAACCGATATACAAAGGCGAGGAAAAAACAGAAGAGGCAATCTTTATCGGAACTTCGCCAAATAAAAAAGACGTGTTTATACCGAGTGAGGCAAAACACGTTTTTGTTTGCGGTACAACCGGGAGCGGTAAGACAATCGCTTTATCTAATTTCATTAAGGCCGGATCGGATTATGATTATCCGATGCTGATTGTCGATGGTAAAGGCGATACAGATGAGGGATCGTTACTCGAAATCATAAGGAATATCTGCCCGGAGCGCAAAACATACGTGATAAACCTTAATGAACCAACAACCAGTGATAAATATAATCCATTTAAGAATACCAACACCGATGTCATTAAAGACATGCTTATTAATATGACCAACTGGAGCGAAGAGCATTATAAATACAACACCGAGCGTTTTCTTCTCAGATTACTGAAACTGTTAGACCTAGCAGAAGTTACGGTATCCTTAGAGAGCCTAACGCATTACTTATCAACAGCCAATTTCAACAAATTAAGCCGTGATTTAAGTAATAAAGGCTTAGTGAGCAAGGAAGAACATGTTAAAGATATAGAGCTATCAAAAACCAGCGGACAGATCGCCGAGGGCGCGTCAGCTCGCTTTGCCACGATCAAGGAAAGCGACTTGGGGCATATCTTCTGTGAATCTGGTATAAATATCTATACTGCCTTAGAGGAAAATGCGGTTATCATATTTATTCTGAATCCATTGCTATACCCCGAAATGGCACCACTGATCGGGAACTTAATCATCATTGATAGCAAACAAGCAGTTAGTAATTTCTTTAAGAATAAGAAAAAGCGGATTTTCTATATCCTAGATGAAATAAATGTGTATGCCTCCGTACCTCTTTTGGATTTGGTGAACAAGTCACGCTCGGCCAATATAACTTGCGTACTGGCAACACAGAGCCTATCAGATTTAGATTATGTATCAGAGCAGTTTAAAGAGCAAATAATTGAAAACTGTAACAATTATATTGTCCTCCGGCAAAACAGCTCGGTGAATGCCGAACATTGGAGTAATGTCATCGGAACGCGGCAGAGCCTACAAGCTACCTATCAAATCAGTGGCGAGAGTGGCGAGGCAAAAAGTACGGAACTCGGCTCACTGAGAAAGGTACGTGAATATTTATATCACCCCGATGATATAAAGCTACTGAAAACAGGATCAGCAATTTTTCTGTCAAGAGATAAAATGCTTCATACTAAAGTAAATATACACAAGCCATTTTAAACTTATATAGTATGCACCGTGTCAAGGGTAAGGTGGAGATTTGCGCTCTCACAGGAGCAAATACTTACCTGACCTTGACACACCCGAATTTTAAAAAATGGAATCATGAGGCAATGAGCATACCTGTTCATTGCCTCCTTAGTTACTTGTATTTTCATAAAAAGCCACATACGCGAATAAACATGTACAAGCTTATTTTACAGGAGGATTTGCTTGTGGAGTATATAAAAAATCTTATTAAGAATAATATCGCTTATTTATTGTGGTTCGCTTTCTATTTTCTGCTTTTTTCAATTCTTACAGGTGGCATTATGGCATTTTTATATATAATAACTGTTCTGCTGGCTCTGACGCCTGCCTCTGAAAATATTTGGCGCATGGTAGAGGGGGTTAGACCTCTTAGATTGAAATCTGAAAAAGAACGGTTACTCCCACTATTTAAGGAAGTATATCAAGGTGCAGTCGGGGCGAATCCGAAATTGTCTAAGAGCATAAAACTGTACATAAAAGAAGATATGAGTATAAATGCCTTTGCCTTTGGCAAAAGCACTTTGGTTTTAACTAGGGGAAGTATAGAATTATTAAACGATGAATGCTTAAAGGGACTGATCGCGCATGAGTTCGGCCATTTCTCACATCGACATACTGAGGCTCTTTTACTTTTTACAGTGGCCAATTTACCGATGACGTTTATTATCAAGAAATTAACTAATATCAAAACCCGGATTAATAATCGTGAAAATAGAGGTTCCATCATCACAAGCACTTTTATAGGCTTATATGATATTCTTTATTATTTCTTCAAAGCAATTGATTCGGTCGGCGCTTTAATCTTAATGCACTCTAGTAGACGAAATGAATACACCGCTGATGCGTTTTCTATAAAAAGCGGGTTTGCTCAGAATTTAACAGATGTGTTGATAGAGATTTATAGCGCGTCGATTACCAAGCCTCAGAGCGTTAAGGAGCAGTTGCGAAGTACTCATCCGCACATTACAAAGAGGATTGAACGGCTGGAGGCGGTTATTTATTAAAGGAAACAGGCAAGTATGGACTAAAAAGATGTGTTTCTTTTTAGGATGTCTCTACCTAGTAAACTCATATTGTCTTGGCATACTTAATGCCTCTGCAAGTGTGTTTCTGCTACGAATTATTCCCTCAATCGTTTCATCCGTAGGGTGTCTATCAAATATTGCATCAAAAGCCATGCTAAAGCTGATCCATTCCATATACCAGTGGATAAAAAAATCATCCACATCTTCATATAATTCGTCTATTAGTGTGTTAATTTTGTCGTAGGCATCAATTATACTTATGTCCCCAAATAAAAAGCCGTCTACTACTTCAAGTGCATTCATGCCAATAACTCTAGCCTCATATCCATAAACTGTTCTTGTTAGATAAGTAACTGTCAGATATTCATAATTTGGACTACTATCTAGGTTGAGCTGAATTGAAACAAGATGATTTCTTAATGTAACAACATTAAAACTATATTCAGTATTAATAAATGGATCACTAATACTGCTATACATTGGAATAACTATTCTTCTAACCGGTTGGCCGGGTGTAATATTATCCAAGCCAAGTAAACCATTTTGTTCAATAATACGATAAGTTTGACCATTAACTATAAACTCATGGCCTGCTCTTGGAAGAACATTATCTTGATCTGGTTCCTCTAATTCGTTGTCTGGATCTGTTAAATCTAAATCAACTTCTGGTAAATCTCTATCTGCTTCTGGTGCTGATGTTGGCGCGGTTGCTTCTGGAGCTGTCGCTTGTGGTGCAGTTGCTGGTGGCGGTTCTGCTTCACTACTGCCGAATATACTGCCAAATAAACCACAAGCAGACAAAAGCAACATCATTAAAACTAAACATATGACAAGCAGTTTTTTCATTACCATTAATATCCTTTCAGCATAAATAACATGTCTTTTAATATATTACGGTTTTTATTTCACTAGAACTTGTATGTGCTTATGGATTTTTAGCGAAGTCTCCGAAGATGAAGAGCGTTACCACGGTGGTCTGTGAGTATTAATTGTGAACCCGCCGAAATCTGATAAGAGTAGTCAGAAGCATCGTTTTCGCGCCACCACATCCGCATTGTGCCACTGCTATCACTGCTCCAGTTCCACCATTCTATGTCAGTCTCGAAACTATCTTCCTCAGTTATGCTCAATCTGCCGTCACGGAAAAATTCAAAGTAGATACTTGCTTGTCCCGAATCAATCAATTGCTGTGTTCTGCTATTAGGATAACGTGTTACCTCCCATCGACCCACCAATGATGCTTGTCTGCCTCCACATGCCACAAGCGCAACTATTATCACTAATGCAAACGAAACGGCTATCCATTTTCTCATATTAATATTTCAACCTTTCTATTCTAAGAGATCCTAAAGTTTCTGATATCCATCGGATACCAGTATTCTTCGGCGCACGTTCTACACAATACAGTGTGGGTAAAAACTCCTTGATAGGCATTGCCTCTAAATTGCCGTCCACAATCTGTGCAAGTATGTCTAGTCCCACAAGCAGTGAGTGATATAACGATTACTAGGATAATGACTATAATCAGCAATAGTTTCTTAAATGATTTCATAGTTAGATACCTTTCTATATTTTATTGTTATTTTTCATTTTAGAAATCCCAAACACCCCACAAATGACACCGACAACCAAAACAATAATTGATATTACTAAGCTCACCACTAACTGCTCCATTGAAATTCCTATATAATATTCTATTAAAAAAATGTTAAAGAAAACGAATCCTATTATCCCACTAATTGTAAGCAGAACCCCAAAGATTGTTAAGATCGTTAAGATTGAACCTTTACTTTTAGAAACGGTTTGTGTAGGTGTTATTGGCTGTATTGGTTGTTCAGATGATTCGGTTTGTGGTACTGGTCGGTCTAATGGTTCAGCTTTTGGTATTACACCGCTTTTAGTTCCGCAGTTTCCGCAAAATGTATTGTTTTCATTGATGGCTTTTCCACAGCTTGTACAAAACATATTTCTTCCTCTTTCTTTAATATCGTTTTTGCTTCATTAATATATTACTTCTTTTTTCTTTAATATCGTTTTTGCTTCATTAATATATTACTTCTTTTCTAGCAGATAAAAACTTCATAATGCCTAGATTATGAAGTTTTGGGCAATTCCGCTAAAGGTGTACTTTTCGCGGAGTGCGATTATTGACAAATTACACAATGCCCCGGCGTGTATTCAAGCTCGAAATTGGACGTTTCGCCATTTTTGCGACAGCTATTGACATACGAAAACCTTAAATGTTATTATTTAACGGTAGTCCGCGAAAGGTACACCTTTTGCGGACTAGGGCATTTTCATTACAATGGGGGTCAAAACAAAAGGGGCTAAAAGTGTAATGACAGCAAAGACATATGCATTGATTAGGGTTTCCACTGATGAGCAGAACGAGGCGCGGCAAGTGATAAGAATGAGCGAGCTAGGTATCTCAAAAGAAAATATTGTCATTGAAAAAGAGAGTGGTCGGAGCAGTGCAAGAACCAAATATCACAAATTAGTTAGACGGCTTAAAGCTGGTGACACTCTATATATTGAAAATGTTGACCGCCTCGGCCGTGACTATGATGACATTATCAGTCAGTGGCATAATCTGACAGTTACAAAAGGCGTGATTATTAAAATCTTAGATACGCCAATGCTTGATACAAATCAAGCGGATAATGACTTACTGAGCAAGTTCATGCAAAATGTTTTGTTGCATGTGCAAGCCTTTCAAGCTGAAAGTGAGTGGCAAAAAACCAAGTATCGGCAAGCACAGGGTATCGCGGTGGCTAAAGCAAGCGGTAAAAAGCTAGGTCGGCCTAAAGTGGTAAGAACAGAAGCAGAAATAAAAACAGCAAAGCAGTACCTAAATCGTGAGATAGATTTAGATACTGCTTTAACTATACTTAATCTAAAGAAAACGGCTTTTTATAATCTGTGCCGGATCGTCAATGAAAGGGGGTGATAGACTGAAAATATTAATAGAGGAAGATAAAATTATCATTGAGCCAGTGGCAGATGCAGAACTAATAGTTGAGCAAGCCAGCAATGGAGATTTAATCATCAGCAAAAAGTAAAAAATCGAAGTAACCAAGGGGGAATTAAAATAACTTTTACTGAAATATTTGCAGTAGTAAGTAAGCAATGGGCGACTGTTAGTGACATTAAACAGTTGTCCGGTAACGGTCGTGATAAAGCACGACAAATCAGAAATGAAATCGAGCTTGATATAAAAAATAGCGGTAAAAAGCTCTTGTATGGTAAAGAGAAAAAAGTTCCAATGTCTAAAGTTATTGATTATCTGAATATGGATATAAATTACATAGCAAAAATGGCTATGTTAGAAAAGAGGATCAATGATGATAGGAGAATATAACAATGGCTGTGTTTAAATCAAAGACAGCCACTAAAGATGGCAGAAAGTGGTACTATTCAATATGTTACCAGACTGCCAACGGTGAGAGGAAACGCAAAAAAAGTCGGCTGTGTGCGACTAAAGGGGAAGCGCAGGAGGCCGAGCGTCAATTTCTAACAGATAAAACGTATGAAAGAATTAATATAACATTTGAAGATTTGTATTATCAGTATATAGAATATGCAGACGAAAAAATCAAAGGCTCAACAAAGCATTGTAAAATTAACCGTATGAAAAATCATATTCTAACTTACTTTGGAAAGATGAACATTCACAACATAACTGTTAATACAGTTATTGCTTGGAAATCTAAAATCAATAAGGCCACATACTGCAACAATAGAAAATATACCGTGTCCTATAAGCAAAGCTTATTCAAAGAAATAAGTGTCGTCTTAAAGTATGGCGTTGATTTTTGTGGATTAAAAGAGAACGTTGCGAGAAAAGTAATGACTTTTCATGATAGGAGTGAAGAAGTAATCACGGATGAAGAAAAAATCCGATACATAACCCCAGTTGAATATAATTTATTTACAAGCGTTATAGAGGATATTGTTTTTAAGGCATTCTTTGCTTTTCTATATTATATGGGAGTTAGAAAAGGTGAAGCACAGGCTCTTGCATGGGATGACATATCGTGGAACACAAGCCAAGTAAGAATTATTAAGACGATCACAAACAAGACCGATGAACTTGATGAGAATGGTTTTAGGCTTAAAATAACCAACACAAAGAACCGAAAGAATCGAACAATCAAAATGCCACCAATATTGAAAAATATGATGTCAGACTTATATCAGTATTATAATGAATTTGAGGGTTTTAATGATAAGTGGTTTGTTTTTGGAGGCTATAGACATTTAGCCAGTCAGACAATAGATAACCATAAAGAGACTTATTTCAATTTAGTGGAAGAGACGTATGGTAGGCCTATTAATCGGATTACTAATCATGAATTCAGACATTCTCACGCAAGCTATTTAATAAGCAAAGGCGTTAGGGTGGAACTTATAGCCAATAGACTTGGTGATACTGTTGGAGTTGTGCTACAAGTCTATGCTCATTTATTCCCACAGGTCGAAGATGAAATTATTGAAACTTTAGATTTAATCGAAAGTGGCTATGAAGAAAATGGCGGCATAAAAAAAGAATTTTTGGAGCTACCGCGCTACAAAAATTCTTTAATCAGTTAATAGTATTCAAAAGTGTACCTTAACTGTACCTCAAGCAACATTAACCATCCATAATCGCCTTAAAATGGACGTTTAAATACTAATTGGTGGCACCAGCTGGAAATAATAGATACATACTGACTATAACTGTATACGGCTCAACACCCCATAATCCGGGCTTTTATGAATTTTCAAAAATGCCCAAAACTATATAAAACTGAAAATAGTGTACCTAAAGTGTACCTCAGATAGCAATAAATTTTAGATATGACTTTTGTAAAGAATTCTAGTGAATTCTTTATTTTTTTCCCTTAACACAACTCTAACACATAAATGACGCTGATTCAACACCATTTTACCACAAACTAATCCTTCCCTTTTAGACCGAGGGTGTTATAATGTGTACAATGGGAAAAATTCTCAGAAGCAGAGGAATACGTCAACAAACGTGTTCCTTTTTTTGTGGAAAGGTTGGTGAATTTACAAATTATGCTAATAAATATGATTGTATGACAAAAGCTGATAAATTTTGACAGCGAAATTTTATAAAATGGTAGTAAGAGGACGGCAGTAATGTTTTAAATATTACGCCGTCTCTTTTGCTTAGAGGGGGCAAGTGATAATGAATAGAAATAGAACAATGTCAATTCAGAACTTGGAGAGATTAGATTTTGGAGAAACAAAAAGAAATGTCAGTAATTATTTTGTGAGCTTAGAAAACCTACAATGGGAGTGGATGAAGCTCAACGCACAGAGAGGCTTGACAGCCAATTATGATTTTGAGGCTCATTATAGTAAACAACCATATATGAAGATCGGCAAAGATATGTTCAATATATCAGCGAAAGAACTTACCGAAGAGGAACTCAAAAAACATATCTCAAATTACTACTGGGCAAGAAGCATCTTGTCTGATGAAGAACAATTATATTTGATGGAATACTTTGTAAAGAATAAGCACGAGGGTGAAATATTAGATTTGCTGGGATTTAATACCAGAGATAACGTTGAGTTTAAGAAATTAAAGAAAAGCGCTATATACAAATTTGCCGATTTTTTAAGTCTAGTCGTAGAAAAGCAGTAAGGGGGATTAATATGGAACGAGATATTTTAATAAATGAAATAGTGAGTTTTTGCTTAGATTATGGCGTACTCATTGACCGAAGAGAAGTAAAGAGTAAAATTGAAGAGGGCTTAGAAAAAGCTGAGCTTATCGAAAACCTAATCAATACGATTTTCATCAAAGCCAAAAATGGTAAAATTAGGGACATAGAGAAAGTAAAAGAGCTACTTATTGAGCTTGAAAAAACTAGACTAGATTTAGAGTTTAGAGACTATAATTTAGAGCAAAAAGAAAGATGTGTAAAGTGCTTGACAGATTTTTAAACTATGATAGATAATCGTAGAAGTCGTCAAATCGACAAGGAATATAGGCGTTTCAAGGTATAGTGAAAACTATATCTTTTCTTTCGAAAGCACATTGGGTGCAAAAAGTAGCAATTAGGTGAGTTGAATGGGTGTAAAAAAGTTGCTGTTTTATCGGATGAATGGGTGCGAAAAGTTGCATTTTTCAATTGACAAAAGCTTTTAATATGATAGAATGTAGATGGTGGTGATCATAATGATGAAAAGATTTTTTGAAAAAGAATTACTAAAATGGAAAAAGCAAGGTGCTAAGAAACCATTAATGGTTGTTGGTGTAAGGCAAATTGGTAAAACATATACTATCAGCAAGTTTTGCAAAGAAAATTTTGAAGATTTTGTTTTCATTGATTTAGAAAAGAATGAAAATATAAGAAAAATCTTTGAAGAGAGCATTGACCCCGAAATTATCTTACCTGAGCTAGAAATAAGATTACAAAGGAAAATTGATGTTGAAAAAACAGTATTTTTCTTTGATGAAGTTCAAGTTTCAGAAAGATTTATTGTCTCATTAAAATATTTTAATGAAAGTGATAAACCATTTAAGATAGTCTGTGCAGGTTCTTTGTTAGGTGTTAAAATCAACAGGTTTAACTCATCGTTTCCAGTTGGAAAAGTTAAATTATTAAATATGTATCCCATGAATTTTGAAGAGTTTTTAATGGCCTGCAATGAAGAATTATTAATTGATAAAATCAAAAGCTGCTACAAGGATTTTAAAGCAATGCCAGAAGATTTACACAAGCATTCAATCAATTTATATAGAAAATACTTATGCGTTGGTGGTATGCCAGAGGCTATAAGTAACTTTGTAGAAAACAATCAAGACATCTTGTTATTTGATAAAAATATTTCTGAAATGCTAATTGATATGTATTTAGCTGATATGAGCAAATATACAACCAGTAAAATTGAAAGTGTTAAAATTGAGAAAGTCTATAAAAGCATATCTGTGCAACTTGGAAACGAAACAAGTAAGAGGTTTGCATATAACAAGATAGAAAGCGGAGCGTCTAAGCGTAAGTTTGAAAGTTCCATTGACTGGCTAGTTTCAAGTGGCATGGCTATTAATTGCAATATGATAGAAACAATAAGAATACCTTTAAAAGCTTATGAAAATACAAACATGTTTAAACTGTATTTAAGTGATATAGGTATGCTGACAAGTATAAGCGGATTAAATTTCAGTGATGTTTTATTAGATAATGATTTTATTTATAAAGGAGCTATTGCTGAAAACTATGTGGCTTGCGAGTTTTTGAATAAAGCTATTTCTTTAAATTATTGGAGTAGTGGTAGAAGTGCTGAAATAGATTTTTTGCTTTATAATGACGATGGTATTATTCCTGTTGAAGTGAAGTCAAGTGAAAATAACAAATCACAGAGTTTAAAAACTTATGTAGAAAAATACCAGCCCAAATATTCTTTTAGAATATCAAGCAGAAATTTTGGGTTTGAAAACGAAATTAAATCAATTCCTCTTTATGCTGTGTTTTGCATAAAAATTGAAAAGTAAATAAAATCATGTTATATGGGACACATAAAAATTGTAGACTGGCTTCAAAAGGGCATAACAACCTTGACAGATTTGTAAATGCTGATATATAATCCGTGGAAATAATCAGACAAATTTCTCTAAGAAATTTGCTATAGTCTTTGATTTTTAGAGCCGAAAACCCTTTGACCATTTCCCGATTAGAGGACAATAATTGAAGCTGTAGATCCGATTATCCTGGGCATGAAACTGGTCGAGGCCCGTGACAACAGGAATGACTTCGGCGTGGCGGAAATCCCGCAGTTCATATCAGACGGGTTTGAGGATGATCTGTTGTTTGAGAACTCGGCTAAACGCGTTTATGTGACGCTGGGGCAATTCTCAATTGTCCGGCTGGAGCGTGATACTCAGCTGTTGATTCCGTCATTCGACTATTGTATGCCGGAGAAAGAATGCATCGGCGGAAACGATGACGACCCGTGCACACTGTTTTCAAAGATACACTTCCCGGTGGAAGAGTTCTTCCCGCCCGACACGCTGGAATCCCCGGAGGGATACCGCGAAGCAAGAGCGGCACGGCACACGGAGTAGGCTACATAATAAAAAGCGCAAAAAAGGGGTGCGGATTTGCAAGTCCGCACCCCTTTTTTGCGCTTTTTCTGTGCAAAATCAACATTTTCTATTGACAAACGCAACGGGGGGATATAATTAACAAGGAGAAATTTTCATAGATTTAAGAAAGGATAGGTGAGGCCTATGTGGCAGGAATTTTTGGCAAAATCTGAATTTACCCTTGCAAAACCTCCGTAGGAACTTTATAATTTAAAAAGGAGAAGTTTACAAATGAAAAAGAAAATGTTTAAAAGTATTATCAGTATTGTACTTTGTGTGGCTATGATGGCGGCACTTGGGGGTGCGGTACTTGCACGTAACGGTAGTGATATCGTTCTGGGAACACTGAACACAGAATTATCATTACCATTACAAGAAATGGAAAGTGCAATTGCTGAGGCTATTGCAAATATAGATATATCACATCTTCAGGTTACATATAGGGCTGATTCTTTTGGCGACGTTGTGCCGATCTTGACTGAAGAAGCTTGGTCAAAAGTAATAGTTGAGCTTGATAGAATAGCAATGTCTGTAATAACAGATGAACTTATTAGATATGTCGAGGCAATAGAAGAAATGGCGATGCCTTTCAACTATACCGTTACCCAACGCATTGCGGATGCGTTTAATGGTGCTGATGGTATGAGTGCTGCTAACAGACAGACTGTAATACATTATGGAACTATTTCTGCTGCTGGAGCAGCCGCACAGTTCCCGTGGGATAGTGAAAGACAGGATGCTTATCGTCATTTCATGTGGAGTCGGCATCTCGCAAGAGCAATTAATCCGGTAACTGCACGTTTTGCAACCAACAATCACGAATGGGCGATGGCCGTACGTTGGCACTTCGATGATTCAACTAACAATGCGTTGCAAATTAGTCGTCGAAGTGTGCTCAGAGGTTGGATTATGAACGATCCCAACAACGCATTTAATGGATTCAACGACGTTTTTAGAGATGATGAAGTCAAGGATTTTTGGAATAATAGGGAAGGTATAAACTCAATATCACGATTTCCTACGTATCGCTACGCTTTTATTACAGTCTTTAATATCTTATGGAACGAAGGTGCAATAACTCGCAACAATCTGCATGCCCATGGTCGTCGCCATGCGATGTTTAGCTCTTTCTGGTACCTTCATTTTAGTGCCTGACTTTAACATATAAATTAACTACTGGCACCTGAATGTGAAAGTACAGATTTCTGGTGTCAGTAGTTAATTTGTAAAAATCGGTGGCCAGTCGAGATATCGCTTACCCCGATCAGCAATCGGAGACGGAAACAATTGAATGAGTAAAAATTTTATGAATAAAAAAATAAAATCAAAATATCAGATATTTTTATCTATAACGTTTGTCTTGATTACACTTGCTATTTTTGTATTTGCGGCAAGTTATTTTCGTGCAAGACCGCTCATCACAACACCATTTACTATTCAGCCAATTACTTCATATGGAGTAGAAGTTGACAATGTCGGCTTGTTCGCTCGCTACGGCACACACCGTGACCCAGATCGTGTCTACATCTTGGGTGTGTTCAGAGGCGGAAATGCATTTTTTGGAGAAGAAGTCACGCATAAGATTTGCGTTGACGAACTTGTCGCTTTGTTGGCTGAAATAAATATTAGTAGAAATCAATTTAGAACTCAAGTTCGTAGGAATCGGGAATGCGAGATTAGCTGGTCAGTATATCTACATCAAAATAGGGATATACACATTATGTTCAACAACAATGGAGGGGTGGTTATAGTCGGTCGCGAAGGGCGTAGGTATTCATTAATCGGTGGTAGTGCATTAGCAGCTGCGTTGGAGCATATGACTGAAGGATCAGCTTTCGCGCTTTCACCTGTGCAGCCTTTACAAACTTATCTGGAGTTAGAAAACCAAGTGACCATGACTGTCACCGATGTAACATCAAACTCTGCAACTGTCACCATTCAGAACAACAGCGATTTACCACTTTTTACTGCCTGGGACTACGCTCTAGAAGCATATGAAGATGGTCAATGGCTTCGTGTGCCGGTGATTGAACTCGAAATACCAATTTTAATTCCGGATGTCTTGTTAGTAATTTCACCTAATGACTCGATAAGTTTCCCTAAAGATTTTTCATTTTTCTTGCCTATAGGGGCAGAACGCTATAGGATACGCAAAAGCGTAATAATTGATACATGGCAAACCGATGAACTGGTAGATGACTACCCATTAAGGTCTCCGATAAATACTCTGCACGAAATAGTAGCAGAGTTTATTTGGAATTAATAGTTCAAATGTAGATGAATATGGGAAAAAGTTATTTTTGTGAGGCAGATAATGAAGAAGAAACTTATATTGCTCATTGCCATCTCTATACTTATAGGAGCAGGTCTATTCGTGTTTCGTGAGCGCCCATTAATGCCACTGGGGTTTTCGATCGCGCGAGTGGAGAGGTACATATCTCTGCGCAATGTTACGCTAGCGCCTGACCGCCACCCTGTAGAGTACAACTCAGGCTATCCAAATGCGTGGAATCAGGTTTTTCTTTCTATCAGCACAGATGAACTGGAAGATATACTGGCAACCGCAAGACGTCGGCTCTCTATCAGAGGAACTGGCGTTTTCTCTATGGCTGATATGCAATATGTGATATACACTTTGCAGTTTTATGACGGCGAAACCTCTATGCTTATGCATTTGCATCTCGGAACTAACAGTTGGGCTAGTGTTGGAAGAGCTGACAGTTTTCGGAGAACTAACTACAGGATACTGAATGCCGAGGAATTGATGGAGGCACTGAACTCTGCGAAAAGCATGGAGCCAATTGATTAAATGTTGAGGTTGCTTTATGAAAAAAGTTCGGATTGTGATAATTTGCTTGGCCCTTCTGACAGTGTCCGGAGTTATATTCTTCAGACCAATGCCAATTATAGGCTCGCAGGACCACGCTGAAGTGTTTCGGATTTTTTATAACTGGGAAGATGTATCTGACAGAATAGACAGCGATAAAATCGTCGATATTCTACGCAACTACAACACCAGAAGATCTTTCAACAATCCGTTAACACCCCATACAATGTACAACTCCAAATAAAACTTAAAACGCGGGCTAACCTACACTAAAACCGCCGTTTCTCTAAAACAAGAGAGGCGGCGTTTTTGCGTTAGCCGCGCATACTTCGGGCCATTTTGGCCCGAAGTGAAAGGAGTGATGTATCTACTTTACAGGATTTGATTATAAAAAATCAAGTCCTTTTTTTGTTGCCATCAAATAGCAAAGGAGGCAAAACGCATGGCAGATGTAAAAAAGCCGGAAGATGAAAAAACCATCACGGAAA
>Ga0123355_10007880_pt1 | contig 16042 bp, 8 predicted proteins | sample TergutEmb28metaG_3_FD_89872 | JGI IMG/M metagenome (GOLD analysis project Ga0123355, IMG submission 89872) | Embiratermes neotenicus P1 segment gut microbial communities from Petit-Saut dam, French Guiana - Emb289 P1 | ecosystem: Host-associated > Arthropoda: Insects > Digestive system > Gut ...
ATGTGGTAATTCAACAGAATAGTCACAAGCTCCTGAGGATGGATATATTAATGTCCGAAACATGTTGAGCACATAAGAAGTGAAATAAAATAGCAAGTGACATCAAGTTGGTCTTTTATTCTTCAACTAGCACATTTCCTAAATTAATAATTTAATTTTTAATTTTTGACGTCTTCTACGTGTTTCAAATCCGAGGGTTCATCTTCAGGAAGACGGTTTATATACGGTAATCGTATAGTACGGTTTAGATGCATCGGTATGAGCAGTCTAGTAGGCACAAAGTATCGAGCACACTCTTCTATCCACTAGACTGCTTGTACTGATGCATATAAAACGTACTATACCATATCTGCAAATACTACCTTCTTCCTGAAGATGCAGTCTTGGGTTCTAAACACGTAGAAGACATCAAAATTAAAAATTAAAATATTAATTTAGGTACTGTGCATTTATTTGCATTATATTGTATAATTACACTGGGAATATAGCATGCATGCAGGTCCCCATGTGCTGATGCACCTCTCCAGTTACTTCCTCTTCCCCTTCTCTATCACAACGCAATAAACCAAGAATTTTAGTTTAGCGTTATAGAGAGAGCCTCGGTTCGACTCGCGGCCGAAACTTTGGCTATCCTGGTTGAGTATTTCGTGGTTTTATTCAGTTTCGCTTGGAATATGGCGACAAAATGCCGTAACACAACCACTTCCGTTTCCTTTAATTTTTTCATTCCATTATATTTATCCACTACTCCAGAATTAAGTGCCGTACGTCTCCAGTTACTGAAAGCGCCGCAATACAATCCCCTGAAAATCTACGTAATGGACAGCAAAAAGACAACCGAGACAGAGACAAATCTTCTTCTGTGTCAACCAAGACCCTAGGCAGTTTGTTGTTTTCAGAGTATGTATTGCAGTTGTCTACAGACAAAAATGGGATGAGCATATTTAGCTAATTCTGACTTGGGAAAATTCCCGGAAAAACTTCATTACGTCATCGAATTTCGTTCTTTGTGTGTAACGACTGCAGTTTCCTTGTGGTCTACTCATACAAAAATCATGATACTGAAATATGATTACACACAAACAATGTGACCTCCGTTTCTTCTCTTCCGCTGCTCTCGACATAACCACTGTGTTTATAATACGCTGTCTTTGCTCAGTCTGGTAATGAGGCATTTTAAATTTTAAGTAGAAACATTTTCGCAATGAGGACGTCACTACACAGTTTCCAGATTCACGCACGATGTTATTTTATACTTGTCTTGCAACAATTCGGAGAGGTCTGACAGTGCTGTCTCGAGTTTACGACAGCAATTCCAGGACTTTTGTCCAGGAACAGTTTAAAATAATTGAATCAGTAGGTCGAGTGCCAAGATATACGAAGGCAAGAAATAAGTATACAGGCCTACAGCTCAACACAGAAAACAAAACAATAAAAAAAAATGTTTTGAACATGTTAGAATAATGACAAACTAGACATGCACAGAAAAAGAGTTTTTATATCTCAGGTAAGATGAAAATGGGAGAGGCGTTCCGCAGAGGAGGAAAGATCAGTTCACATAAAAATTTGATGGGAAAAGGCCAGAAAGTCTCTAAGCCTTGAGATTTAAGGGGAAGAAGTAAAAAAAGGAAGAAGATTATGATGATGAATATGATAATGCAGAAAAGGCCAACAAGTCCCTTAGCCTTGAAAGGGAAAAGGAAGAAGAAGAAAAAAAGAAGAAGATGACGATGATGATGATGATGAATATGATGATACTGATGAAAAGGCCAACGAGAGCCTAAGCTTTGAAAGGCAAAATAATAGTAGTAGTAATAATAATAATAATAATTATTATTATTATTATTATTATTATTATTCAAATTGGTCGCTCACATTGAGGGAGAAACGTAGGCTGAGGGTGTTTGAGAATAGGGTGTTGAGGAGAATATTTGGGCCTAAAAAGGACGATGTAGTAAGGAAGTGGAGAAAACTGGATAAAGAGGAGCTAAATGATCTGAACTGCTCACCCAATATTGTTCGGGTGATAAGATCGAGACGAATTAAATGGACAGAGTACGTAGCGCGTATGGGGAAGAAGAGGGCCGTATACAGGGTTTTGGTGGGGAAAACTGAGAGAAAGAGCCCACTTGGGAGGGCCAGGCGTAGATGGAAGGATAATAACAAGATGGATCTTCAGGAAGTGGGATGTGGGTGTATGGACTGGATCGAGCTGGCTCACGATAGGGACAGGTGGCAGACACTTGTGAAGGCGGTAAAGAAATTTCAGGCTCCATAAAATGCGGAGAATTTCTTGACTAGTTGGAAACCGGTTAGCTTCTCAAGAAGGACACTGCTCCATGGAGTGAGTAAGTAACTTCCGCATTCAACGCTACTTCCTGCCCCTTCCCATGATCGGTGTACGTATTCGGCTGCTGCTATGCCACCAGACAGCAGTCGTGAATTTGACCGTACCATTATTAAACAGGAATAATTGCCCTTCCATCTGTAAGTTTCGCGGGCCTAACTGTGTGCACACAATTCTCATTCTCAAGTACTATATTAAACTCGTGTTTAAAGTTTACTAGAGACAAATTATTTCATCTTGAGAGTAACACAGTCAGTATATTTCTAAAAGACAATACTACTACAAATTCAGGTATAATGCAGGTCCGTCAGTCTGAACTGGAGTATGACTTCGTAGCTGTTCCTCAGGATGCTACAGATGTTCCTAAATAACCACCCAAATGGTCAACAAAGCTTTTGCGATTCCAGGTTAATTATATATTTTTAAATTCAGAAAATGGAGGTTTTACCAAGTTCTCTGCACTTCCAGACGTCCCGTACAAAATATTACGAACAGATATTGTCAAGAAATGTTCTTTAAAACTGTCAATGGGCATACAATATTAAGTTAGTTGTAGAACTATATTTGAGGGCCTTTGGGTATTTAAAATAAAACCTTTCACACCTAAAAGCTGTTGGATTGGATTCCAAAAACCTGCTGGCCTTCAACACGACGCAGAATGACATGTAATGTTGAAATAAAAATCGAATTTTGGAGCGTCATTCTTTACAGTCTTATACAAAAACTGTCGCTTATCGGAAGAAAATCAACTCTTCTTAAGTCTTCATAGAAAACAATAAAACTCACTCATACATAACTAGAACATATTTTTTAGCTTATATCTCACACCAAACCAACAACCTAGACTAAGAATTTAAATCCTGGAGAGATCGTAAAGCGTCGATCATAATAAGGCAGTTCATTTCATTAAATAAACAGGAGATTCTTATAATAAAACCAACTAGAGGCACTAATTTCTCAAAATTGTTTTTGGAATAAAACTCTACATGTTTCGAACAGTTCCTCTGTCCATCATCACGAGTTTTTCACTGTATGACATATACCATTGCTGTGTGTTTAGTGAAAAACTCCTGATGATGGACAGAGGAACTGTCCGAAACATGTAGAGTTTTATTCCAAAAATAAAGTTGAGAAATCAGTGCATCTAGTTTGTTTTATTTTAAGAATTTATCACGATGCGCGGTCACCTGAACGTCAAACAGGAGATTTTTTTCTGATAAACGCAACTCTATAACTATTTCGAGTCTTCAACCATGCAGCGAAGTACGAGAGAACGTTTACTGCAAAAAAAACCCTTAAGATTCTAGGTTGCAGTTAAGATTATTCTATAGTTTTATTTTGTTATTGTTTATATGTGGACACGCATAATTGGCGGACCTACATAGGTTATTATAAATCAATCACCGTCAGTTACATTTTATTGAAAATGCTAATGACTTAAAGAACACAAGTTGTAAATCACGTGATTTGAGTTAGGAAGTTATCACACCTGAGAAGCCAGCCAAACTACTGGCTAACTCGACTGATATCCTCCCTGTAATTCAAAAAGATTTCGGATAAATTTCTAGAAATAAGCAGGCCGTTTCTTCTGACATTTTTTGAGGTGGAGCTGCGAAAAGCGACCATTGGTTTCGTCACGTCAATAAGCAAAAATCTTTTGTCTCATTAAATATTTGTTTTTTTTCTGAAAATTGGTGAAGAATGATAAGTCGCTGTTCGTTTCGGAATAACAAATTTATAAAACGTGTTATTACTTTGTTACGAAGAATTACATTTTTTCGACTCCTCAATTCTTGCCTTGGAAATGGTCGTATCCCTCTTAACAAGGTGTTTCTGAAATTGTTTGAATTTTCAGGGCAGCAGAAGTTCTGGTTTTTTTTTTTGGCATAGAAGCCAATGAGACAATGAATGTATTTAACAGGCTAACTTTGTCTAAATTCTTTTAAACCTGACCAAGCAGAAAACGCAAACATAAACTACAGAGTTTTTACATTTTGTCGCTACACACATGTGGTGCACACAGAAGGAAAAGAAAGCCATTTAAATGTCACATAAAACAGACGTTGTGATTTATACTACTAGGTACGATACGGTGCATCTAATGCTGAATGACGGGTTAGAAAATTGCCAAGAGCCGAGATTAATCAGCAACAGGAAAGAGTACGTCTGGCTTATTCAGCACCTTAGGGCCATACCACGGAAAGAACGTTCGCGTAACAGTGAAGCTATAAAGAAATACTGTATTTTAGAACACGAAAAGCGATAACTGCCTACCAGGATTTATATAATATCCTGTACCATGACTTATATTTTAAACAATGCGTTAGAATTGGCGGGAAAGCAATTCGACGTTACAATTACAAGCGAGCTAAATATAGACAAAATGAAAAATTTAGTGTGAGTCATCTGTGGAATATTGCAAGTTGGCATCTGTATCTATAGTAACAGACCACATTCAGTATTAATGCAATGTCTGAGTCCCCCGCCAAAGCATCAGTTCTTATGTGAAGTTAAATTCCAATTTTAGCAAGTCTGAGCACAGGTGAATGTGAGGGGCGCCACGAATATCGACCACTGTCCGAATTCCACTCCACAAAAGTGATGTCATTTCTCTTCCAGTTGATGAAAATAAAAGAAGACGTGCAACTCAGGATGTGTCCTTAAGGAACCTGATCGATTGATATAGTTTCCAGACAGCTGTACTATCAGGTTTGTCAATAAGTAGGCCTATTCGGTCTGCATGTGATGACTTACCATTCTCAACAGAAGCAGATCCGAAACGGAATATCAATTCAGGATAAAATCCAACTAGATGCCACTTAGTACTTTATTCTGCTTATGTTAAGTTCAACATGTTTCGGGCACCATAATGCCCATCATCAGGAGCTCACGACGTTAGCATTTGGTTACCACATAGGCTGTCCGATTCTCGAGTTGCTGCTGGTTGGAGGTTAAGTGCAGACAGGATGCCTGCACTTCAGCTGCCGTGTCGGGCCGTGCACCATCCGCACCGTACACACTACCTACGCAGCGGCTCTGAAGACCACCACCCAACCAAAAACTCGGTGCAGAAAACCATATGCTGAAACTCAACATCGAATGCTCCTAATTATGGGCGTATGTACCCGAAACATGTAGAGCTAAGAATACATCAATAAAATTGCCTAGTTGTATCAAGTTGGCATTTCACTTTATTTCATGAGGAAGATGCACGGTCAAACAACCCTCAAACAGCATTTTATATCTTAAAAACTAGACCACAGTAAAATAATTTAAACAAATTCCCAAGGATTTTCAAAAACCAGTTCATCATATAAGAAGCTTATATAACTGACATATTACACAACTGAGAATATTTTCTGCAATAATAATCCTTTCATCCAGTATACTCAAGATAAGAAAACCTTCAACACTCGAATCCACCCTACAGAATCTTCAAAAAGTAATATTAATACGACAGTTGGTCACCTGACATAACATAGTCTGACACTGAAGAAGATGCAACTCCAAACGCCGGCAATGCCTTTTACACGAAGATTTATTTCTATAACATAAACCTACATATTACTACTATCTTATGCATAAATGAGATATTTTCATTTTATATTATATTATGTTGACAATTTCCTCGCAAATAGTGTGTAATACCAAAAGATGACCAAGTTCGACGAACCATTTCCTAAAGTACACTAAATCTCTGACAACAATAAATAAATTTTTGATGTGATAGGAAGTTGTGAGATTGCAATGTAATTTTGAAGCGAAAATGGTAAATTCTTGGCTGGATATTCTGAAATGCATATTAAATTTCATTTCATCATCTATTAGTTCGCGAAATAAAGTTGCAAATTCTACTTCAGTTTTTGGTTTCAGTAACATTTCATGAACCAAAATGCGATTACGTTTTGACCTTTCGCTCCTTTCTTCGCCTAATAATAAAGTTATAAATCCAAAAACCAAAAATGAAAGTTATTTAAACACGTAAAGTCAAACAATACCGTCAAAAACAAATTAAACCCGGAAACAGGGTGTTTAATTTTTGATCATAAAAAATGTCAGATATTTGTCTATTAATTGCCGGTAGATGCAAATGCACGCTGGTTTTTGTCGTGTCGTGTCGTGCCGTGTCGTGTCGTGTCGTGTCGTGTCGTGCCGTGCCGTGTCGTATCGTGCCGCGTCGTTCCGTGTAATGTAAAACCATATAGCGCTTTGCTCTCTGTAGTTCGGTGCAGATCTCGGAGTGACATTCGCTCGCCCTTTTACCAATTTGTTTTTACACAAAAGGAAATTGACTGATAAACCCGGACTTGATGTCAGTTCTAACGGTCATTCAAATTTGGTGTCATGAAGAGTACAACAAATGCTTGTGCCATGTCATCAAATCAATTAGACAACATCGTCACTATAAATCCCAGCAGGAACATTTGATATATTCTTCCATGCCGGCTCTGGAATCCATTCAACCTCCTACACAATGTTTAATGTGGGTTAATTGCAGTGACTAAAACGGCAGGGACGTGCCATTCACCTCCCTCTATAACTGAGAGTAAGAATACATGGAGTTATACCTCCGTTTTATCATGCGTCATGCCATTTAAAGCCGAATAGTTACCATACACACCAATGGCTTTGACATCCGCGACCTTTACATTCTAGCCACAGGTAGAATTTAGAGACTTCATATTAAAAAGTGATCCCTTTCCTATGCAGTATTACCGACTGGCTGTGTAATTCAGTTACGGCACTTTTGTGAAATGTTGGAAGAACTCTAATACATTATATAAACAAATCTCTTTAAAATTAAACGCGAAATTTGAAAATTCTTATATCCATCTATGATTTCCAACCATAAACTGTCCGTTGCAATAAATATTTGAACATGGATGCCATGAAATTTAAAGTTCCTGAAGACAGTTTGAAAAAATAAGCAGTGCTACCACCTGGCGATAACATCCGAAATCTAAATGTCAAGGTCGTCATGCCGACCGACACAGATACCTTTAAATGTTTCACATTTGCAGATCTTTGCAGCACTCGTGCGTGTATCAGCAGTTTTGGGAATGACTTGCTCTGTGGACGCAAAATAAATTCAACTGTCATAATTGATAATTCTTGATAATTCCCTCCTAATTATCAAGAAGAAATCAGCCTATTTTACATACCGTAAAAAACCTGCACACCAGAGCAAACCTTTGTAACAAGTTTCAGCCAGTTAGATCTCCACATATATTTTTAAAACAAGACTTCCCACACTGAAGTTCGGATCACACAAACAGCCAGCGAATAACGTCTTTCGGCGCAAAAAAAGACCGGTAAAGTAGAAACGTTGCACGGTGTGTTCCAACGGACGTTGTTCTACACTCCAAGGCTAACAATACCGTGCACACCGTCGTATTGTTGCCAGCTAGAAGTATAGCATTATTACAACTTTGTGTGCTGCCGCCTGTTACATCGATTGCTATAAAGCGCCGTAACTTACACTAATCATCAGCTATCGAGAAAAAAATGATACATAGTATGTGCAAATCATGTAAAATTCATGGAAAATGACAAATGTGTACGAATGTGTGGTCCAAAAACTTGAAGAGAAAATATCTGCGTGGAAAGGAGAAAAATATAGAATTCCTGTTAGGGTAAATGGATGGGAGGTGGTGGACTGCTTATAGTAGGCACTAATGTCGGGCTGTTAGAGCTCATGTCGGTCTTGGCTACCTGAGCGAAAGTAGCTGTTCAAGAGGGCATTGATCTGTGGAGTTAGTTATTTCGATTAGCTTTCCCCTCGTTAGATTACTTACAGACCATGCAATAGTGTGGCTAGGCAATTTAGTACACCTCGAGAGGAAAGCGTGCAGTACGGAAAATAAGGTACGACCGACTGACCGACGGCGAGTGGTTGGGTTTCTCTCGCTGCCTGTGACACACAGAGCAACGTCCAAACCATCGTCCACCAACTCGTCCAATTTCTGGTACAGTATCTACAAAACCAGCACAACAAAACAAACATGGGCGTCGTGCGTAACAGTCTCCGACGTTTAGGCCTGTATTCCCTGACTTCATGTTAAACTAAAGACATCACACGAAGAGGGCCGCGCTTCATGTCCCGTGGAATTTAAATTCTGATATTCTGCACCCTATGCAAGAAAGATATAATATGATGGGAAAACGATACGATAAACGGAAAGAATACGATGAAAATATTGTAATGCCAATCACAAATCAAATCCTGTCTATAATGCAGGGAATTACTCTAGACATTGTTGTACATTGAAGGCAGTATCTGGACTTACAGGATATGTAATACCGACAAAAGTGTATCCAGGTCCAGTGTTCTAACTCAAGGGATGTGTAATCGAAACGTCGTTGTACGTTAAAGTTAAGTATTCATATGTACGCGATACCTAATCAAAAAACTACTGTGCGCTGAGGTATATAATATTCAAATACAGAAAATACTGGCTGTTTAACCCAGACAGTCCTGTAAATGAAAATTTCATATCAAAGTAAAAAGGATATTTGATCTAAACACTGCTGAAAGCTGCAGTCTGATATAAAAAGACACAGGGAATTTAACACGAAAACATTCAGAATAACTGATCTAAACACTGCTGTCATCTGAAGATATATAATCCGACACTGCAGTATGTTAAATGTAAAACAAAAATGAACACGACAGCGAAAATAAACGTTGCTGTTCATTGCAACATTACAACCATGCGTAATTTCGACAGTGCTGCACAGTGACAGCTACTATCCATATACCCAAGATATTTAATAAAGACATCACTGGACAGTAAAATATAATTCCTATGGCACTGGATATTTAATCCAGACAAGGCTGCATAGGGAAAGTAAACATCAACTTGCAGCAAGCACTGAACCCAAAAGCGCCCTACTCTGTAAGATAATACGTTAGTGCACATACATACAGGACATTGGAATATATCGAAAACTAGGATATTTAATCTGTACACTGACGTCTACTGCGGTCCCTCTACTTGTGCTGTACCGAATTCCGTAATTCTGAAGGTCTGCTTCCGTCTACTGTTGGACAAAAAATCAATTTAGTTCATAACCGAAACATAAGGGAATATTTTTAGCTCACGCGGTTGTATGTGTGTGAAGGGGAGAGGGGTAAACATGGAGCAGAAAACTCTCCCTGTATATGTTATAAACGGGCGGGCAGCTTGCCACACGGGGGTGCCAACCTTACTGTTGTAAGCTCTAAACATAGACCTGGACTAAACCTATCATATGATTGTCATACAATGCCTCTATTTTCGTCTCTACGGAGGTAGAAGGCAAGGCAAACTATATTAGTCAAATTCATTAGACGTCGGGCGACTGAAGACATAAAAATGCACTTTATGAGATGTAAGTTTCCAACAGCGATAATTGTGAAGCTGTCTATGGGCTGTGTGAAGCTGTGTAGTTTGGTAGGCCGATACCTGCATTTCGGAGGAACCTGCTGTCTGCATCTTCTTATACATCAAGAACAGAGGAAGAAGATCTCCAATGATACTGTCTAACGAACTGTACTGCACCACTTCCCTGACTAGAACAATGTTTATACAAAACGGTGACTATATTTTGGTGTGATTTTATTTATTTTTTATTTCTTCTCTTATTTACCGATCTATGTAAAATGTATGTGTTGTAGCACTGGGTGAAATGTGCAATGATATCGTTGAGTGACAAGGTTTCCAGGGAGAAATTGGGCAGCACATGATCAAGACATTTTATAATAAGCATAAAGTGTCCTGCAATATCTTTGTAAGCGTAGCCGGGGAGGAATAGAATTTCCAGGCAAACATCAAGCAAGAATAAATATTCATATACTTTACGTATGATTGACAATGTAGAACGCAGAGTTGTAACTACCCAGTCAAATAAAATATTGAGAAAGATAGTACTTAAGATGTCGACATGCAGAAACCAATACACTGCAAAAATATAAAAGAAAACAAACAGGGAAGATACAAAATCAAAAACAAATAAAACACAATTTTAATCGATATAAATAAGATACAAACTATAAAAGGAAACGTGTACGTAACAGATATAGATATAAGAATAAGGCATCCGATAATAACAATACCTTGTAAGGAATGAGACCTCATTCCACAATAAATAGAAACGTGGTGTCTCAGTTTATATTTACACAGCCTTAGAGTTTACTTTTTTATACCCTCAGATTAGCCTGATGATGAAAATTCAACGTCGAAACGTGTTGGTAAAATGACTGACAAGTCACTTAGGTAAGTTCATCCTAGAACAGGCCATGAAGGCCCAGACCAGGGGAGAGGAGATATATCTTCAATTTTCTTTGACCTCGGCGCTGGATGGGGGTGGGTGGTTGACACCCTTCCCCCCGGCTTATTGGCCCCCGGAAGATAGAACCGGTACCCATTTTACAAGAGCTGTGTGGTCCCCACGGCAGGTCTGAATGGTTGCGGAAAATCTTGTCCTCACTGGGAATCGATCCCTGAACCGTCCAGCCCGCAATGAGTCTGTATAGGGACTTCGCAGTCCTGGCACACTGGTAAGTTACTTTATCAGTAATAAAGTTGTTGATGGAGGTAACATACTGTTTGTTTATTATTATAATAAGATACACAACGGGGCGCTCTATGGGGTCTACCTGGATAACTGCACGGCCAATTACCCACAGCTACCAAGTTTCAATGACGTAGTCAGAAATCCATTCTGTCGGTCAGATTCCATCCTTAACCAGATAAATCCAGTTCCCACCTTCAAACACGTTTCACTATGATCAATATTGACGATGAGATTTTAGGCTTTCAAGGCAGTTCATACGTAAATTGCTGTTGTCTGGGATGTAACAACGCGTAGTCTGGTACAGCCGTGAGGTATCCTCCAATATAATAATAATGATAATAATAATAATAATAATAATACTTAACTGCAATTGGGTTGTCACCCGGTGGCAGTGGTTATTTTACATTTATACAAAATATGAAATTGGTTACTAATAAATTTAAGTCGGGAGGGCTACATGAGAAGCATGCAGTGGTAACTTGGAATCTTGGGAACCATCTCAGCATTTGCTTATAGACACAGGGAAACCAAGAAAAACCTGTGTCGAGGTGGCCGGTGGAAGGACCTTCCGAATACTGACTTCTAGCCAGCAGTCCGGCATCTAAAATAAAAACAGCAATACACACATAGTGCAACAAATATACATAAGATGACAACAATACACACAAAGACAACTAACAACAATACACACAAGACATCTTAAAATACATGTTGAAAAGGTAAACAACACCAAGGTGAGAAAGTACTGTAGCTGTGAATATACTGAATAAGCAGTCGCTGACAGCCGACAAGGGGTGGTTTTCCAGCTTGGGAATGGGGTGAAGTGCTAACTCCTCGCCGTTGAACCTTACCATCTTACGAGACATTTCGCAAGGTCTCGTACTGTTCTGGGTCAGGATAGAGGCAAGAGGCGGGCTGTTGTGATTGCTGTAATGAACAGTCGAGTTTCACTTATTTGAGGGAAATTTCTTCAATACCTGAATACCTGTAGGCCTCACAGGAAGGACTCTGCTCCATTGAGTTAGTTGTAGTCTGGTACAGAACTACCAATGTTTCGGCAAACTTGCTGTCTCCATCCTCATGGCAGGTAAGTACACGGCCTCAGAAAAACGAAGATAATAACCTTAAATCTGATGCTATTCTTTCATCTTAGTTTCCACTCCTATCCGTTTCGGCGTCTATTGACACCATCTTCAGAGAGTTCCAGTCTAATTGTAATTACTTCGGAACACATCAAACAATTACGAGCACTTATTGGCCGTCCGTCGAAATTTTGTAGTTTTTAAACCACAAACACACAAATTTAAGTGTCATTAAAATTCTTCAGTTAAATGTATATCTAGTGAAACAGTTAACGGTTAAGATCACAAATGCACAACTATTTAACGCCATTAAAATTCTTCAGCTACATAAACGTGTTGCAAAACGAATGTAAAGTTAAAAAACTTAAAATTCCTAAAGTAAAAACGTAAAGGTAAAGTTTTCCCGTTACAGGTCCGGTGTGGCCCAGAGGGTGGGTAGAGGTATAGCTCTACTCTTCCATGACCGCGGCACTAGAAGGGGTGAATGGCCAGTAGCATGCCCCGGGCACACTTTACCCCCGGGAAAGACCCGGTACCCATTTTACAGGAGGCTGGGTGGGCCCCAGGGCCGGTCTGGACGGGCGGAAAATCTCGTCCCCACCGGGATTCGATTCCCGGACCGTACAGCCCGTAGTCAGTCGCTATACCGACTGAGCTACCCGGCCCACAAAATCCCTTAAGTATTGGTGTTAAAAGTTCAGTTGGGTGGGAGTCCCTGAAGATTGTGTCAATGGACACCGAAACGCGTAGGATTGGAAACTAGCATATGAGTTGATAGACACATCGTACAGCACAAGAGCTGGTTAATAGATGGTGATTTGGAGCGTGGTGCACAGTATGTACGACACTAATATTGCTTTCGTTTGTTCTGCAAATTCCGAAATCGCAAGTTCATGAATACAAATACGTGTCGCTTGTTTGTCGAGTGATGTATGTGTACGTGTCGACACAGCTGCCCTTCCCATATTACCTCTATCAAGTCCGTCCATGAGTGCGTGTGTGTCTGGCCAACCACAGGCGCCACTCGCTGTGGTATTGAGGCTAAGCAGCAGAGATAAAAACTTTGGATCTTTGTAGATAACCACGAAATATTGATAATTAAAATAACTGTAAAAATGACACACTAAGAACAGAGAGGTGAACAAATTAAAACAAAAAAGAAAAAACTTTCAATGTGATGGCGATAAACTTTTTATCTTATCTTAAATTCAGCCATCTGTGTTTGAGACAACAGGCTTAACAAACAGTCTAATCTTAGTAATTGACCAACTTAATGCACAAATACTTGTTTTATAATACGTTTATTATATTCCTCTACATGTTTCGAGCACTATTGTGCTCATCATCAGGAGGTCAAAATTTTATTATGCAGCATCTGGTATCATCACACTCTGTAGGTGGCCGTCTCGTGCACCGGACGGTCACCTACAGAGTGTGATGATACCAGATGCTGTATAATACAATTTTGACCTCCTGATGATGAGCACAATAGCGCTCGAAACATGTAGAGGAATATAATAAACTTATTATAAAACAAGAATTTGTGCATTAAGTTGGTCAATTACTAAGATTATACTGAGCTGCACGGTCAGCGAAACATCGAAGTTAACAAACATCGTCGAAATCCGATACAAGTAACAGTATTAAGGACCGCCCTTCCTCAGATGCAAATATAGAGGTTTTAAATTTTCTAAATGTGTATCGTAATTCGTTTTTAGTACATATATTCCAAATATCGTTGACAGGAACTTCAAAATCGAATTACCTATTCCTTCTAAGGAGCCTACACAATTACTGACACAGTCAGGTGCTCCATATGATGCTACTTCCGTACATCGCGACAGTTGTGCTGAGAAGTAACTCAATCGCAGGTCATTAATTGGTACATATACCGCGACGGCAATGAAAGGGACCTTCATCTTTACATGGGAAATCCCACTGTGGTTTATAAACGACAATGGAGAGAAAAAAGAAGAATCAGACATAAAAACATTCGTATATTCTTCTGAATATTATATTGAAACATTTTTAGGCTTCTTAAAGAGCCATCATTATGCGATATAAAATACATTAGTGTGCTGCATGTGATAATCTTTCTTTATGTATTTTACATTGCGTGAATATGGCTTTTTAAAAAGTCGAAGCATCATGCAATATTATACACGGTAAAATATACAAATATATTTGTGACTGTTCTTATTTCTACATTCGAAGAAATTTTTAGTTAATTAAAGGCTGTGGTATGCTGAACAACTGTCTTGTTGGAACGTAGTGCAGAAGGCAGTGTCTGGAAGGCGACAAACGTTTGTCTGGTCGACTGGTCTCAAAGGCCATCAGCTGCTCCCTGTGAGACCATAATCCAGCATCCATATTACAACTTCCTTACACTTTCTTGTCACTGCTGCTGTCATACCTATCAAATCCTGAATCTTGTACGAAAGAAATTGACGCGATCCTGAGATTTGAGGTTCTCGTGTCGGTAACTACACAGATTGATGTCTCGTGATATATGACGCCTTGTTTTCTGGTGTGTACACACATTTACCGAGGGTATAGTGAGGTGTGACGCAGCGTTGTCCGGTATGTATTTACCGAAGGCTCAGAGAGATGTGACGCAGCCTTGTCTGGTAGGTATTTACCGATCATTCAGAGAGGAGTTTGTATACCCTATCGATGGAGGCAGTAGGTTCCTCTGGAGATCAGACCGTATTTCATTACGACGACTACCTACAGTATTCTGGCCTACATGCTGCTTATACCGAATGCTCGGACATTCTCATCTTTCGACACAACAAGACAAAAAGAACACACATTAGGGTCGTCCAAAAAATACCTGAGGTTTTATTTCTGTTAAACTGCTTTTTGAATAAAGGTGGAAATTTTTAATGAAATATTCGTTACATAACATTACTTTCACCATAGTCTCCCCTTTCAAAAGTCTACGCCATTAGAAAAAAAGTGTAATCTCAGAAGTTAAAAACCATGGAGTTTTCCATTATTCCAGTTCTCTATGCTCGTCTGAATTCTTAATTAATTTCGCCTGGTAACAACCAGCCTTGTTTTCGGCAACAGACTTGAACATCTTTTTTTTTATATGAGATTTTCGCGACCGTACCTAAGGCTTAATGTTTTGTTGACCGTGCGTCGCGATACATCTGTACAATAAGAACCAACAGGATGCACTATTTACTTTCAATTTATTTCAATAATTAATCTCTACATGTTTCGAGCAGGCTTACTGCTCGAAACATGTAGAGGTTAATAATCAGGAGGTACTAGTTTGTATATACCAACTGCTATATATACAGACTAGTACCTCCTGACGGTGAGCAATAAGCCTGCTCGAAACATGTAGAGGTTAATTATTGAAATAAATAGAAAGTATATAGTGCATCCTGTTGGTTCTTATTGTACAGATGTACCTAAGGTGATTGCCGCGCTCTGGAATTTGATGCCATGCGATGTGGTAAAAATTTGCAGAAGTTCCATAAGAAGAGGCTGGAAAAGTCTTATGTTTGAAGACGAATAAGAAGGTGATTTTAAATGCAAATTCAGAGCGGTAGCGTAATTAAATTTTCTGTCTTTTCTGGTTCCTTTCGTCATTCTTAACAAAGTTCATTAATTGTAGGCCTAAGTAATGTTTACCCTCGTAACTCAGTTACATTTATACAAATACTGATGTACACTCCCAAAGGGTCGATAAAAGCGTCGGAGTTCTGGTGTCTTAATTGTAAAAATTTTAAATTGTAATATTGTGCATTTGTTGGTATATTTTCGAATTTCAACAATTATTGCATGGATATAAATACCATAAAAACGTATACGCCTTTCATACAAATTTAATAAACAGACTTCGGAGTCTGAAAACATGAAAATTATAACTTACAGCAGGAAAGTCGAATCAGTTTTTACGCGGAATTTTAACTCCGAATATAACTAAACTAAACTCCGTGGCTTTTAGTCCGCGAGCGAACCATACCGACAGAGCGGCCGCCGCCGGTAGGTGAAGTTAGTGCCAACTTTTGCGGATAGAGGGGTGTCACGTGGTTAGCGCAAC
>Ga0123355_10007881_pt1 | contig 16042 bp, 11 predicted proteins | sample TergutEmb28metaG_3_FD_89872 | JGI IMG/M metagenome (GOLD analysis project Ga0123355, IMG submission 89872) | Embiratermes neotenicus P1 segment gut microbial communities from Petit-Saut dam, French Guiana - Emb289 P1 | ecosystem: Host-associated > Arthropoda: Insects > Digestive system > Gut ...
CCTCGGGTGTTGGGGGGTTTTTGCTGAGTGTTTTTTCGCCCCCCCCCCCCCCGAAATGTGATATTTTTAGTGGGGCCCGCCCCCCCCCCCCCCCAGTAGACGTTGTTACTTGTGAAAAGAATGTACTTTACTTCCGTCTTTGTTGATTTACATATTAGCATGCATTTATATTACTTTTATTAATTATATTGTATTGTTTTAAATATTTTGTTGTGGAGTAACACATTTTTTACTTCTGCAATTAGAAATATCCTGCTAATAATTGGCATTTTATTTAGTGTGTTTCTTGGGCCTGATGGACACTTGCAAGTTTTTGAATGTCCAGTTGCAGTGTGGTCAGTGGTAAGAGATCATCTCTGTTCACAGCATCGTGGTGGTTGCATACTTTTGACAACAAAATCACCCAACTGAAACCAGATTCAACCAGATAAGCTGTGGGAAAAGCAATAAAATACAGCTTTGCCTTCTATGTTGTGGAGGATAGAGGCAAGAATGAAACCTTAGATTCAGTTTTAAATTTGAAATATTTTATTCATGCAGTGAAGTTTTGGTGGCCCACTCAGATATTACTGTGGCCCCTAATTTTCCATCATTCACCTGTGGCCCTTTAGAAATCGGTGTGGTCACTTGCAGGTCCATATGGCTCACTTTGAGAACCACTGTTATAGTTCATCGCCATATTCACAAATGCATATTATTATGCTTGTTTACAGTCAATTTAGTTTATGTCCCATCTACAAATCTATTTTTCTAAGCTCCATTGTGTTATTATTCTTCCCTCTACAGTTAAAGTACTCTTCCGTGAATTTTCCAATGAAAACATTTTTGCATTTTTCATGTTAGGCATGCATTTTGCATTAATGGTACCAGATGATTGCACAATAACAGTACACCCTACACAGTACTGCAAGCCAATTGTTAAGTGTTTCTTATTTAGCTGTTTTCCCTTTTCTTGACCACTTGTATTCAAACTGTGGTTGGTTTTGTGGGTGGCTTTCAGGGTTTCTGGAAACACATTTCCTTTATGATGAAATTGGCAAACATAATTTTCATAAGTTTTAATTTAAGTTTTATTTTTCATCCAGTCTTTATGCATAATTGGTGCTGGTTTATTTTTCAGTGTAAATGTACGATTATTTAGAGGTGCTGCTGGTAAAAATTTTGTCTTTGTACGCAGAACAATGAATTAAACTTGGGATTGGAAATGTACACAAATTAACTTCCAGTTCTCAAGTGGAATTTAACACCAGAAATACCAGGGGAGCTACTTAATGCACAAATGTTAAATTATTTTGTTTTTTGTGTTTTATCAGAGTCCAAATGTGAAAATCATGCTGTCTGTCCCTTAATATTTATTTCTGTTAACCTCTTTACTGCTATTTTTTGTCATAAATGTGAAATGCATGTTTTCTTAGATGCCTAAAAAAGTCTATAATGTCACTGAGACACTTGCCTATATACATGCAGGTATAAAATGAGCACTCACTAGTGCTTTCATCTCTGAACAGCAGTTGTAAATAGGGATGTAAGCACTGAATACTTTGCTAATCTAGTGTTGTTTCTTGAAGAAGCTGGTCGTTTTGTCTGTACATAAGCATGTTTTTTGTTGTTTACACAGTTTTAAATACTGAAATGCATTTTATACATGTATTTTCTTTAAGCTAATCCAGAACATAACTTGCATTCAACTACTGGAGGTACTTTTATTCGTTCTGTTCATCTTATAGAAACCACTCTTAAACATTTTATTATTCAATACTTGGAGGATCTGTGCATCCCTTTTAAAGATTTGTTCCTGTACCATAGGGGTCATAGAAATGGGTTAAAAATCTGTTCTGTGAAACTGAAGGTACATTTGTACTTCCACTGAAAGAGAGGGAACACCTAATTGATACTTAAACCCATTCTGATTTAAAAACAAAATCCAGGCAAGGAGAAATACTTGATTTCTGGCTTCAGGTTTTTAATGTGTATCCTGATTCATCTGATTGTGCCATAAAATGTGTCATGCCGTATCATTCCTTTGTAAAGCTTAGTTTCTCTTTCTGCCACTACAGAAACAAAATGCTGAAATTGCAGAACATGAAATGTGGGTGCAAGTTCTGATCTTTATAGAGTCTTGTATTATTTGCAAAGACAAGTAAGCTCTTCCCATCCATTGAATTAAAATAAGCACGGTATTTTATGCTTATGTACACACGAAGGCATTCCTGATCAATTTTGAGTTCAAATTTTATAATGAGTTTTTGTACAAATTAAGGTCACCAATAATAACAGTTTGCAATTCATAAATGTATGTAAGTATTTTGTGTTTAAAAGGCTGTGTTTTAGACAGCTTTGTACACTACAAGGTGCACATTTACTACATAGGCATTCCACAAAGTATCAGATCTAGCCTCAACAGTTCTACACATTTTAAACATTTGAAAGTCAGTGGTCCAGACAAACAAGATGTGTGCTGTTTGGGAGGTTGGCTGTGTCTTCACTTTCATATCAATAAAGAGGACCCATACCATGTGTCCCATGAGACAGAGTTAGCCCTCATCACCCAAAACATCATGTGTTTTTTATTTGAACGGTAGTGAATCACCAGAACAATACTTTTTTCATGGTACTGTTGAACCATACAAGACAATTTTTTTTATTTACTCCAGAGATTTTTACATTTGTCAACTAGAAGTAAAGTTCATTCATTACCTTTGGAATGGGTAGGTTCACACACTGACCACCTGGAAAGGAGTGTGGGTAGGCCACAGAGGTTTTACAGACATGGGAATGAGGAAAATAATTCACTTCTCATGCCAGGAATTTAAACACAGTTTTCTGTGTTTTAGCATGACATTTTATTTGTTCAGTTACTGTGGCTTTAAGGGTGTAATATCAGGATCCATTTTTATGAGAATATCAGGTTATTCTAGTGAAATGTGCATTTGGGAGGAGTAGATGCAATATTAAAATGAACCTGCAAAAATTAGTTTTAGAAATAGATAATGGTGGGCTCTGATGAGCTGTTGTGAACATATTCCTGAAATCTGAGGTGGTATAAACACTTGTATTTTCTTGACCAAATAAGTCTGAGCAATACTCTCTGCCAGGGAGTTAAGTGTAACAGATGTTAGCTAGAAACCTATCTGAGGGCAGTTACTTTAAGATACAGGAGTATTTAGCCCAGTCATGGCCAGCACTGAAACTTGTACTACAACAAGATACCAGCTCCTGCATGTGTGTGTGTGTGTGTGTGTGTGTGTTTTCTGTAAAATTACACTGTGTGCTGGTAGGTTCAATAACACATGGTACAATGGGAGTTGAGAATCAAAGGCCTGAAGACATAAAAGTTGCAGGGAGAGAATCTTGGACTAACTGTGAGTGTAGGATGTTGGAACATTTGATTCTTTAAGGTAGTCTTCATGTTGGTGGCATGTATTTTCATCAAACATGAGGATTCCTCATGCAGATGGCTGAATTATAATTAAACTTTTTTGTAGCTGGTTAACTAATCTTTACCTACCTGAATACTCTGATATCTTGTCACTTACAAACTTCATTATATAAATTTATGTCATTAATATTGATTTTATGTTTCTTGAGATATATTTCTATATAATGAGCCACTTATCATGACCATGACTTTGTGAATGTTGGTTGCAGGAAATTGCAGATAACCCAGAGTTTTTTGTGGGAGATGCCTCCAGGTTTGATGTGCAGCAAGGAGAGCTGGGTAAGTGAGTATGAGGATGCTGAAAGTAGGGTGTGTAAACAAGTTTAAGTATGTGGTAGTTATTTAAGATTCTTTGGGGAAAAGAAAGAAAAATAGCTGCAGAAGGCAGTGATGAAATTATGAGCCGTACAGGTCATAAATATTTATGTAAAACGCAAAATATCAGTATAGTGATGCTTTAGATGTTAAGAATAAAAAAAATATACAACATTAAGAAAACAGGATGAGAGATGTGTAAAAGTGAAAAAGGAGAATTCCTATTGTGAGGTGAGAAAGGAGATACAGAATGATACACATATATGCAGTAAAATTTTCTGAAACTGAAGTATGGTTTAAAATTTATATTCAGAATGAATGGGGACATTTTGTCATGAGTTTCTTATGTGGAACAGCTATAATGATAATGAAGAATTAGTGAAAAAAGCAAAATTTTTGTTGAAGTGTGTGAGAAGAGAAAGATGGTGATAGGTGGTTAGGGGTTGGGGAATTAAAGTATAAATATTTATGTTTAGAGAATGTGAAGGTTTTATTCATCATTAGTTGCTGTGTATGAAGAATGTCAGCAGTTCAACTTTTTGCATTGTTTAATCATATAAATGTGTAAATATGTAATACAATATAATGTCATTGTTATTATCATTAATAACTGTTTCTACTTATCACTCCTGTGGCCAGGATATCACAACAGCACATTTGTGTTTTGTTATTTGTAACTGCATGGTTTATATGGTCTTTTATAGAGATGGAAACTGAAGTTCTGTATGTCCAAAACCTATACGATTGCCACATACAGGATTGTGGTAAAACTCCACACATTCTTGACCTTGATGTTTGATTGATTGATGTTACATAAATTGCCTATTGGGTTCATGCTTTACAGATATAAACCTTGTTTTAAATCTTTAGAGAGGTAGTATACCATGTGGGGACCTCTGTGACCCTAGCCTTATCTGTTTCAGGGGACTGCTGGCTACTGGCAGCTGTTGCCAACCTCACACTTAGTAGGGCTTTGTTCTCACAGGTAGTTCCTGATGATCAGGGTTTTGGGGACAAGTATGCTGGCATCTTTCATTTCAGGTATGTACTGTGATGGCACAAAGGTGCAGAGCATTTTGATGCCTTGAGGAAATAAAAATAAATGCAAAGTTTATAAATGTTTCTGCAGTTTTATTCTCTTTCACCTAATAATAAATGGATGTATCATAAAATTCACATGTGTGGGTTTATTTAAATTTTTTTATATTTCAGTGTGAATTAGTGTAAGTTTTTTGAGAAACTGCAATATGTGAAGATATTGTCATATTTTGTTAATATTGGCCTTTATTTTACATGGTACTGATGTTGCTGTTTACACTTAAACTGTGCTCCTTCCAACTTATAGGAAACTGATGTTATGTTCTGAGTCATCACTGTGACCCTGTATACTCCATGTGGAAAGAATGTCACACAGCACACAGAAGTGAAAATGACTTTGTTATCACATTTTTAGGGCTAGCTTGCTCATTAGTGTATTACAAAACAGTCTTTAGAGATTCTTGTCATCGTCTGGCTTAGTGAAATCTTGCATGATTTCCGGTACGGCACCATATAAATGCTTGTGTTTACGGAGAAAAAACTAGTTCTCTGTAAAACAAAGTTTTTCAAATTTGTAAAGTGTTGCAACTATCTCTTTGTTACAATGTTTCTTACCTTTTAGTGCTAAGTTTTATAGAGTAAGTTCAGAACTCAGAGAGTATTAATGTCAAGAGTACGGGCTGAGAGATACGTAAAACAAATTTTAGAGTATAGATTGAAAGCTCTAGCAGCTAGCAGAGCAGTAATTTGAATTACATGGCTTTATGTCTGTTTTTTCTCCTGGTTGCCAAGACTACTGACACTGTATTAGGCAGTGACAATAATTGTTGGAGGAGGGTCTCAAGAGTCATAAGACGAAGACAGGATGGGAAGTTGTGTGCTGTTTTGCGATAGTTGTCTTAGTAGCATGTGGTGGACAGAACAACATGCTACATTGCTGTATCCAAAATGTAACAATCTACTGTGGATTGCATTAGACCAGGTGCCATCTGAAGCAACATGTTGATGAGGCTGTCATCCTTTGGTTATTATGCAGTGTATGTTTGTAGTTATTCACGGTAAAGAACTACCAACATATGCTGTTTAACATCCCAGAAAAAGTGAAGGGCTACACTAAACTGCTGTAGCAGACTGAAATCTCACAAGATGTTCATGTCTGCACTAGGTGAAGTTATCTCAGCTGTGACATTTTATCTGTTCTGAGTCATATATCCCAAGCAAAGCAGTCTGCTAGATCAGGATATGCCAGTTGTAACACCACCACATGGTTTTTTCGTAGTGTGTGTGCATTATGCCAGGCATAGTGGTGTGGTGTCGTCTGTGCTAGGCTCACGGATTCTGAATTGAGCGTGCAGTTTGAGGATTTCTTTTCAAATAAATTTGTCAGATGTGATCTAGGGCTTGCTTTCCATTTACATGCTATGTTTCTCTTTTTGCAAGTAACGTTCATGACTGAGTCATTCTGTAATTTTTTGCACAGATTTTGGCAATATGGACGTTGGGTGGACGTTGTGATAGATGACCGACTACCAACATACTCTGGGAAGTTAGTGTTTCTCCACTCGTCAGAGCACAATGAGTTCTGGAGTGCCCTCCTTGAGAAGGCATATGCTAAGTGAGTAGCAGTGCTGCAGCCAAAGGAAAAAAGTTGATGCTTTTGAGTATAGAACTATACTGAACATTGCCATATTGCTGTAATTGAGGCCTGATGCAGCTTGTGTCAGTGGTGAATTCTCTCTTATGGCTACTGTTGAGCCACTGTACCACTGAAATGGAAGAAATTAGTTCCTATCTATTAAAAAAATTATAATTGTATTTTTTAAGGTTACTAGTTGGTGTTATATACAAATTGTGTAGTGTATGTGGTAACAGGCTAGGTATGTGAAGTGTTTCCTGCTATATCTCACTGTTCGCCGCACATGTGTGTGTGTGTGTGTTGTGAGATAGAGATAGATAGATAGATATAGAGATAGATAGAGAGATAGATAGATATAGATAGATAGAGAGATATATAGATAGATAGATAGATAGATAGATAGATAGATAGATAGATAGATAGATAGATAGATAGATAGATAGATAGATAGATAGATATAGAGATAGATAGAGAGATAGAGAGAGAGAGAGAGAGATATGGGTAGGGGAGAGGGGCACCGAGGCAAGATATTTTGTGACTGTAAGCACTGCAGCTGTTGCAGAAATGTTATCATGTAAGAAGACTGCATCTAGTGTAAAGTTAGAGCCCCGATTGTGCCCCTGCAGTTGAAGTTACATTTTACAGACCAGTGTTGAAGTGCTGACCTCACTCCATAGGAAGATGCTTCTTGACATTTTCTGTTCTTGAAATATTTGCAGTTTATTATCAAATAGTGTCTCAATTCATGTGATCGTTTACAGAAACTCTGTTTTTGTCATTTTCTGTAAGTAATAATTGTATAGATTTAAATCTGGAGTTCTAGGTAGATATAGTCCATGAAATATTAGCAGTTTAAAACTAATGTCTTTTAGTACACTCATTGAAGAATAGTCTGTGTGGGCCATGGCCTTGTCCTGAATGTAGTAAGCCTTCATTTTTCTTCTTCTGTTAGTTCACTGAGTAATGACATTGGAATTAATCAGACATAATTGTTAGAATTTGTTGTTTCTTGAAACACATGAACCCTGCGATTTTGGGTGTACCCTCTGCATAGCAGACTCGGACTTTAAGATTATGCGAAGCAGTTTTGTAAACTACGTGGAGATGTCTGGAAAACTAGCATCTCCTATTTTGACTGTTTCAGCACATGGATCTGGGATAGCATAGCCACAAAGTGATCAGGCTATGTGGTGGGCAGTACAGTATTCATATTTCATATATTGTTACGTTTGGAGGGTGTGGGTGTGTTTAATACTGTATGTAATTAGTGATGATGCTTCTAGGTTGCATGGATCATATGAGGCACTGAAAGGGGGCACAACTTGTGAAGCAATGGAGGACTTCACAGGGGGAGTGACAGAGATGTTTGAATTAAACCAAGCACCCGCAAACCTGTATAGGATCATGCTGAAGGCATATGAGCGCTCATCACTGATGGGCTGCTCGATAGAGGTATGGGATCCTGTGTTTGCTCTGCTACAGACAGATCTTCATATTATGGTGTAACTCCATGGTGAGCGCTCATCACTGATGGGCTGATCAGTTGAGAGATATGGGATCCTGTGTTTTCTGCACTACAGATAGATTTTATTACACAGATTATTTCTGTGGTTCAGCAGTTGGTAATTCCTTAGCTCATACGTTCATCATGTGCTCATGAGTCACAAATATAGCCCGTTGTTAGCCAGATAGCACAGTCAGTTCCCTCACATTGTGTTTCTCTTAAGATTTTTTCAGTATGTATTATTATCTTGTCTATGCCAAGGTTTCCAAATAATGGCATAGTTATTCCAACCCAAAATTTCATTAACACTTTTAATTTTCCTAATGCATGCTACATGTCTTGCAGATTTCATCCTGCTGTATTTAACCCAGTAGGAAGATTGTGTGAAGTATATAAGTTATGCAGTTTCTTAGTACACAACTTTCTCGGGTCTTTTTTTATTGCATCCTTTTTAACTTATATATTGTGGATAAAGTGTGTAGCCACTGATGTGGTTAGTATTGGATATTATGTTTATTCTTTTCACTGTGCTGCTAAATGAATCCTGACCATTCCCTGTATTCATTTACAGCCTGACCCAAATGTCCTGGAAGCACAGACACCAGAGGGCCTCATCAAGGGGCATGCCTACAGCATAACAAAGGTGAAGTATGTTGACATCCACACTCCGCGCAGCTCGGGGAAAATTCCTCTCATCAGAATACGTAACCCATGGGGCAATGAAGCGGAATGGAATGGAGCATGGGGTGACAAGTGAGTGAATGTTACCAATAATGAGTGAATACAGTCTTATGATGTTGCGTATCTATACTGTGTATTCAGACTTGCAAATTAAAACCCAACAATCTCAGCTTCCATTAGAGGGATTTTCCTGAAATTTCATACCTAACCCTCTCCACACATGGGCTACAGACATTTATTGCTCCTTGTAGATGGGACTGATAAGTTGTCCTGATATGCCAGTAAGGATTTACAACCCTACACCATGTAATATCCCAGAAGAGTGCATATCTTGCCTGCATCACTGCAGAAGCCTGAAATCACATGGTATCAGTTAGCCATCAATCAGTAATTTAAGATCACATTTCTTGCAGAACAGTATCTTTTCAGCTGCAGCTCAGCTTCAATTGGAGGACTTTCATGAAAATTTGTAAATTCCCCTGTCCATGCATGCAGTATAAAATAAGTTAGTTTTATTGTGAGCACTTAGTAATTAAGGGCACCTTACTTGGAGAACAGAGTACTTTCTCAGCTGTAACTTGGCTTCCGTTCGAGATGGATTTTCCTAAAGAATCATACCTCGCCCTCTCCATTACATTACAAATGGTGTAAGGTTGGTTGCGATTATTAAGTAACTAAGGGCACACTACCTGGAGAACTTTTTGGCTGTATCTTGGCTTCTATTGGAGGCAATTTTCTGATGCACTTTCCACATGTGCCCTACAAATATGAACTTTTGGTTGCCATTGGTTAGTAATTAAGGGCACTGTACTTGGAGAAGTTAGAATTTTGTCAGATGTACCTTGGTTTTCATTGGTAGGAGTCTCCTAAAACTTCATACCTCATACTCTCCAAGCATTCGCTGCAATGTGAGCATAGTTGTGATCACTCAGTAACTAAGGGCAGCTTACTTGGAAAATGGAATACTTCATCAGCAGTATCTTTGCCTCCATTGAAGGGGGTTTCCTGAAAATTCATAGCTCACACTCTTGATGCATGCACTACAAATGATGTAAGTTTGGTGCAGTCAGTCAATAATTAAAGGCATTTCCATTGGCAAACAGTGTACTATCTTGGCTATATCTTGGCTTCCATTAGAGGGAACTTCATGAAATTTCATAACCTTCACTTTCCACACAAACACTGCAAATGATGTGAGTTTGGTTGTGATCAGTCAATAATTAATAGCACTTTACTTTGAGAAGATAATACCTCTTCAGATGTAACTTGGCTTCCATTGAAGGGATTTTCCAGAAACTTCATACCTATACTTTCCACACATGTGCTACAATGATGCAAGTTTGGTTGTGGTAGGTGAATACTTAAGAGCACATTATGTGAGGAAGGTAATATTTCAGGTGTTTCTCTGCTTCCTTTAGAGGAATTTTCGTGAAACATCACACCTTACACTGTCCATGCATGCACTACAAATGGTGTATTTTGGTTGCAATCGCTCAGTACTTAAAAGGACTTCACTTGATGAAAAAAGTACTTTTTCCACTGTTTCTCGGTTTCCATCAGAGGGATTTTCCTGAAACTTTGTATCTCGTACTGTCAATGCATGTGCTACAAACATTGTTTGTTTGGTTTTGATTGGTCAGTATTAAAGGACACTTCACAGTCATAGATGTTGTTGGTTTTAATTTGTGTTTTTCCTACTACTACCTTATGCTGACAGCTGGTCTGCATGTACATGCACTGTTAGCTTATATTCATGTATGTATGTGGGCCAGGAATTGCTTTTAACCAATAAAATATTGCCATGAACACTAGTCCCACTGACTGCCTGGTCTCCAGTTTTATGTAGGGAGAGATCTTTCACCTTTGGAATTTGTGAGATATAACTTAAATTTCTCTTTGGAACATAGTTGCTGCTACATTGTGAATTGAATTTAGAAAGTTAAGAAATAGTTACAAAAACTACAGAATGTAATTCACATCTGATCTCAGTATGCTCTCTGAACATTCTTTGAGGCAATGTCAGAATGTATCTGGGGAGCACCATTTTGTGTCTGCTTGGAGTAACACATATCCTGTTTTGCATGGATGACTTAGATGAGCATGCCAAAAGTTGACAATATGTAATCTGTCACATGCTATTTGTGAAAGTTATGGGAAATTCTTAAGCATTTAGTTTGACTGTATCATTAGTGTGTCTAAGAAGTTTATCTCTACTGCTCATATTCCTCAGATCCCCAGAGTGGCGATTCATTCCAGACGAGGAGAAAGAGGAGATTGGCCTAACATTTGATGATGATGGTGAGTTCTGGATGTCATACCAGGACTTCAAGACGCACTTCTCACGTCTTGAGATCTGTAACCTGAATCCAGACTCCCTCTCTGAGGAGGAAGTGCTCAGTTCACAGAAGAGGAAGTGGGAGATGAGCATGTTCGAGGGTGAATGGGTGCGAGGCGTCACAGCTGGAGGCTGCAGGAACTACCTTGGTGAATATTTATATGGGTATATGTGACACCAGAATTGTCTCCATTGCACTTTGGTAGAAACGGCCAGACAGTCTTGATACACAGACACCAGTTTTGTATCCAGGTCTGGATATATTATGCCCAAATATTTCTACAGGAAGAGGCAAAGAACTGTAGCTGTGTAGCCTCTTCAATGCAAAAGATGTAGGCTTTCAGGAGGAGCATTCTGTTTTAAGAGGCAGTAATACAACAGTAGTGTGTGTGCTGTGCCTACACACCATGGACCAATCTGGCAACACAGCAGTTACTCTCCCACTGTAACAGAAAAACTGTTACAGGTAGTTAATCCCTGACCCAAGCGTGGTTTATGCCCCACCATTACAAGCACAATGTCTAATTCAGGAAGATATATACAGTGACCCATAGTGCATAAAATTTTTAATGAGATTTGGAACTGCGCTATTCTGGATTATTATCCAGCGAGTAGTGGTAATTTCTTATCAACATTTCGGGACAAACTATCGGTCCCATCTTCATGGTTCAAGAATCAAAGAGGACTTTTGGATTCTTGAACCGTAAAGATGGGACCGATACGTTGTCCCAAAATGTCGGTAAGAAATTACCAATACTCCCTGCGTAATAATCCAGAAGAGTGTAGTTTTTCTCCTTCACTGCTGAAGCCTGAAACCATGCATGGCTTTTAAACTGCATTCAGAACATGCTGTATTCACTGATTTTACTCCAATTTATGTTAATAATCATGTCCTAACATTGTGGTCTAAAAGGAAGTCTGAAGACTGGAGCTGATCTGGTCCCTGAAACGTAGTGTTATTTTAATTATATTAATTTTAATACAATAGATGATGGAAAGTCTATAAATCTAATGAGTTTAAATGTGCTGTATGACCAACAGAACTTATGGAGTAGTCAGACCATTTTTGCAATCATCTGCTGTTTGTGAATCAACACTCATGCTTTTACCTGCTAGAGTTCTATAAACAATGTTGTTTCTTCTCTTAAATCTCCATCCAGCTATTGAAACCCATTAAGGTGATTACTCCCAAGCAAGCAGCAATAAAAGAAGCCTCAGTGACAGTAGTGCTATGTATGGCATCATATGCATGTGCAGGGAACCATGCAGCGAGAGATGATTCCAGATCCTTCAGTAGACAGTGTTTCTTTGATTTACAGTGCTTGGAGAAAGGTCCACACTGGACATAACTTCTTCCACTTGCTTCACAGTCTTGTACAGTTATGTTAGGACACCCAAAGTTCTGCAGTGCCAGGTCAACATGCCTACCAATATGTGCTGAATTTGTTCTTTTGTTATGTACTGCAAATTATTTCTGCTTTTTTTTCATCCATATTTTACTCATTGCCACAGCAGTCAGGTTAGTGCAAAATATAATTTGTTGAATGAAACCAGGTGTGTATTCGCTCCTTACAAGTGACATGCAAACTGCAAATTGTGACAATAGCTAAGAGATCAACAAGCAGTGCAAAGCAAAATACTGGATGACACAGTTAGTCGTATTAATTGTGGTCTGTACATTCAAATCAGCCATCCACCCCACTGAGCCTCCTCCATCTAAACAGAAGATATCTTAAGTACATAAGCATTTAGCCTTGGAAGACTACTGACTATGAGATGTCACTACTATGCACATTATTTGGTTATACTTGTAGACATTACTGGATGTCATATTCACTTGACAGCAGTAGCACTACATGTACATTCTTGTTTGTTGTGTTAACCCAACATTTAGCACTGTCTGTTGACTTGAATAAAAATTCTGAGACTGAAAATGTGAAATTCAAAATCAGGTTACATTGTCATAGTCAAGACTATGTAAGTGAAGTGTAAAATACAGGAAAATATAAAATTGAGGAAATGTAAAAATCTATAAAAATTGAACATTGTTCTAATTGGCATTTGGCCAGAACATTACAGAATGTGTCAGGTAGTCTAAAATGCTCTAAGTGGGAACAAAAATTAGTGTTTGACTGTTGTTGATGGTAATAGAAAGGTGGCATTTTAGACAGCATGACAAACAAGCAAGCTGTTGTAGTAAGTTTAACATGAACTGGGGAGGAATTTAAAAGACTTAATAGTTCTATCCTTTATGAACATAGTTTAGGGAGCATGTCTATCAAGACAGCAGTGTTATATGAGGTGATACTGTCTCAGACACTTCTGGACATGTTCCCACAGTGAACACTGAAAATCTGAACAGATTGTGCCAGATAGATTGCATTATTTTGTATTTCAGAAACATTCTGGCACAACCCACAGTATCGCATCACACTGGACGACCCAGATGAAGAGGATGAAGAAGACAAATGCACTGTCATTGTGGCACTGATGCAGAAGAATCATAGGTCACAACGCAAGATGGGCATGGAGTGTCTCACCATAGGATTTGCTATGTACCATGTAAGAATGTGTGGTGTTATAACCAGTTAACCAACTACCCAGCTCAGGACCTCCCAGTAGTTGACAGTTATTCAGCTGGTGAAGAAACTTTCTGTTTTAGAATCTGTAGCTTATCCCTCAGCCACCTTTGTGGATAATTCATTGATGTTGGGTCTTGGACCATAAACCTTCTGCTTCTACGAACTTTTCTGGAGTAGCAGCACTTAATCTGCAAATAACATGTGAAATCTGCCAGTTCACTAATTACATATGTTTTTGTTCAGCAACTGGCAGCACTGATGAGTTGGCTTGTATTGTATCAAGTGACTGCATAATTCACAGTATTGTGTCAGAGTGTTGTTGGAATTCAGTTTGTTTTGTGGTTGTAGTAAGTATTTTATTAGAGCACTGTGTTGTTTGTGTGTCCAAACTGTGTGCTGTGTGTTTTTAGAATAGAAAGTGAATAATACTTTTTTTTTTTTTTTTAATGGTGTATCTTACCACTAAAATTTGTAGAATATTGCATCAAGTCTATGAAGAGGAAATGGGTAGAACATGGGTCCTTGGCTGGTTTAAGCGGTTTGTTTTTACTGGGTATATTATAGGCTAAAATACTTGACCATCTGAACTGATCCTAATGTGGAAAGGGTGACTTAGGTGTTGTGAAAAGATCTGTGATTAGCTATTTAATCAATTAATTTGAGTATACCACAGGAACTGAATTTGAATACAGAAAATATGATGTGTAGTTTGACTGAACATGCGAACTTGCAGTTAGTTGATGTGAAGATGGTACCAAAGAATATCATCAGTAGGAGAGCTGTTGCACTCGGGGGTGGTTCCAGGTTTTTGTGGGGCCTATAGCTTATAAAATATTTGGGGCCCACATAAGAAAAAGAATGCAAGATTACAAATACAAAATTAGTTACAAAAGTGAATATTTATTTAGAATGAGAAAAGAAATTGCAACAAATAAATTTAAAAAGCTGACAAATACCACAAACATAAAATCCGGAAAACTAACATAATATTTTTATTAAGTAACTGGGTGACACATCTCTGTAATACTTAACTGATTGTGGTTAAAATATACTACTTTTGCAAATTTTTCAAAAACATGTGACAATATGAACACATTACTAGGGCCCCTCTCCGGGCCTTGGAAGGGGCCGGTGTAAGTGAGGAGCCCTGAAATTTAAACCTCATTAGCTTCACGGTGAATCTGCCCTTGGATGCACTCATCGGCAGGTGGTAGATAATAACTTGTAATTTGTATATTTGGTGCATGGAGGGGTGTGGAGATGTACTAGTGGACAGTCCCACACCAAGGGGTCAAACTGGTTCATGTGGTTAATGCCAGAAGACAAAAGCATACTCCAAGCAGAGCACTTGTGTGCCTGTGTATGCATGTGTGTTTGTTGAATACTGTGTCGATAACCACAGTCACTGAAAGAGAATAACATGTTACGTTTCTTACAGAATCACCTATTTTTTTTTTAATTTTCAGTTTCTATTCATCACACCCCTTAAATTTACTGCCACAAGGAATTTGGCACGTTGTACCATGGATAATGCTAATATTTAATTAGACCATACAAATATAACTTACTAACAGTGATAGTTTTTTGTCCCTAACTTTGCAACTACTGTTTATGTAAAAGTTTTGGGATCTGTAATCATTATTATTATGAAAGTTAAAGTTGGTGTTATTCTCTATTATTCTCTCCTGATGAAAGTATGGGATGATTTTCACATGGAAGAGTTGCGGATGTTTTCAGTTTAATATAGTCAGTAATATCATAATAGCAGTGCTTAATCAAAATTAGATTTTTTTATATTATAGATTAAGGAATGTAGATTGTGATAATTTTGTGAGCATAAACTGATGGTGTTATTAGTGTGGCATATATTGTCCATAAGTTACATTTATACAACAAAGCAGTTTGTTTAATTAATAGATAGTTGTGTTTGACTGCTTTCCTTGGTCTGAATTCTTATATTAAACTATGGGATATCTCACATGCAGCATGTCAGGGTGTTGATTATCCTAACTGAGTTTGTTCTGTCTCTTTCCAGTCTTTTGCAGTTCATGCAACACTACTATGATGGAGAATCAAAAAGTAAAGGCAAAATACATTTAACAGCTTTAATAGAAGTAACTGTGAGCAGTTTTACCTATCATTTTTCTACATAGTCCCCTTGCAACACAATGCATTTGTTATATCATTCAACAAGTCTCTGTATTCCTGCAGAGAAGAAGCTTTTTGGCTGCTCTCGAAGCCAGGTGTGCTCTGCTTCCTTCACTTCCTCACTGGAAGTGAATCTGCGACTGCGCAACGCCTCCTTCAGAGGGCCGAAGATGTGATAATCGCTTGGCGCCAAATCCGGGCTTTAAGGAGGATGTTGAAGTTCGAAGCCCAGTTTTTGCACTGTCTATACTGTCGCTGCTGCTGTATGAGGACGTGCATTGTCATGATGCAGTAAGACTTTTTTGGACAGCATTCCTCTTCTTTTCTTGCAAATTGCAGGTTTAAGTTCATTTTGCAACATTGC
>Ga0123355_10007882_pt1 | contig 16042 bp, 10 predicted proteins | sample TergutEmb28metaG_3_FD_89872 | JGI IMG/M metagenome (GOLD analysis project Ga0123355, IMG submission 89872) | Embiratermes neotenicus P1 segment gut microbial communities from Petit-Saut dam, French Guiana - Emb289 P1 | ecosystem: Host-associated > Arthropoda: Insects > Digestive system > Gut ...
TATATTTTCACATAAAAAAAATATTTTTTTATTTTGAGAAAATTTTTTTTAAAAAAAAAAATATTTTTTTTACTTAAAAAAAACAAAAAAAATTTTTATAATTTAAAATTTTATAAAATTAAACCCCCCCCCCCCCCCCCCCCCCCCCCCCAAAATAAACACAATTAGTTAATAAGTGATTCTGTTCATCTCCTATGTGTTTCGATCCACCTGTATAGAACATCTTCAGGGAGGGAGTCTCTTCTGAATCCAAGTGCTGTTGCCAGGCATCACACTGTATAGAACACATCCTGTTCCAAATTCTAAAAATTCATACAAAATGTGTTTATGCATGTCCTTTGTATACTGCCAGACATTATCTGCATCTATTTCTATTTAGTATAAGAAGAAAGGACAAAGCCCTTCCTGGATGCATATGTGGTATCCAGCAACCACAAGGACATTACACCATGGCACTCAAAAAAATTCTAAATAATAATGAGATAAGACCTTCTAATATACGAGTAATTTGACAAGGTTCATGAACATTGCAGTAACCCAAAAGTCAGTGTTTACTGAAGAATTATGTAATATGTTTCTTTAGGTAACACATACACGTTGAACTTTAGTCAAATAATATGTACACACATATATATATATATATATATTTATATTTAATATACAATCTTGCACAACACAATTTAGAAGTGTTTTAGGTCATGTTATGCAAGACTGTAAACTAAATATACATAATTTGACTTAAGCAAAACATGGATGTGTTACCCAAGTTCACAGCAGCCAGTCAAACTTCCATCCAAAAATTCAAGAACACAAAGAGAAAACTTTGCAACTGTAATGCTAATACCTACTGTAACCAAGAATGTTTACATCATAATACAATTCTGAACTATGGAAACGTTAAAATACCCCCCCAACCAAAAAAAAATGTAACTGTGTTTCACTACTGATTTTATCAATCTTACTTTTATTGTGCTCAAGAAACCTACAGTGAATGATCGTAATGCATTTTTACACTACCACCAAAAGAAGGTACCGTTACAGTGCATGTACAACTGTACAAACAAAGGCAAATGTAAAGACATTGTATATTACCCTTTTACAGTATATATTCCATAATAAGGACATGTAGCACGCAGTGTAATGCCTGGTAAACTCGCCTCCCTGGAGATGATCCATACATACAGGAGCCACACATGTAGCAGTACAATAAACTTAAGTGTTAACTGTGCAAATAGTGATGGTGTGTATTTTATCTGTTAACAATTTATGTTCTTTTTGCAGGAAAGGTGACAAAATTCACAGCCCTACAGACATCACTGCCATCTCAAATCTGCTGCAAAGTCTCTGCATATGTCACAGAAGGTTCAGTTTACAGTGGCTTTTTTTAAACCAAACAAATACTGAAGCCATGAGTTTAAATGCTCTAAAAATAAACTGCACAAAGTAGAGTGGGTGGGCATGAAATAAACTCTCTTGCTGACCGCTGCCACTCAGTTTAACATATTTCATTTCCAATGCCAAGGGCTGTAATTACCCTTAACCCATATACTTCAAAAAGTACATAACTGCAGGAAAAAGTTTTAAGATTTCATTTTTTGCCTTACATTTCAGCTGTGAATAAACAGCTTCTGTGTAAAGAGAAAAATTAATTACCCATCCCAGTAACCAAACTATGTATGTTTCTGGATATAATTCCAGCTGAATAGCTACCTAACTAGCTGGATAACTAAACTACATTAAACTAAATTAAAATAAAGTAAACTGAACAAAACTAAGCTAAACTAACTGCAATGAACAGAATCCTTCTTCAGATGCTAACAGCTTTCAGCTAGTCAAGAAATGTCCTGCATTTTATGCAAGCTGACAATTCATTACCAAATTCACAACAGCCCATCACTTGTCCCTGTCCACAGCCAGTTCCATGCAGGCCATGCCCTCCCATTCTATTCCTTTACTATCATTTTAACATCAACATCCCACATACATCTAGGGCTACCCAGTGGTACCTTTCCTTCAGGTTTCCCAACATAAACACTGTATGAATTTTTCTTCTACTCCATATGTGTCACATAACATGCCCACCTTGTCCTTTTCGATTTTATGACCTTAACAATATTTGGTGAAATTACAGATTATAAAGCTCCTCATTATGTAGTATTCTCCACTCCCTGTTATCTAGTCCCTCTTAGGCCCAAACAACTTCCTCAGCACCCTACCCTCAATCTCCCTCAGCCTACATCCTTCTCTTCATATGAAACAAAAAAGTTTCACACCCATAAAAAACAGGCAAAATTACATCTCTGTATATTTTCATATATACATTATTTCATAGCAAATTGGAAACAAAAAACTTCTGAATCAAAAGGTAACAGACATTGCCACAGTCTAACCAGCTCTTAATTTTAATACGGATGTACTTTTGATTCATTAGTGCTGTTCCTTATATACACATGGCCTTTGCCAAGATAGCAGTCCATCTGTTACAGAAGCAGAACAAAGTGTCTATGTCAGAGATCATTTACATTTCATACTGCAGTTACAGCCAAAAACACATGTAACTTCTTTCTTTACTGTGCACTAAAATCCCCATGATGGCTAGCAGACAGTAAATATTAAGATAGGAGCCTCTTCCCCACATTCCCCATGTCTGCTTCCTGAGAGGACTGGAGAGTGACTCATGAGATGACTCACAACATTGTTTATTCTATGTAGTTCATCTTTAAACATCTACAATAAACATACCTATCTTCTGCAGGAAGCTATACAAGTTATGTCAACAATCTAATGTAACTGAACTGCGCAAAGTAAACTGACTGTTCTTAAGACTTACTCACACACATGCATACCTACACACATACACACACACACGCACGCACGCCCGCCTGCTATATATATCTCTCTCTCTCTCTTTTACGGGCAAACATTCCTACAGATCTCTGAAATAAGCAGCTTTAACACACCCAACACCTGATACACACAGACTGCTACAGTACTTTAACATTTTAGTTCTGAACTGAACAAACCACAAAGAACACCTGTCACTTGGTATGTGACACCGTGTCATCTCTTAGACATTTCCAGCAGTTCTGAGGAACCTACTGTCTCTATCTTCAGGGTACCCTCCAAAATGTTGGTAAATTTCTACCAGACTACATGGTGCCACATCCCATCTGATGGCATGTTCAGCCACCTTCAGCTAGCAATAAGACTTGCCTTAACCATTATGTATGGTAATTTCAAAAGTAATACCAAATTCTATGAGTGATCATGACATATCAGTACATAGTAACAGTGTTTCTAGTAATGGCACAGTAATTTCAAGCACCACATAGCTCACACAGTTACCAACAGATGATGTCAGTGATCTGGGTCTTACTCAGAATCATTCACATAAACAAGGATCCAAATGTATTTAAACAAAAGGGTGTTGTTCAATAGGATATTCAAATATAACACAGCTTACTCTGTTTAGTTTCAGATATAACAGTTGACAGCATGTGCTCTATGGCTGTCTAGAACATCAGGGGGTCCTTCTTAAAGCTAAAACATTCAACAGGGGAAGAACGAGTTGGTCAAACAAAGCCACATAATTTAATGCTGGATGTTTTAATTGTCCAAAGTGAGTGCCACTGGAAGCAAGAAGTGTGCAAATAACAAGATGCTTCATTTATATACCAACATACACTGAATATTCAGAAAAGCCTTCAGGCTAGCTGACCCAAGTCATTGTTCTAGAAAATAAATTTATTACACTAATTAATTCATTAGAAGAGTCTTGTGATGAACAAGCTGCTAGATGAAATGAGTGGGATAGGGTCAAATGCAGTCCAGGACAAATTCCATGTTCCAACTCCAATGGCAAAAACTGTGGGGGGGGGGGGGAAGGGAGGGGAGGCTCGGGAACCAAAGGCGGAAAAAAGGGGGGGGGGGGGGGGGTAGGGAAGGGAAGCTCGGGAATCAAAGACAGAAAAAAGAGAGGGGAACTCAGAATAGGAGGATGGAGAAGAGAGAAGGGGTGCTATGACATCATGCCATACCCCTCCTCTCCCCTCTTATCTTGGGCGTTTCAGTAGGAGAGACATAGAGTGGAAGCAGAGAAGCTGGGCCTGAACAGAAAGGGAAATGATGCAGCAGTTGCTTCTGAGTATGTTGTGTGGCGTGGTGTGTGGTGAGCTACCACAGTGTGTGGTGAACTGCTGTGGGTGGTGTATGGTTAGTGTGTGGTGAGCTACCACAGTGTGTGGTAAACTGCTCTGGTGCATGGTGAGCTGGGTTAACTGTTCTGTTCAGTACTTCAAGACAGTGATCTCAAGACAGTGACTGGAACTGGCACATCAGGACAGCATGATGAGACAACTCTATGGATATACAACACAGGACAACAAGCACACAGTATCTTTGTACATCTAAGTAACCATTAAGTCTTACTCTGAAAGAGCATTAACTTACAGTTTAAATCAATCAATATTAAACCATTTCACCAAGTAGAAAGGTTAAAGTAATCATAATGTTAACTTAAGACACCATGGCCCAGTTCTATACGTATCTGAGCATGAATGGGCATTAATTTAAAATAAACACATTTAAGATAAAAGCTAGGCATTTTAATCTAGGATACAACACACCAAATCCTAAAAGCACTAGAATACTATATTATTGAATCATTTTAACCTGCAACAGTTAAATGAACACAAAAATGTTTATGCAAATTTTGGTAATGCCCATTCAAACACATATGAACTCCCAATGACAACTAAGCCTGGTCAAACCACAAAGGAGTCAGAAAAAAAAAACAGTTGTTCCACACATACAAATGTGTAATTACTTGGTTTAATATTAAGTAAAACTTTAAGTAACATAAAACAGGTCATGTGAAATTTACACACTGCAGCTCCTTACAAGCAAATTAAGATATATCTTGTAATTTTATTTTTTTTTTTTTTAATTTGACTTCCATTTCATTCTCTACATTTTAATTACAAGGCAACCTGTACTAGTAATCTCATATAAAATTACACGTCATGCATATGTTGAAGTACTGCATAAGCAGCACCATTACCAATGAATATGACTACGGTATGTGCACTAAACAATTCATAGTACAATTAAATCTCCTGTTCAAAATGCAGTATTTAAACCATTACATGTGTTACACGTGCCTCAACAAACATCTACAACTCAGTAATTTACTGTTCTTTTTCTCAACCAAATTCAAAAATGTTCACCCACACCATCAACTTTCTTAATTTTGGCATTTCAAAACACATTAACACCTCAGTATTAAGTGTTATTTTAATGGTCTAAAACCCGTTATATTGGGTAACTCATTTTACAAATGTTAAATTTCACATGACCAAAATATTTGAATAACAGCATTCTGACAGCTGCAGAAAGGGAAGGTAATTGTAACTGCTATTCAAGTAAAAAACCAGTAACATTAATTTAACAAACAAAATAGTCATAGAATTATTAAATAATGATCCACCAGCTGTAAACTGTGTTCCATTTATGTACACATTAAGAAGCATATCACTAGAGACTGGGAACCTGTCCTTAAACTGACATACAAATAGTTCTTGCAATGTACTATAGAAAATTTGGCAAGGTAATAAACTTGCAGAAAGCACATAATATGTTGCACTGACAAAGTAGCATTATGTCTACTGCAGCTTCCATATATCTTGTTATGGAACAGTGTCTTGTATGTGACAGATGAGCTATGGGATGTGATGGGTGTGGAAGACAAATAAGAATTGTCCTGCTTATTAAATTAGAACAACAAAATTCCATCTGCTTGACTCTCTCAGCAAACTGACAACTTCACAAAAAGAGAATGATGTCTCTACTAACAAAATATAATTCAAACAACATGACAGATAAAATTAACTGCTGCAAACTAAAGAATCAGACATATTTTAAAGTTTTAATTTATAACCACAGGCTTTCCAATTAATATGTAATGTAGTGTACAGAGAAGTTCCTGCATGCTGTCCTGATTTCTACACAAACAGAACTTCAGCATGTAAATGTATGTTTGTATCACAACACCTTATAAGGCAAAGGTGCACCATCCTACTGGCACATTCCTGTAGACCCAGTGACCCAGATGACTCACATGGAGTGGGCAGGTACAAAAAATAAGTATGGTTCTCCTCCTCTACAGCCAGCCAATTAGGCAGAAGGGGGCTAGTAGCACACTTACACATTTACACCATAAATAACGTGACAGTTACCAATAACAGGTTTGCTTTCCGCCTACAGGGATATACAACGTCTAGTGGGAGGAAGAACACTGCCAGCCACTGTGGACACCGACCGATAGCCACACTCACCAAGAAGCCTCCAGTATGCCATTCGTAAGAAAATATTTGATAAACCATAATGTACAATAATTGCAACATAACAAACTAATAAAACAAATAATAAATTGTGACAATGGACACCTTTATTTAACACACCAGTGAATACTTCACATACTGTAGGTAAAATATATGGAGGTATGGAATGAGCTGTGCTACGTTCTTAACTTGTTCAGGAGGCTTAACATTCATGATGAATTACGATGGGCATGGCCTTATGCCATAATTGACATGAAGCCAAGTTGGCTTTGAGTACACACACGCTCATTCCAAAATACCACACAGACACGCCACACAGTTAAACGAACCAAACTGCTTATAACGTACTGACTCACTACATCTTCATCATCAGGACAAAGTGAGTGGGAGGGAGAGGAATGGGCATAGACTAAACGGGCAGCGCTGGCATCTAACTCAAACTGCTGTACCACAGCCTACCAGAATACCCAAAATAAGCAACACTGTTTACAGTAAGCACCTTTTAAATAAACCAGTCTTTTTCATACTAAGAGTTTGTTCAGGAATCCCTTACATAACATTACTTGGTACAGTTATTAAATTTGTTGAATATGAGGCCTCCATTCTTCTGGGAGATGACGCTGCAACACACAGTAATCATGTTCTGATGTTTTGAAGGAACATGCTGTGGTCATGTTCAAGGGTCAATAGGTTATTCTTCTGGGACCTAATGGCCCATAAAGATGAACATAGCAGGTTTCTTTGAGAATTTTGGATCTGACTACCCTTTGGCACAGTGTCATATACCAGAAAAACAGAACTCTCAGCTGCACCACTGTGAAAACCTTAATGCTTGGTTCCATTTGCTGCCATATGGTACACATCCACCCTGACCTTGCAATACACCAAATTTAAATCTGACAAGACACAAATTTGTACATTTTTACTCAGAATTTCTTCATAATTAAAACTGGACCTATTACAGAATGGACAAGGTTCAGTTGTTCAGAAATACGGTTTAATTTGAGATATCATAAATCGGTACATAACAGAGTGAAATGAAGAGTGCAAGTTTTGACTTTCTCACAGCAGTGCTGCTGAAGATTCGTCTCCTGGGATGTAACACTGTTGCTTGGTGAGTAATTTGCTGCTTGCCCAGTCACACAGTGCCACATCTCAGAAGACTTGAATCATCATGAAATGAAGATTATGATATGGGAAAGAAATGTTCCCTCTGTTTGCACATTTTCAAACACAGAACAGGAAGATATTAGGAATGGCAAGTGTATGATCCTAGGAATTGTGTGAAATACTTCAATTTGGTTTCAACTCATCCCATAGACAGAAGATTGAAGAAAAAGTGAGCACTGAGGGGCTTCATGGTACACCTCATCATATGTTATTAGGGTGGTTATATGGAGGAGGAAGAGATGGGCAGGCCCCGCAGTACATAGACGACTGGCTGAGAAACTGTTAGTTTCTGAAGGATGTTGCTGCCTGAAGTTTGTCAGTTTGCTGGTCCATTACAAATTCTGCTTTATGTATAGGTACAATTAATTAATGATCAAATGACACCTCAGGTTTAAGTTGCCACTTATGTGGGTTACACATATTAGGTGAGGTACACTCTTTCATGGTAAATCATCTCTGACACACAGTATTCTACTTCAGCACAGAATGTCAATGGACACTTCATCTGCAGCCTTTCATCCTCATTAAACCTTGGACATCAGATGGGGAAAAGTATTTTATATGTTACATGTGAATGTCATGCATTAAAACTTTGAAATACAGCTCTGTTAATTTCTGTATTGAAATCAACTGTTTCAATGCATTCATTAATTTGTATCACTGCAATAAGCAGTTTTATTTTCATACCTACACTGCACACTTCAGATGCAGGTTACAAAAAAGGTATCCAGGCACGGACAAAATAATTAGAAATACAAATAACAGATGCAGGACTTTATTCAAATGCCAAATAGGGAGTGGGGACTGGGGGAAGTACAATCTTATCATTATGCTTCAGAATTCTGCTACATTTATGGCAAGTTTTGGACTACACGAAATTCTTCCCTTCTACTATAGTGCTGGTAATACTATCACCTTCATGCCTTGTATTCTGGAGGAGGAACACTTCCTCATACAGCAAGTTACACCTCAGAAGTACTGCCACTGATGGTCCAGTCTTCTGTGATGTGACAGTGTGTCACTGGGTCAGCGTTTCCTGACATTTTGTAGGAACGCTGGGCTTCCATCTTTCTCCTTCAAAACATTCAGGAAGCGCTCACCCAACAACAAAGCATCACATTCAATCTTCAGCCAAACCAGTGTCAGAACCTCAAATTTCCCAATAAAGCCATACACTGTTACAATAATGACAACAGAGATCTGCTTGCAAAAGAAATCTGAAGGACAGAATGAAAAATATTCCATGCTTGTCTATCGAAGTCTCATGAACATATGTTCTTCCATTTCAAAGGATCTAATTTGGAATTTATCTGTCACTTCACTGTCCGTAACATCATTTTAACAGAATGCCCTTCACATATACACCAATTAATTATTCCTCTCAAATGCCCTAACCTCCTGCTGGAAAATTTCACAGAATGATGTCATTTACATCCTTTCTTTTTGCAAGATACAGAGAACCCTTATTTATGTATTTATTTAAAGACCCCAAAACATATCTATACCGATATTGTGCCTACCGGTCTGTTTCATAAAGTGCTGATTGTGTTCCAGTGTGGTAACAGTACATTACCAAGTCATATAAGAGATAAAAAAAGAACCAGCTTCATATAAGATGCAGTTAAGATCCTTCCTCTTAAAGCATATATTTTACTCGTGCATGTTGTAAATGTGGTCAACATCAGACTGTGACTGACAGCTTGTCATGTACTAATGTAAAGGTATTTATGCAGATTTACATAACCGTATGTAGTTGTAATTTGCCAGCTGTGATGTGTTCTCAGTCCGGTGCCTGACCAAAATGCAAGAATAATAAACTTATCAGAACTTGATGTGTACAACGTTTAACAACTGTTTAATTTAAGTTAAATACATTCCAGGGTTGTAAAGGTAAAGTTGTCCCTGTGATAAATTTAGAACTATTCCATGAAGACATGAGAGGAAGTGGAGATGGAGGTCCATACATTCTTAACCTCAATGCTAGATGGAGATGGTCACTTTCATACCCCCTTTTTCTTTACTCCCCCCCCACAAGAAAGCCACCAGTACCCACTGAATAGAAATGTGGTTCATTAAGATACTGACTGCGAAAAAATGAAAACCAACTCATCTGCAGTAACTTCAAAACATCCCAGCCTCTGAGTTTAAAAGGGCTGAAAATGTTCACAAGATTTTGTGCAAGACAAATGTGACTAGAGATGTGACAGAAATGTCGTACACAAGAAATTAATCTCAGCTGGAATCCTTCAGATGAATTTAAGGACTTCTGTGCTTGCCAATTTATTTACAGCAACTATTAAGAGCTGTCAATGTTTATCAAAATATAAAGTTGCCTGTTGTTTTGTATGGGTGTACACTTAGTGTCTCACATTAAGGGATGAACATAGGCTGAACATGTTAAAGAACAGGGTGCTGAGGAAGGTATCTGGGACTACGAGGGAGGAAGTAACAAAGGGGTCAAGAAAACTGCATAATGGTGAGCTTCACAGTGTGTATTCACCAAACATAATTCAGGTGATCAAATCACGAAGGCCATGATAGAAGGGACATGTAGCATGTATGGAGAAGAGATATGTATACAAGGTTTTTGTGGGAAAACCTGGAACAGAGACACCACTTGGAAAATCTAAATGAAGATGGGAACACGACATTAAAATTGATTAAGACTGAAGTCGGTACATATACTACAATAGGCAGAGGCATAGACCTGCTATCACCCTATTTATGACAGTTACGGTCCCAGTTACAACATAATTTTAATTTCTAAAGCCTGCAAATTGATGTAATTGCAGTTTTCATTTGATAGCCTTACAGTTACAGGAGTCATTAAATATACAAAAATTTGTAATTCCATACTTTGGTACACATTTAAAACAAGCTTAAGCCCAAGTGAACCTTCTTGTTTTTGTTTTCATCATCAGTTTCTGCCCGTTATTACGACATTATTTCCTTTCCTACCCACTTACAGTAATGTCACCTGTGGCACAAAAAAAACCCAAACTATTAATTCAGGTGCCATCAGTACAATCTCAAGCAAGGAAGCCAGCAATTACATTACAAGCCCAGACTACAGAAGTGGGAGGATGTTTCAGTGCTAGCAAATCTGGCTCTTAGATAGAAGGACTGGTCATTAAATAATACTGTTTGTAAAATCAGATACAAGGATCGACTGCCGCAAAAGCTGGGTGTTTTCTGTACAATATGACAACTATTAACATGAATGGATTGAGTGATTAATTGATTGATTCACTGTGAAACTGACTGGTTGGTTGATTAAATGCCTTAACAAACTCTATACCTACACTCTTAAGCCACAGCATATTCTGATCTTACTGGGCTAATAATAACATGTAAGACCAAAGAACTTTGTAATAAATACAAAAATAGTATCTTTTATAATCATGTAATTATTATAATACCTAACATACTGAATGATCTACTTCTCAGGAAAACACACAAATTAAAAGTAAAGTGACAGCTCAACTGCTTGCACTAAACCCAAGAACTACAAACACCTGAGGTGGAAACAACAATCACGGTTTTTAATTTTACAGTATGCACTTGGTGCAATACTTAGAATGGAGGTCACACATGATGTTTTGTGTTTGTCTATTAAAGTGCAATACAGAAATTAAATAAGAAAATCCCCATGATACATTGTACCGTTCACATTGTCATGTTTCTCAACTGTCAAATGTTGGCAATCTCACGCTCCTAATAGCGTAGGCAGGCCATAAGCAATTCGCATGGTGAATACGATCATTACACATGTCAAATGATGTGACAGTAACTGAATTAGGCCATGACCAGTTCCTTTCCAATCCATTTCAGTTGATCATTTTACAGCACGCAGTCTTTAACAACGGCAGATCCATTAAATAACACTCCCACTCCAAAACAATGAATAACATGAATTTTATTTAGAATTAAAATCCACTAAACATTAAAGTTTTCCTATGTGAATCGTTATACTTTATGAAAACTTTCATCCCCCTTGCATGTTCTGTAACTCATTCACATTTCCAACTTCCCATCTCTGAGAATAAGCATACTGTAAGATGGTGGGTGGTTCAAAAATTGTCAGAATCTCCAGTTTAATAATCTCTGGGGGAATGTGAAGAAACCATCAGTCTCAGTTTTGCACTCCTACAATGTACACAAAATATATTACTTTGCTGTCCAGGAGTAACCTTGATATGAAGCAATGAAACACAATCAGTTCCTGAAACTGACATATTATTAAACAGAGCGAAATGAAAGCGTCTATCTCAAGCTACTCATATCATATTTCAGTTGAGGAATAACAGAATGTAAACTAGACTGGAAATAAAAATCAGATATCCCACTACATTCAGCCAATAATTTACTTCATTTGTTTTCAATCTAAAACCATATCAAAATTATTCTGCCCCTGCTGATGCCATGGTGTCTTATGAAGTACAAAAATTCTGTACTAAGATATTAAAAATAAGCAGCACAGAAGATACGCTGCTACATTTGTTTCCTGCAAGGGATTTCAACTGGGCAGGAGGCAGGAAGGCAGGAGGTGGCAGGCTCTCCTCTCATACATAGCTCACTCCAAATTTAGCTGCAGGTAACGCAACACTAAGCAAGGCAAGAGGCTGATAAAAATAACTTGCTGGTACCCTTGAAGCCTGTGACATCACAGTGTGCACACGGAACCATCCAGCAAGAAAAGCAGTCCAGAGGCCTTATTTTATCTGAAAACTAGCATTTGTTACTTTCCACTGCTAATCTGCCACACGTGTTTGCTGTGTGGGCTACAGTAACACAACTAACAAACCACAGAAAGTGACACCTGACAAGTTTCAGATAATATAATGACCTTGTATTACAATACATCCTGCAGGTTGAATTATGATGATTGCAGCATGTTTAGAGAATTTGCTTTTATATATTCTGTCTGTAGGAAATATTCTGTAGGGGCAAGGAAATATAACATTGGTGTCTCTTCAGCTATTCTGAGAAACCCAAATGAAAGGTTTTTAAAACCTCAATATTATAGGATATGCTTTTGATTTGAAATTTGTATCAAGATTTCACATAATTGCTATATTTTATTGCAGCCTTTAGTAGTTTACACATAAACATAATGATATTAACAGATAATGTTAGAGAAACACAGTTTACAGCTGGGGAGGCATTACAGTTCTGCCACGAATGTAAACCATCAGAAGTTACAGCAACACAACAATAAAAGTCACCAATCAAACAACCAGATATGTCACCAGCTTCTTAAGCTGCAGTCATGGATAACTTCTCATTCTATGACTAACACTGTATAATGTTTCTAACCCCCCCCAAGTGGAAAGCAATGACTAAATACAGCTGTTCCCAGAATTCCACTACATCATAATCTGACACAGGTCTAAAGTACTTATTCTTTAATCACAATTAATTAATGACTACATTCTGGCACCAATCTTATCAAGTAGATAAACAATCTTATGCAAAACAATATCATCCTAAAATTTAATATTACGTAAAGACACGAGTCTGAACATATTCAAGAAAAATGGAACTCTGCAGTCATGTGTCAGTGACTAGAATCATCCCATACATTCAGAATTAACAGCTCTGTATAAGAACTGACAATTGTTAATCCAATGCTAACCAAACACAGAAAAAGTTAGCGCAAGATGAACAGACGTTCATTTGTAAGTAGTTACTTAAAATGTGAAATTAATCAAGCCTTCAATGAGATTGGTGTCTAATTCCAAACATTAAAATTGTCACAGATCAGCAATAAATTAACCCCATTATTCTAAATGAAGTGTAATGAAATTTATGGCACTTTATGGGGCTACATATGTGTGTGTGTGTGTGTGTGTGTGTGTGTGTGTGTGTCTGTCGTGTCTGTCTGTCATTTTGTCTCCACTCACATTTTAACACACAAGACACTTTTCCTCTCAACAAAGCCCACAAAAGATGTATCACACACCTACCACATATTACTTTTGACAGAGAATGTTAAATTTTACTCTCACCTGCTCTCAGCCAACAGTAAGTTCCACCAATTACATTACACTTCACTTATATAAGAACTTGGACCAGAAGTCCTTTGTTACTAAGCTTTATGAGTGTCCCACATACAGTGGACCCTGCATAAACAACATACATGGAGCACAGTGATACAGGGCAGCTAATCTAAAGTTACTAATGCCAGAGGAACAATAAATATGAATTAATAAAAAGTCATGTAGGGTGAAAAATCATCACCTATTACTTAGTGTAACAATGATTTTTCAGTTACAAAGGTCATTTGATAGTTTTTGGCTGATGAAGTGCCTAGTGGGGCCAGTGAGGTGGCAAGTGCAGTGCATTAGTTTTGTTTTGCCCACCAACTCATGACATGACTGCTGTATAAGGCATTCACCACTTGCCCTCCCCTGAAAATTTCACTGGCCAAAAATTAACAAATGACCTACACACTATACAATAATAATATTCCAATGCCTATAAAAATAATGTAATTTAAGTTCTTAAAGCCATTTTAAAGTAACTGTTGTTACCTTGATTCTTCTTAAGAGGGTGGGGGTGTTCGTTTAAATTCGAGGTGGTTAAGTAATACAGCTGCTTAAGAGAGCATCAGTTAAGGGAGGATCCACTGTATATAGTATCTGTTATAAATATCATTCCTACATCTAATGCTACATCTCATATATTAAATCTTTGCCACCAACACCCCCAGTGGTTAAGAGTGATGAAAGGAACCTTTGGTCCCATGATGATCAATAATTCTGTGAATGTTAATACAATGTAACAGGCATGCATTACTCTAAAGAATTTATTTTTTCACACACACTATATAAGTTCAACTGAATGTATCTTGCTGTAACATGAAACTAGTTCTGTGAGAATAAGAATACTGTCAGATATATTGTGAGCATTATGAACAATATTAAGAGACTGTCTTAAAAATGAAAATAAACTTCAGTACATCATACAATGGATGTTATTTTCTTTTCAAATTACTCTATGGCAGTGTCAATGGACAATCTGTGTTAACGTCCTCCACATTTTTTGCATGACAGATATAGTTTCATGCGCACACCAACAAAAGTGATAACATAAAACTATAATATGAAATGAACAAGCAAAACAACCAACAATTACAACAATAATGTTAAGTCAACAAAACTCTCATTAGTTCTTACTTTTGACGATAAGTTGGGCAGATGTCTCCACCTGGCCAGCTGAGTTGGTGGCCCGACAGGTGAAGGTGCCTGAATCCTCCTCATATGTGGTAGCAATGAGCAGCACAACATTTGCACCCTCATGTATCATCTATGACAAGAAGATATCACCAGCCATTTATAGCATCACACAATTTTACATGACAAAAAGAGACTATAGGAGTGAGCTGTGTGAGTGTGGGACTGCAGTATCCATATCATATCTAGGTACAGACAATGTGCAAATACAAGAGGAAATACCCATGCTGAACATACCCAAACCAGAAGATATCATGCAACCATATTAGTATTAATTTGGAAGACTCAAGTTTTCTGGGATTTCGACCATCTGTCGTTGGGTGAGTGTCATAATGTAAGCAAACACAAAGGGTAGGCAGGTTTCTGCTATGACCGTACAAAACCTCACGTCCAGCCTTCAGTGCTTATAGACTCCCTTTCCAGACATATCATTATTGCTTCCACTTCCACTGTCAGCTTCAAAGTTCAAAAGAGATTGTAAATGAAGCAGTGACATAGTACAGACTTTATCAAGGCATTCTTGAGTTTCAAAATGTCTATGGGGTATCATGGTACACAGGTAAGTCATTTCATTTATGCCCACATGGAAGTATGACCTTCCTATGCTAGGTTACATGGCACTCATGTCATGCAGATATCCTGTATCAAATTAATTTACCTCCTCAGTTAATACAGCTTCTACCATGCCAATTTTTACAAAACTCACAACCAATCAATAAATTTTTGTGGCCATCCCCTGTACCAAATTTTAGCCCAATCAGCCCAAAAATGTAGGAAAAAAAATGGGTGAAATTTTGTCATGCCCTTAAGTGAAGTAATGCTTTCAGTGCATCAATTTTCATGAACTCACGTATGCTAAACAACACTGTATGGATTCTACCATACTGAATGTTTCCAATCAATCAAGAAATATGGAATGTATTTGTAGCAATGAGTGTTTCTGAATATTAGTTTTAACAGGGAGGGGTTGTTAGCACCTCGCCCAAACCCCAAGCTGGAGGACCACCCCTCGTCGGCTGTCCGCGACTGCTTATTCAATTTATTCGCAGCTACCCTCCTTATCAGAGGCCGTTCCTCTATCCGCAACCTGAGGACGTGCCATGCCGTGGTGACAGGGACCCACTAACACAGCAGTAACGGGGAATGGAGGAGATTGCATAACAAGGAGCTAAATGGCTTGTACTCCTCACCCAATATTGTGCAGGTGATAAAATCGAGAAGAATGAGATGGGCTGGGCATGTGGCACATATGGGTGAGGAGAGGGGGTGTATAGGGTCTTGGTGGGGAAACCGGAGGGA
>Ga0123355_10007883_pt1 | contig 16040 bp, 10 predicted proteins | sample TergutEmb28metaG_3_FD_89872 | JGI IMG/M metagenome (GOLD analysis project Ga0123355, IMG submission 89872) | Embiratermes neotenicus P1 segment gut microbial communities from Petit-Saut dam, French Guiana - Emb289 P1 | ecosystem: Host-associated > Arthropoda: Insects > Digestive system > Gut ...
AGCACACTGAGCAATCTAGGCTACCATGTGGACGCGGAAATAAATGATTTGGAAGAAGATTTTGACAAAATCGGCAAAAGCACATTTGGCGTTAATAAAGCTGCTTCTTTGGCAGAAGAAGAATTCGCAAACGACGTTTTTGGTGATATTCTTCCTGCCAAACGAGTTTCATCCAGTATATATGCATGTCCAACCCAAATGATTGTTCTTCTTATGGGGATGGAAAATATGCTGATTTCCATGATGGATTACCCGGAATTGTTTACAAAAATGATGAGACAAGTAGCTGATGATTTATTGGCTAATTATCGTTTTCTTGAAGATGAAGGATTATTGAATCCCACCACGGGTGCAGAAAGTTTGGGGCAGGGCAGTTTTTGCTATACGGACGAACTTCCCAGCAAAAAAACCGAAGGCGTGCCGTTTTCAACATCTCAAATGTGGGGCTATCTTGATGCACAAGAATGTGTAAGCATCTCGCCGCAAATGTTCGGTGAGGTTGTTTTTCATTGTTATGAAAAAATAGCAAGCATTTTCGGCGCGATTTCTTTTGGATGTTGTGAGCCTGTTCATCCGATTTGGGATTATATTTCTACTTTGCCCAATTTGAAAAAAGTTTCGATTTCGCCTTGGTGTGATGAAGAATATATGGCTGAACAGCTGCGCGGTAAAAATATAGTATTTCACCGCAAGCCTTCTCCAAACTTTCTTGGTGTTGGCACTGTTTTGGACGAAGAAGCAATCCGCAAGCATTTTCGTAAAACCTTACGCATCGCAAAGGGTTGCACATTAGAATTTGCACAACGTGATGTATATACAGTCAACAATAATGCAAACAAAGCGAAAAGATATGTGCAAATTTTAAGGGAAGAAATAACGAACAACTGGAGGTAATGGTGTGTATAAACCAGAACATTATCAAAACCCAAAAGTACCGCATACCAATCGCGTTTCACCAAGGGCGTATTATATCCCGTATCCAACCAATGCACCGCCGACAGATATGGACGAAGCCAATATCAACAGAAAACAATCTGAGAGGTATCAAACATTAAGTGGAAAATGGCAATTTTCCTATCACCAAGATGGATTTAACACTTTGCCGAGCAATTTTTTTGCGGTAGATTATGATTTTTCTGATGATATTGCTGTGCCATCTTGTTGGCAAACCGAAGGCTACGACCAATGCCAATATCTTAATATCGCCTATCCAATTCCCTGCGCCCCTCCTTTTGTGCCAGCGTCAAGTCCTTGTGCCGTTTATGCGCGTGATGTTTTTATTAACCCAGATTTTGAAGGCAAAAATATCAACATCATGTTCGACGGTGTAAATTCATTTTTTGAGCTTTGGGTAAATGGCGAATTTGTAGGTATGAGTAAAGGTAGCCGTCTACCTGCCGAGTTTAATATTACGGAATTTGTACGCGAAGGCAAAAACCGTTTTACCGTACTCGTACTCAAGCATTCTGACGGTATTTATCTTGAAGACCAAGACTGTTATCGTTTTTCGGGCATATTTAGGGATGTTTATTTACTTGCTCGTGATAAAAACCATGTGCATGATGTTTTTATCCGTCAAGAATTTAATAGTCTTTCACAGGTTTCAGTTAATTTTGAAATCTTGGGCGCGCCAAACTTGGAAGTTTCCGCGAAAATCGCAGAAAAGTGCGGCAAAGTTACGCTTGATAAAGATGGCATCGGCGTAATAAAAATTCTAGTTGAAAATCCTACATTATGGAATGCCGAACAGCCTTTTTTATACAATGCAGAAGTACAAAGCGGTGATGAAACTTTGTATTTTAGCACAGGAATCAGACAAATCGTTATAGGTGAAGATGGTGCTTTGTTAATAAACAACAAATCCGTAAAGTTAAAAGGTGTAAACCGTCATGATTTTCACCCGATTTATGGTCAAACTGTACCCATTGATTGGATGCGTGATGATTTAATAACAATGAAAGAACACAATATCAATTGCATTCGCACTTCACATTATCCAAACGACCCGCGATTTTTAGAACTTTGTTCACAAATGGGTTTTTATGTAGTTGACGAAACAGATATAGAAACTCATGGGATGGGCCCAGACCCCGATGTTCTAGCCAAATCTTCTGACTGGACGGGTATGTATCTTGACAGAATGGAGCGCATGGTAAAGCGGGATAAAAACCAGCCATGCGTGATAATTTGGTCGCTGGGTAATGAATCAGGGTACGGCATTAATCACGAAAAAATGTCGGAGTGGACACAGGAATACGACCCAAGCCGCCTTGTGCATTATGAAGGCGCATACGAACATATGGAAAATAGCGAAAACGAAAGTTCACTATCCATGGTAAGCCGCATGTATCCTCTACTTGACTGGATGGAGGATTACGCAAATAACCCTGATAAAAAACGCCCGCTGTTTTTATGCGAATACTCACATGCAATGGGTACAGGCCCGGGGGATTATAAAAATTATTGGGATATAATAAATCGTTCTCCAAAAATGATTGGTGCATGTATCTGGGAATTTTGGGAAATGGGGCTTTACGCAAAACGTTATACCGACAAAAACGGAAAAACCTACACTTTCCCCATAAATGGTGCAGAAAAAGCATTGAAAAGGCTGGGGATTTCCAAAGAAGAAATAAACGAGATGGACGTAATTGAGTTTATTGCTTACGGCGGCGATTTTGGAGAAAAGCAACATGACGGAAATTTTAACATTGATGGGCTTGTAAACAGTGACCGCACCCCAACTTCAGGGCTTAAAGAAGCCAAGGCGGTTTATGCTTATGCAAGTGCTGTTCTGAAAGATGCCGAAAAAGGACAAGTCGAAATTTTCAATCATTACGATTTTGTTAGTATGGAGCATATTTATTTAGAATGGGAACTTTTTGATGGAAAAACAAACGAGAAAACAAAAGGATGTATCTATGATTTGGACATTCCGGCAAGTAACTCAAAAATAATCACATTGGATTACACGCTTCCAACGGATTTGACTTTTTGCGCCATAGATATTAACTTTTGCTACAAAAAAGACCATAAAATTATGGCAACAAACCAATTGATTATTTCCGAAAAAATGACTTTGCCCAAAATAGAAAAAAGACCTAGTGGTCATTTTGAAGTTTTGAAATCGGAAAATGAGTTATCCATTAGCGGTTTGGACTTTAAGCATGTTTTTGATTTGCATACAGGTGCATTTACAAAAATTTCGCAGCATGGCATTGATTTAATCACAGAACCCGTAACTTTTGATATTTGGCGCGCACCCATGGACAATGACCGCGCTGTAAGAGATGCGTGGCGGAGGTGGGGCTTTGACCGCGCGGAGACATACATCTACGACGCAACAGCCGACTACAATGGCAGAGATAAATATGTAATAAATATGCAATATTTTGTGGGCTGTACCGGCGAACCGCCCATTTTGCACGGCACAGCCGAATGGACTGTTGACAACACAGGAAAAATAACGATGCAAACAGATGTAGTTGTACCTGAACGCCTTATATTAGATGACGCAAAAAAAGACACACAACTATCCCTACCAAGATTTGGGCTTCGTTTTACCATGCCAAAAGGTACGGAAGTTGTGCGTTATTTTGGGCGCGGCCCCCATGAGAACTATTTTGATATGAACCTTAGTGTCAGAAAGGGATTATTTCAAACAACTGTTAATGAAATGTTTGTAAACAATGTTATGCCACAAGAAAATGGCGCAAGGGCTTGCGTGGACTACGCTATAATTACCAACGAATTTGGCACAGGCTTGCTTTTTGTAGCAAAGGATAAAACATTTTCATTCAATGCTGCCCATTATAGCTGTCATGACCTTGATGAAGCAAAGCATAATTTCGAGCTGAAAAAGCGTGACGAAACCATCGTTAACATTGACTACAGGCAAACGGGCATAGGCTCAGGCTCCTGTGGCCCAAGCCTAATAAAACCATACCGATTTGATGAACAGTCGTTTTCATTCAGTGTGGACATAATTCCTGTGTAGTCCTGTGTACCATGCCCCATAATCCCGCATCATTACCAAGTTTAGCGGATTGTATTTCCACATTCATCATGCTTGGCACAACATAGTTTGAAAGCCTTTTTCGTACTTCTGGAACTATATATTCGGCTTCCATTATTCCGCCTCCCATTATAATTAATGATGGGTTAAAGATGTGGACTAAGTTTGTAAGACCGCATAGAATTTCATGTATCCAGTTGTCTACAATATGTTTTACTTTTTGGTCGCCAATATTCATAAAAACTTGGCGGCCATTTGTTATTTCTGCGAACTCTGCATTTACATTTTTTATTAATGCCGTTGCGCTTGCGAATTTTTCGTATATCCCTTCACCCAACGGGCGTTCTGCATGGGTTATTATTATTCCAAACTCACCAGCGGAATACGATGATCCTGTATAAACTTTCCCATCTCTTATAATTGCCCCGCCTATTCCTGTGCCATATGTTAGGCATAAAAAATCATTGTGATTTTTGCCTGCTCCAAAAGCCGCCTCGCCTATCGCCGTGGCGTTTACATCGTTTTCTACATACACAGGTACGTTAAATTTTTCGTTGAAAATCCGCCGAACATCAAAGCCCGTATAGTTTGGGATTGTTTCTCCAGCGAAAATTATAACACCTGTACGGCTGTCTACCTGCCCCGCTGTTGATATGCCTATCGCATCAAAATCTTGATAATCCGCCACTATGGATTTAGCAAGTTCCATAATATGCGCGCCGCCTTTTAAGCCGTCGCTTAGGGTTTCTCGCCTATCATGCAGTTTGTCGTTTTCATATAGTGCGGACTTTATAGCTGTACCGCCTATATCTATGACTGCGATTCTCATAATTCCTCCATTATTTGGGCATATCGCTTGGTAATAAGCATTGGACGAGTTATCACCGAGCCTACTACTGCCGCGTATATTCCGCATTCTTTTGCCCGCTTGAGTTCCTCCGGTGACCAAATATTCCCTTCGGCAATTACGGGTTTTCCGCAGTTGAAAACTAGCCCAGAAAGCATATGAAAATTGGGAATGGGTGAACCTTTCGACTCCTCAGTATACCCACTAAGGGTTGTACCTATCATATCAAACCCCATTTTTGCCGCCGCCATTCCTTCTTCATATGTTGCGCAATCTGCCATAAATAGCTGTGTCGGGTACTTTTTACGCACCAAAGCAAAAAAATCTTCTAAACTATCACCGTTCGGACGGGGGCGTAGGGTTGCATCCATTGCAATTATTTCGCAACCTATTTCTTCAAGAGCATCAACTTCCTTCATCGTAGGCGTGATAAATACATTGCAATTCGGGTAATCCGCCTTGATAATTCCTATTACAGGAAGGTCTACATTCTTTCTTATTTCCAAAATATCTTCGCATGTATTTGCACGTATGCCTTTTGCACCACCGAGCATAGCGGCATATGCCATTCTACCCATAATAAACGACGAATGCAGCGGCTCATCGGGCAGTGCCTGACAGGATACTATTAGCCCGCCTTTTATAGCTTCCAAAACTGACATTTTATTCTCCTCCTAACAAAAACCGCGGGATTCCACCCCGCCCCCCGCTGGGGACTCGTCCCCAGACCCTATTATAAAAACCTATAAAAACGGTTTTATGAAGGGTCAAGGGATGAAATCCCTTGCGGGGGGTGGGGTGGAACCCCACGGTTTTAGAACTGTGATTATCAAAAAACTAACGAGCCGCTCTTATCAATGCGAGATAATCTTCGGCAACGGCTCTGTCGAACTCAAGCAATTCTGCCCATCCCAACGCGTAAGCATCGGATTTTGTTTCTTCCCAAATACGGTAGAACTCTTCTTCGCTGGAAGCAAACACCATCCGCCAAGAATTTGGTTGAATGACCATGCGTACATCAGCACGCATATGCTCTATTCGAGAAGTGTCCGAAGGATGAACAAATTCAACAACCGGATTTATCATCAACATATTGTTGTTGCTCAAAAATTCAGGCTGATTGAGCGCATTGAATCGCGCTTGCCAATTAAGTTCAAGTTGTGGCGTGGCTCCCCCTGCTGCCAGAGAAGGCCAGAAACGAGGGTCATAACTAAAGCCGTAACCGGGTTTTATTTCGCGACCACGATATCTAAGAACCACGGTCATATTACCCTTCCATTCACCCATATCGAATGTACTGCCACCCCATTCTTCTGGGACGGGTTCACTTCTTAGCACTGTGGTGTGAACACCTGCGGCTAAACCGAAATCAGTTATAACAGGCTCGCCGTCTACTATATCCCATGTCAAGCCACGAGGACCGTTAACCACGGTCATATTACCTTCGGGTGAGGCCATCCAGTCAAGGAAAGCAATGATTCTTGCTGGGTCCTGCGCATTTGCGCCGATACCTATAGCCAAGCCCGTGCCAACAGGATTGACCGCAGGCACAACCAATGTTTGATCCATTATTGGTATAAAGTTGTAACCAATGCCTTGCTCAGGTCTGTCCCCTACATTAAAGGCAGGCATACCCAACCAAGACCACCAAGAAAACATAAACGCACCTTCACCGGCTTTTTCCCACACTGCATCAAAATCTTGGGTTGGGGAGTCTGGGTCAACTAGTCCCATTTGGTTTGCATTAAAGTACAATTTCAATGTACGTAGATACAAACCATCATCGTCTAAGAAGGAAATAAAACTGTTGTTAACGTAGTCTATAAAGCCAGACTGTGAAAAACGTCTCATACCATACATTTGTGCAAAGTTGCCAGCAGAACTCATCAAAGTATCGTCCCAATCACTCCAGAAAGTAAAGCCATGCGTGCGTCTACCAGTATCGGTATAAGGTACAGCTTCTACCATAGCTGCAAGAACTGGAAGCATATCTTCCAATGTATAAATTGTCGGCGCGCCAATTGCCATAAAAGCATCTTGACGGAAATAAGGTGCAAATTCTACAAACATGCCATTAAAAGCAGGCTCAGTTGGTGATTGTGTGGATACATTTGGAGGTATGCCATACAACCTGCCATCAATGGACAAATTCTGCCTTGCAAATTGCACTGCACTAGCAAAATGTTCATTGTAATGAGGCATGTTATGGGCTACCAAATCAGAAATATCCATAAGCAGACCAGATTCTGCAAAATCTCTAAAATCTGCTCCCCAGTAAAGTACAACATCCCCCAAATTTCCAGCGGCAGAACGAGTTTGTAACAACACTTCATCCATGCCATCAGGTGCGCCAATGTGGTTGATTGACAAGTTAAATTTTTCGTCAACTATTTGGGCAAACCATCCTGTTGACATACCAATATGGTTTTGTCCCCAACCAGGACTGAACCATTCGATTGTGATGTGATTGTCGGGGCGTACAAAATCTGCACCTACCTGATTAATAGGTCCGCCACCGACTCCAGAACTTCCCTCGGTTTGCGCGCCTTGCTGTGTTACGGTGGTGCCTGTGTCGTTATCATCTCCACCGCAACCTACAAATACTAAGGCAACACTCACTAAGGCTGCCAGTAGAATAAAGACTCTCGTATGCCTAAAAATGTTGTTCATACGTTATCCTCCTTGTTTTTTCGATATTTTACACCCACAATTGCGTGGGATGTTGCTAACCTTTTACAGCACCAATCATAATACCTTTTGTAAAATACTTTTGGAAAAATGGATAGACAAACAGAATTGGTAGTGTAGCCACCATAGTAACGGTCATACGAACAGATGTAGGTGTCTGTTCATTTGCCATAATTGCCGCTATGTCAACAACACCAACACCTGCCATAGCCGATTGAATCAACCTAGCCAAAAACCCAGCTTGACTGATATATCTGTGTAGTACAAATTGCAATGTCCACAATCTCTCGTCCGTTATAAAAAGTACAGTATCCATAAATGAGTTCCACTGACCTATCGCGGCGAAAATAGCAACCGTTGCCAAAATAGGCTTAGAAAGGGGCAATATAATAGAAACAAATATCCTTAACGGCCCCGCACCATCTATTTCCGCTGACTCCTGTAAAGAAATCGGAGTGGATTCAATGTAGGTTTTTACCAACAAAACACTGAAAGGCTGTACGATAAGGGGAATAATATAAACCCAAAAGCTATTAAGTAATCCCATACGCATTATTGTTATGAAATATGGAATCAACCCTGCATTAAAGTACATAGATGCAATAAGCATACGATAAAAAATTTTTCTACCAAGCATCTCTCGCGTAAAAATAAACCCAAGAAACGCGGCGGCAATAACCGTTGCAATAGTACCTATAGCAGTTCGGGAGACAGAAATAAATGCCGCTTGAAAAAGCCCCGGTATTTCCCGCATACTTAGATAATTTGAGAAATGCAAACCTCTGGGAAACAGAACAATTTCCCCTGCCGCGCTCATTTCATTGTTGCTTATCGTATTAACGAAAATATACCAAAACGGGAAAACACATATTATTGTAAACCCAATCAGAACCGTATAGTTGATGATGCTAAACACTACATCACCAAAAGTGAGTTCAGATTTTACGCCAACATCCATAAAATATTCCCCCTATATTATGCTTTCGCCCCGAAGCAACTTCGCCAGCCAGTTTACAGAAAAAAGCATCACCACGCTGATAACACTTCTCAACATACTAATCGCAGTACCCAAAGAGTAACTTCCGCCCCCAAAGCTGATGTTGTATACATATAGGTCTAGTACCTGTATGTATGCCATATTAAAGGCATTGGAGAACAAGAAGTATTGTTCAAACCCTGTGTTTAAGAAGTTGGCAATTTGAAGCAATAGCAAAACAGTAAATGTAGGTAATAAACCGGGAATGGTAATATGCCTTATCAGCGCGAAACGCCCCGCACCGTCCACCCTTGCAGCTTCGTACTGCTCTTGGTCGATACCAGACAAAGCGGCAAGGTATATAATCGCACCCCAACCAAGTCCCTTCCATATGTTCCAAGCTGTCATAGTGAGCCAAACATGATTACTGGATGTCAAAAATGCAATCCGTTGGTCAATGATTCCCCATGACATAAACAAATTGTTAAACAATCCGTCCACGGCAAACAAGGTAAATGCCATAGAATATACTAAAACCCAACTGATATAGTTAGGCAATGTGGTAAGCACTTGGATGCTCTTTTTTAATTTTGAAAAGCGTATCTCTGAAAGGAAAATTGCAAAAGCAATAGGCAACCAAGACGTTGCAATGGTAAGCCCGCTCATTGCAAAAGTGTTGCGCAAAACCTCTGTTATTTGGCGCACTCGTACAGGGTTTGATATCAGCGACTGAAACCAGTGAAGCCCGACGAACTCGGACATTGCCAAAGTTCTTGGCGGTCTATAATCGTAAAAAGCATAAATCCAGCCATACAAAGGCAAATAAGTAAATGAAAAGGATAATATTAAAAACGGCAATGCCATCGCCAACAATATTATCCCTTCACGCTTTTTGCGCCCCAACCGCGAAAAGAAGTTCAAACTTGAATCTGTTTTCACGAAAGCACCTCCATTGGTTCATTTCCCATCCAACTTACTATATACCATATAATACAACACTCGTATACTATGTCAACATACCATTGATTTTTCTGCTGATATAAAACGTGATGCGCTTGTGCATCATACACTGCAAGTTGACTCTAAACGCTTATGTTTTTGACGCTTTGCCCTATTGCCAACATAGCGGGAAGGCTTGTTTTTATTGCGCTCTCCCCGCTTTTCCCTTCCGCAATTGAAAAAATCAAGTCAAATGCCCGTTTGCCTATTTCTTGTTGGTTTTGTCGCATATGTGTAAATGACTGCCAGTTAAGTGGCAGTTGCGTTGGCCCATCGAAGCAAATAATACTGACATCATGGGGTACTGTTAATCCCAACTCTTCCACGGCATTTCTAGTCATTACTGCGATACTATACCCCATCGCAAACACGGCAGTCATATCCCTATGTTCTAAAATATGCGCCTTGATGGTCTCCTTATCTTTTTCGTATCCTTCAGAAACATTGTGGTAAATTACTGTGCTGTACAGTTTGTCAAGGAATAACGAAGGTTCAAGTATTAAGCTGTTTTTTTCTAGGCTTTGATAAATGCCTTCAAGTCTATCCTTCAAAGTAGATGTCTTTTCATGCGGAGGTGTATATATGCCAATTTTTCTGTGTCCAGCTTCAATAAGATAGTCCATTCCGATTTTGGCAGCACTTACATTGTCCGTCCCTACAAAGTTTACAGGTATGCCCCGCAAGTCTCTATCAATTACCACAATAGGGAACCCATCCAGAACCAGTTGTAGAATTCTTTTATTATAATAAACTCCATGTATAGGTATTATAAGAATGCCTGTAACGCCAAAATCTATCATGTCATTAATTGTCTGATGTTCAAATTGTTGTGCATCTGCCGAACGGCAAATCAGAAGCATTACTCCATTATCGCGGCAGCACTTTTCAACGGCAAGCAAAATTTCCCTTCCAAAAGCATCATCAAAATCTGGCATAATAATCCCTATGACTTTCGTATCCCCCTGCTTTTTGAGATGTTCAGGCTTCTTATCTTGTGGCACATACGACCCTCTGCCTTTTATACGAACTATTAAATTTTCATCTGCCAACATATTAAGAGCTTTTTTGCTAGTTATCCTACTTACATGGAACATCTCGCAAAGCTCTTTTTCTGTAGGAAGTCGCTTGCCTGACGAGTATTTTTGAGCCAAAATCTCTTCCTTTAGGCGGCTGTAAATTTGCTGATAAAGGGGTTGCGTTGAATCTGTCATAACATTTTCCTCCATATACCTTGCTATACCAATTGCAGAAAACATTCACCAACGACGAGCCAAAATGGCATATGTTTTCGTGTGTTGGTATATGCCTTTTATAACATTTCAATTGACATGGCAAATTGCTGCATGTAAAATGCCCTTGTGTATAATTTCAAATTTTGTTTTGGTATGTGTATTTTACATAAACAGTGGCTTGGGTGCAAGTTTGCTCACTGGTATATCCCATTTGTGTATACACTTGTTTAATGCGAACATGTATGTATGCCATTGATATGCCAACTCACCATTTGAAACATTCAAACTAGGGTTAGTGGGAACTCACCCTATTACTTGGAGGTCTGTTATGAATAATTATTTTGGCGTTGATTATTATCCAGAGCATTGGCCCAAAAAGCGTTGGGAAACTGATATTAAACTAATGCAGGAACTAGGGATTGATGTTGTTCGCATGGCAGAATTTTCTTGGAGCAAGCTTGAACCTTCCGAAGGGAATTTTAATTTTGGTTGGTTGGATGAAGTCATTGAACTTTTGACCGAAGCTGGTATAAAGATAATTTTGGGTACACCTACTGCCGCCGCACCCGCTTGGATTATCAACAAAAACCCGGAAATTCAACCAATTGATTATGAAGGTCGTCGTCGCCACTTTGGGGGGAGACATCATAATTGTCAATCAAATCTAACATATCGCAATCATATTCAACGATATGTTACAGCATTTGCCGCACATTTTGGCAATCATCCAAATGTGATAGGTTGGCAAATCGACAACGAATTTGGTAACAGTCACAATGAACTATGCTACTGTTCAAGCTGTGAGTCATTTTACCGCGAGTGGCTTAGAGAAAAATATGGAGACATTGAAACTCTAAATCAAAAATGGGGTACTGTTTTTTGGAGTCAGGACTATAGCGACTTTTCTCACATCCAAGCTCCTAAATTATCCGCCGCTGGTGAAAATCCCTCTGCGGTATTGGATTGGAAAAGATTTTGCTCTGACTTAATAGTAGATTTTCATAAATTTCAATCCAGAATATTGCGAGCCGCCGCCCCTGGCAAATTTATCACGCACAATCTTATGGGTTTCTATAACAAAGCAAACTATTTTGACCTAAGCGACGATTTGGAATTTGTATCTCACGACCAATACCCAGGTGACCAGCATCCGGGACTGAAAATATATGATAGACATGGTTTTAAGGCGCATAAGATAGCCGCTGCTTTGGATTTAATGCGTGGTATCAAACAAAAAAGCTTCTGGATGATGGAACAGCAGTCAAATATCCCCGGATGGGGTGTTATGGCAAGAACCCCAAGACCCGGCGAAATAGGCATGTGGGCTATGCAGTGCGTTGCTCATGGTGCAGATACAGTAGTGTTTTTCCGTTGGCGTACATGTACAGTTGGTACAGAGCAGTATTGGCATGGAATTTTACCTCACAGCGGTATTCCCGGGCGTATTTATTATGAACTCAAAGAAACAATAGGGCGTGCAAAGCCTTTGATGGCAGAAATACAAGGCACGCTTCCCAATGCGAGAGTTGCTATTGTCTATTCCTATGACCAAATGTACGCATTTGAAATTCAACCTCATCACCCGGATTTATGGTATGCAGAACATGTTGTAAAATATTACACAGCATTTTTCAATCGCAACGTGGCTGTGGATTTTATTTCGGATAAAATGGACTTTACAAAATACGACTTGGTTATAGCACCTCTACAATATGTAATGCCAAGCGTTTTGGAAGAAAAGTATGTTGACTATGTGAAAAACGGCGGAAATCTTTTGTTGGATATGCGTGCAGGCGTAAAGGATGAAACCAATATTTGCAGGGTTGACGCGCCATTGCCGGCTGGCAAGCTTGTAGAGTTGTTGGGCATAGAGATACACGAATACGACTGTTTGCGTGATACAACCGTGGATGTTGTGTGGGACGGCGTAAAGCATAAATGTGAAATGTGGAGTGATATTATTACTACAAAGACTGCAAAAGCTCTGTGTTCTTTTGATTCAGAATTTTATGCAGGCTATCCCGCTGTAACCCTCAACAGTTATGGCGAAGGCTTGGCGTACTATGTAGGTACACAACCGGGTGAAAGCTTTGCTGCAAAAATTGCGGATGAGTTAATACGAAGGCATAATCTTGAAACATTTGGAAGCACTCCTGAAGCTGTAGAAATTGTTCACAGAGCCGGGGACGATGATTATATTTTTGTTATTAACCACACTGCCGAAACCAAGCATGTCGATATTCCAAGCGACTGGAAGTCGTATTATCAAGGGCAAACCGACAAGATAAAACCTTTCGGATGGGATGTTTACACCAGAAAACGCGGCGTATAGGTTTAGAAATCAAAAAACTGGAGGTAGCTGATGATGAGAAAACTTAGAAAGCCTGATTACACACAATTGCTTAAAGTTTTGAACAAACAAGTGCCAGATCGCCCTACACTATACGAATTTTTGACAAATTGGCATATTGATAGGGTTTTGGTTAGCGATATTGCCAAGAAAAATGACGGCTTCGATGACTTGCGCATATCAATCCAAGCATTTAAGGCAGCCGGCTACGACTATGTTAGCCTTCCGGGAAGTGATTTCAAATTTGAAACAAAAAAGCGTGACCACATAAAAACTCAATCATTAAACGATGCAGATTCGATTAGCGATTGGGAAAGTTATGAAAAATACGAATGGCCTAATCCAGAAAATTTTGATAACAAAATCTTGGACATGGCTACCGAAGAAATGCCAGAAGGCATGGGAATTGTTGTACACGGAAACTGCGGTGTATTTGAAAACGTAATTGCACTGGTGGGTTTTGACAACCTATGTATGATGTTGTTTGATGAGCCGGATTTGGTTCAGCAGATTTTTAACGATGTAGGAAGCCGCTTTGTAAAATATTACGACCAAGCCGCCCAACATCCAGGGGTAATAGCTGTAATGTCAAATGACGATTGGGGATTTAATACGGCAACAATGTTAAGTCCTAAAGATATGCGTAAGTATGTGATTCCATGGCATAAAAAGATAGTAGAAACATGCCATAAACACAATAAACCCACTATATTGCATAGTTGCGGCCAGCTTGACGAAGTCATGGATGACATAGTAAACGACATAAAATACGATGCAAAACATTCGTATCAAGACGCGATTCGACCTGTAGAAGAAGCATATGAAAAATACAAAGGACAAATTGCAGTATTGGGCGGCATCGACGTTGATTTTATGGCGCGCTCAACTCCAAAAGAGATAGAAAAGCGATGCAGGGCAATGATAGAACGTACTACTAAGGATGGAGGCTACGCGCTCGGTACAGGAAACAGCGTCCCCGATTTCATACCCCATGAAAATTATTTTGCCATGATTGATACTGTGCGGTTTGGTGATATTTAGGGCGTGTTCCAAGAAAGGAAGTAATCCAAAATGAGTATTCCATTACAAACGCTTTTGGTAGGTGCAGGGGGCTATGGAGTCACCCATGCGGAATATTTGCTAAGCAATGAGTTTTCACAAGATATGTGTTTTGCAGGTGTTGTTGACCCATATGCTAAAACTTCCCCAATATACGACAGGTTGAAGTCAGCGGTTCCCATTTATGATTCCATGGACACGTTTTTCGCTAATCATAAAGTTGATTTCACAATTATATCCACTCCTATTCACTTACACTATGAGCAATGCCTTGCCGCCTTTGAAAACGATTCACATATCTTATGTGAAAAGCCTTTGGTTCCTACCCTTGCACAGTTGGATACATTAGAGAAAAAACGAGGTGACAAAGTTTTGGCAGTGGGCTTCCAGTGGTGTTGGTCTGACGTATTGCTTTCAACAAAAAAACGCATATTGTCAGGGGAATTTGGAAAGCCTGTAAGCTTAAAATGTTTTGTAAGTTGGCCACGGGTACAGGGATATTTTAATCGTGGTACATGGCCGGGTAAAATTCGCACACCCGAAGGAGATGCTGTTTTTGACTCAATAATATCAAACGCAACATCACATTTTTTACAAAACATGATGTTTTTACTAGGAGAAGATATGGAGCAATCTGCCTGTGCGCATAACATTATAGGAGAGTTTTATCGTGCAAACGAGATTGAAAGCTTTGATACTGTAGTGCTTAAAGGCAAAATTGGAGAGGCTGATATATACTATAGTGCTTCACATGCGACTGTACATGTAATCAATCCTGTTATGGAACTCACATTTGAAAATGCAGTCATATGGATGAATGTCACAAGCCAAGATTTTACATGGTATATTCACCATAATGACGGACAAGTAGAAAACTTGGGTTATGCTATTGGTGACTCAGAAAAACTGCGACTTTCTGTGACAGCCAAACGCATTAAAGGAGAAGATGTTTTCATATGTACTGCGCGTACTGTGCGACCTTTTACGTCATTAATCAACGACATTTTTAACAACGCAACATTTCACACATTCCCTAAAGAATGTATAGTTTGTACTCCCTTTACAGGAAACACATACGGAAGCAACTCAAAAGATAATTTTTTAGTACATGTTAAAAATTTACACATTGATTTGTTTCGTTGCTTCAATCGTGAACAATTGCCATCGGAAGCAGGAATTTATTGGGCGAAACCTCCTGTTGGAATTTGTTAGTCATATAAATTTTTGCATTATTTACCTCATAAGTATTTATAACATAAATAAAAAAACGAGAGAGTGCATTTGACACATCTCTCGCTTTTTTAAGCTGGCTAAAAACAAAACATGCAATTGAAAAAAAGCGGCGTTTAGGAACAGTTCCTTACTACCAATGCCATATGCCCTCTTTTAGATTACTTCTATAGTCATCTTGCTCTTTACCTTGTGCAATTATATTGTATTTGTGCGAAGCTTCTTTGCAGATTATACCGTAGAGTTCTGGGCGGCGTTCGCCCTCGTGTCTTAGGCGCATATTTACTTGCCCACTTATTACGGACTGTACATGCCAGTTGGGCTGTTGCTTCTTTTTATCCAAGTCAATTTCTGCCCATACAAGCGCGTCTTGTTCATATCCTGCATCTGCAAGTACCGTTCCCCAATAATCTATTACACTGGATTTGCCTGCGATGTTGTGACCATAATTTTTTGCTGTTACAAGATAAAAAGACCCATCACTTGCGCGGGTGCGTAACGTTGCTTCCCCAATGAAATCATTCCACCCATATCCAAAGGTCGGGTGAAAAACAATTTCTGCACCCAAAAGAGAAAGTGTTTCTGTCATTGCCGGAAACATGATGTCATAGCATATCATTACGCCTATTCTACCAAAATCCATG
>Ga0123355_10007884_pt1 | contig 16040 bp, 4 predicted proteins | sample TergutEmb28metaG_3_FD_89872 | JGI IMG/M metagenome (GOLD analysis project Ga0123355, IMG submission 89872) | Embiratermes neotenicus P1 segment gut microbial communities from Petit-Saut dam, French Guiana - Emb289 P1 | ecosystem: Host-associated > Arthropoda: Insects > Digestive system > Gut ...
ATCTAAGAAATCTACACATTCTTTATCAAACCATGGTTTATGCTGCTTCCATTCGTGCAGACCTAGGCTCTCTCTAGCTGAGGTTTTGATATTCTCTTTAATGTTTTCCCAAGCCCTATTAATCTTCTAGTCTCCATTTAAGTTCTCCAAAGCTGCAAACCTGTTTCTAATATCAATCTGATACTTTACCTTAACCCCCAACTAATTTAGCTTCCTCAGATTAAATCTTTCCCCATCAAACTTCTGTGCAGCTTGTTTACGTACAGCTAATCTTTCCCTTAATTTTGCAACCACCAGATAGTAATCAGTATCACAATCAGCTCCCCTGAAACTTCGTACATCTATTATGGTCGAATGCCGTCTCCTGTCTATCAATATGTGATCAATCTGTTTGTGAGTCTTCCCATCCGGAGAGGTCCAGGTGTACTTATGAATGTTTCGGTGGGGGAACATCGTGCTCTTAACGACTATATTTTTCGATGTGGCAAAGGTGACCATTCTCACCCCATTATCATTACTATGCTGATGTAGACTCTCATTCCCAATCCCACTTGTACTCTAATTATCGGAATTAACCTCAATTGACAAATTTTTTTTGTACCATATATTAATTTACATTGGTGAATAATTTACATCTCGCTCGGATCATGAAGCATGAGCTTCACTTTCCTCTGTGTCGTTACTCTTCGTGAACATGTCGTGCGATGATCCGACACCGTCCGAGTAGTCGCAGTCAGCGTTTAATTTACACTTTATTTCAGAACATGTTCTGAATTTAAGACAGCAAAATGGCTTTATCCGTGATATCTGGAGGAGGAAAAGGAAGAAGGAGGGATGAATTGACAAAGTTATCGTCAAATACAGCTCTTAGGTTAAGTTCAGCGATGTTTCAAGGCGAATATAGGAATCAAGATTTAGGAATTGCAGCGGACAAACCCTAATTTTTAGATTCGTTTGTTGTCTTGTTTTTCCAAATTTATGAGTTATAAGACATTCAATGAGAGGATGAATGGGAATTATAAATGAAGAAAGAAATTTAAGGATAGTGTTGTGATCCATCACGACATTCTCGTGTTTGTGTGGATGGCGGTTTCATTGGCTTAACTGTTGTTGTCTCAATGCGGGAAGTCCGAATCCGATCCCTGGCTAGACCGTGTGGGGTTTTTGGAGGATAGAGTGGCACTGTGGGCAGTTTTGTCTCCGAGTTTTTCGCTTTTATGCCGTCAGCATCGTCAAACAGTGGTTTATACTAAATTCACTTACTATCACCCACGCTGCACAATATTATAATTTGTCAGTATCGTTAGACAATTCAAAAATGTTTATATGTATAAGAATAAAAAACCTTGAAACTCCCAGCCAGGAGACTTACCATATGGGAAATAAATCAAATCTCTGATCCCAGAATAAAAACCAAGAGTGTTAATGCAACGTTAAGCGAAAGAGCTGGAATAAAACGTGCAAGTTTTAAGTGAAGCAATTATAGTCTGTGTCACGAATCTAGAGCAGATAATTCCAAAATAAAGACTACGAGTATATTTGTTGGAGTATGACTCCAGACAGAAAGACGCTAAATAGAAGGAAAGAATATTAAAATTCAAAAAATTAAACACATATCCTGCATCGTGGTCAGCATGCAGCATTTCCGATGTTCCTAATGAGGTTTACCGATTTTATGAAACACTTAGTCTGAATTCCAAAACAACTTCTTTTGGCACGTGTTGACATTTAGCGGTAAATTTATCATCTCAGAATTGAATATAATTAAAATTTTATTATCAAAAAAAAGAGATTATATTTACTTATATAACCGAAAAAAATTGTAAAAGGCTAAAGAGGGTCCTTCTACTAAGAGTGCAAACAGAACACAGTTGCAGAATATGTCGGTGTTATAAACATCTTCCTCAAAGTAGGATGGGCTACACAGGAGGTTTCTCTACAGATAAGATAGAATAGAATTTGCATGCAAATGTGCGTCTTGTTCCAAGATGTGTGATGGTTTGAGCCACACGTCTTTCCATTACCGTGTACGTATAAATGTGAATGCAGGGAGCAAGTGTGATCCGTATCGCAATATAATGCAAAGCATTCCGTAGTCTGTGTTTGCTTCAGTCGGTCTGCAGTAAAGAATAATAAGAGAAACAATTCATTTTCCTTTATCTAAAATTATCCTTTTGTGATAATTGTACCTGAAAATTCCTTTGACATTAATTCAAATAGAGTTAATTTAAAAAAAAAAAAAAAAATCGTGTCTCTCTGCCTTTGCGAACTATTGCTTGAAGTTCAAAGCCCTTCCTGTAGGTACTGTTCCTATTGTTAGCCCGTTTTAACCTATTCAGTTCGGAGTTTTATTACTTAGGATCTTATTCTGATATCTATTCAATATTTCTGCGGTACGTACATTTTCTACTGTTGAAAAATCGCAAACAATTCAAGACACGAGAGAGTGGCAGTCAGCAAGACTTTAGCCACTCATGTTCCGCAGCACGTTAATTAAAGAAAGGTCACCTTTTTTCCCGATATTTTTCCACGATTCTGCATGCCATAATACTTGTTAAAACGAAGCATATTTTAAATTTCACACGAAAATTCTTTCTTTCTGTAAATCTCTATACTAGTTTGTTCTTCTGATTCATCTGCTTGTCTGTTTTGGTGCTCTGATACAAAGAGAAATGCTTCTGGAGAGGTATTATCTGCATTCAATTTCCTACATTATCTGGGAGTTTCCAAGCAGAACTGAGTCCGTCGAGAACACTTGGCAATATTACTTTCCCTCTGACACTTGCAGAAGCGCCTGGACAAGTGCTAAACCCCGATTTTCTGTTGTGTGTCGGTCTCGACTTTACGCATTTTTAATTCGAACATTTGTAGCTCTCTTCGAAACTTGTATAGTGTCCCGAAATAAAAACAGACCTCAGGTACTTTCGTATTAATCTTAATAATTAAGATTTGTAGGTTTCTAACTCGAGGGAAGAAAATAGCAACAAACGACTTGAAAAATAATGATGGAATGTTCTATATCACAGAAATTATAACAAGCAACTTCACAAATCTTAGTGTTCACCAACTGTTATTGTACAAAGGGGCGTGAAAACATTTCACTGCAAGTTATGATCAGAAATTCGAAAATATTTCAGTAGCAAGACTACAGGAAAGGAACAGATCACTTAAAAAATGACGTAATGGGCTCAATCGTGTACAGAAGAATATAAAATTAATCTCTAGGGCCTACCATAGGATTCAGTAAGTGATGCTATGAGCATGATAAGGAAATTTATTGTTGCTGGTGCCTAATGCATTAAGTACATCAAGTATTATCTTCAAACATCTTCCAAATCCTTATCTATTTATTGTTCCAGATATTACCGTGATACATTAAGCTTTATTACACCTACCAATTATTACTACGACCAAACCCACCATCAAAACCACCACCACCACCAAAACTACCACAGCCAATGCCACCACCATCACTACCACTAAAATCACCACCACCAAAACTACCGCCACCACCACCACCACCATCACCACCACTACCAAAATCACCACCACCACCACCAGAACCATCACCACCACCATCACCACTACCAACACCACCACCAAAACCGCCACCGCCACCACCAAAACCACCACCAAAATCATCACAACCACCATCACCACTACCAACACCACCACCAAAACCGCCACCGCCACCACCAAAATCACCTCCAAAACCATCACCACCACCACCACCATCATCACCACTACCAAAATCACCACCACCACCAGAACCATCACCACCACCATCACCACTAACAACACCACCACCAAAACCGCCACCGCCACCGCCACCACCAAAACCACTACCAAAACCATCACCACCACCACCACCACCACCATCACCACCACTAATGCCGATTCTACTGCGTTAAATTAGTGAAAGGAGGTTATTCCTTCATTCTCCTACATTTTTACAGTTTATAACTCAAGGTTACCTCCTTAGTCGATGTTAGTAGCAGTAGTAGTAGTAGCAGTAGCAGTAGTAGTAGTAGTAGTAGTAGTAGTAGTAGTAGAAACAAAGAAATAAAGTTGCCCAACTCCATGACAGATACATGATGATGATTATGATGAAGAAATAAACATAAATCTGAAAAATTTACGTCAGGTAACTGCCAGAAATGTATGCACTAGATAGAGCGTCCTAAAATAACGAAGTAAATGTAATACGCAGGTGCAACATTATCGTAATAGTAAAAAAGCCAGTCAATTCAAAGTAACTGTCTTTTGTATAAGGCGCACAGTCCAGCTAGCGCTGTTGTGTTGATCTTAGCAAGAAGTTGATTTGTCTGTTTGTAGTGTTATAGTCTCATATTCCTTGCTTCTACATCATTAATCACGAGACAAACATAACATAACGTCACGGAGGTAAATGTCCAATTTGTCTCCGGATTCCAAACGCGGAGCAAAAATTTATGGGAATAAAGGCCAGACCAAATGTATAAATCATCTGAACAATAAATAATTTAAGGCAGTATCAGTTAAGCATTATTAATTAGGCAATTGTATTACAAATAATTTTACTGAGACAACGGAAACAGAGTACATGTAGCCCTGTAAAATTTCTCTTCATTTGAAATCAGCTCAAATTTCAACAACAGTACTGGCTATGCTGAACAAGTTTTCCTTTGACTGCCACACACTTCAGATGAAATAACAAATGTGACTCAATAAATTAAAAAGACTATTTAACTACGGTAACTACATTCGTAACAAAACATTTAAGTCAATAAGAACCTATATGATCCTTCGTATTCTGAAGGTTCGGGGCTTACGTATTTGTCATTACAAAGACACAAACCTCCTTTAACGTATATGTCTTCACGATTCAAATACCCCACCCCCCACCACCACCCCCACCACCACTCCCGCCCCGGTTAAGTGTGTGATACCAAAATCTGCAATCCGGACACAGCTGAACGTCTGTCATCTCGAGTGAGTCTTCCGATTTTCATATCTCATTGCCGAAAGATATTTTCTATTAACTTCCACTCTTTCCCTCGGCTTTCATAATGGGTTTCGTTTAAGAGATTTCCCTACAAACATTCTGCAGCCATTCCTTTTTCCGTTCAATAAGCACATTACAATGCATTTAACTCGTATACATTCGTAGTACTGGATTCACTCCTTGTCTGTTCTCTTGAGGTGTTTTATTTATTGTAAAAGTATTTGGATGATTATAAAAGGATAACCTGTCAAATAATTAGCAACCATAGCTAGCCAATGAGACAACTTAGTCTTTCAGTGAAGGAAAGAATGGACGCTGTTAAAATTTTAAAGTTATACTGTACCAAACTGGCGTTGGGTGCTGTTAGTAGGGTCATATAAAATGCTAATCATAATACATCCTACCGCCGAGGAATAAAACGTGCGTGAATACTAAACTGTTTGTGGCATTCTAACAGACATTGTCTATAATATATTCTAACTGGAATAGTAAAATACGTAGAAAATTTTTCATGAAAACTATTTAATTCTTTTCAAAGAAAAAATCTTCTCATTTTGTCTTAAATTAGGAACACTGAATGTAACATAATTCTCCATACAACAGCACATGCTAGAAGGGAATAGACATCACAGTGAACCTAACCGTGTCTCTGTAATACAACTCGAATATTGTTGTATTAAATATATAATCATTTATTGACTTTGGTGTAGCTTGCTATTCATGCCGGTCATTGCATGACACTATAAAACATTCAGTGCTAGTGACCGTGGCGTGTGTCATGGAACAATGGGCATTTCAATTGGCTTTCCCTGTGCAGCGGCGACTATATTCTGACCACTATTTCCATACGCGAGACAAAAGCCTTCGCTTCCAACTATACATTAATACTGATATGCCCCTTTGGGAGCAACCTAGTGAGTCAGGCTTTGGTTCTCTGTGAGGTATCTGGAAGTGTATGTTCTGTCTGAGATATATGCTCAGCCTGAAGCAACAGGTCAGCATTGATATCTAATAAGTATAACACATCCAATGGAAGCTCTCCGATAGACGAAATTAACACTTGGTTTCTTCCAATGGGGAAAAAACCTGCTTCGGATTTTAGCGGTTCCCATCAGTCTTGTCAGGTAACTGTTGCTCCCATCCACTTTCTACCTAGTTCAAAGCTGATACATTTCTCTTTCCAGTCGACGTTACATACAGTGTGCAATTAACAAACCCTATTTAATAGGATGAATCAATTCCGCAAGTGGAAAATTAAAATCTGGTCTAGAACTACTAAAAAGTACCGGTATCGTTGCTGAATGCTTCTTGCAAACACCTGGTAAATACCGTACTAAAACTCATTACAATACCCAATCAGTCATTTCAAACCTCCACTAATTACCTAACTCCACTTCCTTCAGTATTTCCTATTCCTTCGTAAAGTCATTATTATAGGCCAGAGTAACAGCCATATTTTAAGTTATGATACATTAATTACATGCACCCATTTTGTATGTTTGGAGTTAGCAAGGCATAACGAAGTTTTATCAAGTAGTGTGTTTTAAGTTACTGTTATCGTAACTAGGGCGGTATAACTAGTATAGTTGTAGCTGCGATATCGTACCTAGATCTGAAGAACTAGTATGTTTAAATCTGGTACATCAAAACAAGAGTTCCCCATCCAATTCATTTGAAGTTAGTAGTTTAAACGACAATTAGGTCTTCATAAATAATGTGTTTGAAGGGCAATTTTCAATTATTTACACCTATAATTTAAGAGGGGGTGCTGATAACTCTTTAGCCAGACCTATTTCCCGACGTCTTAGGACGGAGTCGATATTGTCGTTGGAAAGAGGGATCTATTCATGTGCCGAATTGGAAGTCTTTTCTTATTACAGAGGCTGAAAGGAAGCATGTCAGGCAACGCGCGCGATTTCAAAAACATGGAAACACGAGCTGTTATCAAGTTTTTTTTTTCTGTAAGGCAAGGTGCCGAAGGAAATTCACATCAATCTCACATAAATATTAGGGAAACATGCACCATGGTATGCCACCGTCAAAAACTGGGTGGTCGAGTTCAAACGTGGTGATTTTTCCACCTGTGATGCGCCTCGTCCTGGACGACCCAAAACAGTGACCACCCCGGAGATTATTGATCAAATTCACAAGCTAATCTTGGAAGACAGCCGGATTTCAACTAAATCAATAGCTGAGCAACAGAACATCTCACGTGAGCGGGTTGGGTCCATCATTCATGAAGATTTGGGCATGCGGAAGCTCTCCGCGAAGTGGGTCCCGAAATACCTGAACTCGGATCAAAAATGTCAACGATGCTAGTCTTCTGAGCAAATTTTGGAATTTTTTCGGCGCGATCCAAATGATTTCCTGTCGCAATTGGTGACCATGGACGAAACCTGGTTATATCACTATGACCCGGAGACAAAGCAACAATGAATGGAGTGGCGGCATAGCGGCTCATCCCGCCCCGCCCCCAAATATTCGAGTGTAAAAATCCGCTGGAAAAGTTCTCGCCTCGATTTTTTGGGATCAAGACGGCGTCCTCTCATTAATTGTCTTCCAAAGGACCAAACTATCAACGCCGAGTATTACTCATCTCTGCTGGTTGAACTGAAGGACATTTTGAAGGAAAAACGCCGCGGGAAAGTCATCGAGGGGGTCTTGTTCTTGCACGACAATGCTCCGGCTCGCCAGGCACTTGAAACCCAGAAGAAACTGACCTACTTGGGCTTCCAGTGTCTTGATCACTCATCCTATTCTCCAGATCTGGCCCCGTCGGACTACCACCTGATCCCTGGACTGAAAAAACAATTGAAAGGTCGCCACCTTTCGTCCGACGCGGAGGTCACTGCTGCCGCCGAGACCTGGTTGGACAGACAACCTTCTGAAATTTTTTTTGAGTGGCTTGCAAAAGTTAGAGCAACGGACTAAGAAGTGTATTGAGCTTCGTAGAGAGTATGTTGAATACGTCCCGAGTTTGGTCGTTGTAGCTTGTTTCCTTCCTGGTCGGGCTACGTTTTTATCAGCACCCACTCGTAGCTTCTAGCCATGCCATTGACTTAAACAGTTTGGGCAGAATTTGTTTGGCAACTACGCTTGATACTTTAGGATGAAAGAAGTCATATTTGTTCACGAACAGCCTCTCAGCATAAAAGAAGGCATAAATTAAAGCTTCCTTTGATATATCGAGCAGTAAAAGAATACACTTAGCGAAATGTTCTATAAATTCTGAATAAAAATACAACCCACAGCAATAAATCTTCGGTTATATTAACTGCTATATTATCACAGCAACAAATATTATTGTTGAAACTGCGTGGTAAATCAGAACAGCTTCTAAATTAAAATAAAATGCGTGTTACTCGCACGAATTCTTGGAAGAAATTTAAGCATTTTCTTTCTTTAAAAATATACCACGATATAATGAAACATCCTAGGCGCATTGTATTGAATTATTTTCATAAATCTTGCAGCATCAGACACTAATACCGGAACATTACATTAGGAAGAAATCATGCCCGTAATGTCACTGAATGTCATATTAAAAGATTCGCATTTTACAGGCCTACGTCATAACAAAATATGTGTCGTAAGTGTATCAATCGCCGCACAGTTAAGGGTTCGTGTGCTTTCAGACCCAGTTAGTAGTGAGGTTACGAGATCAAACTCCAAATAAAAAAAATAAAAAATTGAGTTCTTCATTGCCGTCTCTTCACAAATATAATCTCCCAGATCTGTCATTTCTCACACTACGCCTAACCAGTTAACCTTAATAATGCTGGAAATTATTCCCATTTCTTAGGGAAATCGATACATGATAGAAAGGGAGCAGTCAGACAAGAAGTTTGGCACAAAAACGACTCCCATTCTACTCGGACATGCCATACCCCACAAAACATGGCAATGACGACCAACATATAAATGCTAGTGTGTTTATAAAGTTGGTACACCACAACAAGAGTTCTCCTCTAACCAAGATATCGAGTCACTTTTGTGAATGAATTGCAGAGTTAAGCCTACCGACAACAAGAGCGTTAATTTTGCCTTACAAACGCTGAAAACATTTCCATTGTTTTACTGTTAACATATAAAAGTATTTAATCTGAAAATATTGTTTTTACCTAATCTGTTTTTCCGCAACAGAACAGTGTAAATTAGTTTCAAATGGAAATAGGATTTCGTACTCATTTCAGATTCACAGTTGCAATATAAGCATATTAACAAATGTCCAATAAGTATGTCTCTTCATTATAAACAGTCTTTAAATCTACAGTTAATAATTTATGTGGTTAATTCTGAATACTCTGTTAAAGGGAAATGGTTGGCAAATGAAATGCAGATAAAAGGAATATAGACCTTTTAAATCAAGACCTAAGTACATATATTCGTTACGAACACGTAAATTATTATGTAGGTACTTTATCCTAAAGACAATTCTTAAAAAGAATTAAGAGAGTTTTACTTTTTATTTTAACTAAACTTCTGTTTGTTTAAAATAACTCTCTACAAGTTTCAGCTTTTTACTAAAGCCGTCATCAGACTAAACCACTACAAAAATATAAAGGAGTACAAGTAACCTCGCACAATATATCATCTACATGTGGTAGCGAGATGTCCAGACTTATTAACGTAACGTAAGGTAACGTAACAAGCAGCATTGTACAGCCGCAAATTTCTGGGCTTCTTTAAGGGATACATCTTCTTCCATTACCAACTGGCTTCCTTTCACTGATATGTAAGTACTTCATGTAATTCGACCCCTCCAGATGAATGGTGGAATAATATACCCAAACAGAACATGACCAGCCTCTATCAGATCTTCACTGATTCAGCTATCATTTTCATCTTCTCAGTTTATTCGTCGCCATCTAAAATGTCATTCACAATTGATATTCGTTTGTAGAATCTCAAAACACCTATTGCCAACTCTAGGTAAATGATCAAATTGATGCACAATTACGTTATATAAAACGTTTATTATTATAATCCTCTACATGTTTCGAGTAACACTGTGCTCATCATCAGGAGATCGAACTGTGTTAATACAGCATCTGCTATAGTTTTCTGTGTAAGTGACCTTCAGGTGTGCAAGTTAAGAAGGAACTCAAGTTACTTCCCAACCTGCACACCGGACGGTCACTTACAGATAATACTATACCAGATGCTGTATTAACACAATTCGATCTCCTGATGATGAGCACAGTGTTGCTCGAAACATGTAGACGATTACAATAATAAACGTTTTATATAACGTAATTGTGCATCAAGTTGATCACTTGTCCAGGGTTATACCAGGATGCACGGTCATCAAAACATAAAAAACCTATTGCCAAGTTATGCGACTACTAACACCAGGTCGTCAGCAGTGTAAACAATTTTATAAATCTGAAGATCTATATAATTTATACGTACTTTATTTCTATAATTTACCGTTTAAAACCTTTTAGTCGCCATCTACAGAGGGAAGCAATTTAAAAACTTCGCGTCTGTGCATAGCGCATGTAAGCGTACAATAATTTTTAGATACTGATTACATCTTCCAGACTCTCACGTCAGAATTGTGCAGGTGAGGATATTATTTATTTCCTACACCATTTACTAATCTTACTGTGCATCATGCCATCCCCTTCCTCTAAACTTCTTCTGAAACATCTTCATAAAATCGTTGAAACTTCCGTTTCATTATTCATCTCCTCTTTCAGCTGGGGCCCAATAAGTTAATTGTTACGTCCATCTATCTTCTCGTTGTCTTACCGTGTCTATAACACAGTAGTACACCATTTTGTTTCTTTCCATTACATTTCCCTTCGCATCCGCTATCCTTTAAAAAATTCATTTCTACAATTTCAACTGTACTCTTTCCCGCAATTTAATGCAAACATTCTAACAGGTCAGTCACTACATCTGTAGTACCTTTCTAAATGCATAAACGCACGTAATGTTTAAATAAGTTTTAAAGAAATTCAGAATCTGAATTCTTCACTTAACACTGTCAATATTAATAGAAGACAGGCGATAAAACGGCAGAACACGTACTGTCGTTAAGCAGCATGAAACGGAGAAGCATGTAACAATTGGAAAAATAGCCAAAGAGAAAATGATGATATTAAAATGAATCGTAGAAATAGGGCGTCAATGTGTGCACTGGATTAAACTTACTATGGATAGGGACGACAGGCGGATGTTTGTTAATACTTTTATGTAAATACGAGTTCTATGAAATGAGGAAATTTCTTGGTAGCAAAATTATTTTAAAGTTTTAAATGAAGAAAAGTTTCATTTGTTAACTGGCTGGCTGATTGGTTGGTTGGTTCGTTGGTTGGTTGGTTGGTTGGTTGGTTGGTTAGTTGTTTGGTTCGTTCATTCGTTCTTGCGTTTGTTCGTTCGTTGGTTGGTTGCTTCATTGCTTCGTTGCTTGGTTGCTTGGTTTTTAGTTCTTTGGTGTTTGTGTGTTTGTTCGCTTGCTTGTCTCTTTCATCATTTTATTTATTTGTTTGTTGGTTTGTTTGTTTGTTTGGTTGGTTGGTTGGATTTTAGTTGTTTGGTGTTTGTGTGTTTGCTTGCTTGAGTGCTTGCTTGTTTGTTTGATTGATTGTTTTGTTTGTTGTTTGTTTGTGTAGCTGGTTGGTTGGCTGTCTGGCTGGCTAGCTAGAGGCGCAGTGTATACTGCAAATGGCAGTAGAGCATTAACTGGGCATGCCCGTCATATACCTAGTAATACATATTTAAACACGTTACACTGCATCCCGATTTAAATGTAATGCATGGCCAAATATGTTCCACAGTCAAGACCATTCGCGGTCTCACAGCTCCATGCTAAAGCTAGTGCAGATCCACCCCGAGGTAACTTTGGATATCTACTACACGAACGTGACAACAGCGGTACTCTCGCGGCTGGATGCTCTACTTCACACTTGTCTAACCCATTTCTACCCTAGCCACTCAAGATGATGTATGAAGTGAAACGGTAGTGTCTCGGACTCCCACAGAATATCAGAAAGCAGTTCCGTCTGACTTAAAGTTGTATTTTACCTTCATAATTCATTTTCTGCTGACAGCCGACAGAAGTCTTCCAGAATCCCACACTATAGTTGAAATGAACTATAATCAGAAAAGGCGGGAAAGACGCACTTTGTCCCAGTATCTCAGTAAAGAAAACAAAGTTAAATGATATGTTATTACGAAAGATCTGTAATATTAAGAAACAAAAGAGCTTAGGACACTGGCATCTGAATGTTCACTGGCGACGTTTTGAGATAATTGTGGGATATATGTCAACAGATTCATTATTTCCTCTGAAGAATGAAATAGGAAAGGATACAATAAATTATATCCAAGCAACTCGCCAACTATTTCCTTCAGAACTAATGAATAATTTAGAAATTCCATTCAGGTGTAAGATAGGACTTTTTATGCATTCCTTGGAAGCGTAGGAATGCACAATGGGGATATCTTGTCTGTCCGTCCAAATATTCATTTCCAAACTTCCGCATGAATTTTTACTGAATTTCGTACACTGAAGCCCCCACTGAAATCCGCACAGCTTATTTAATCTTGGTTCAAATTCGTAAAAAGTTCTACTTCAGACGAGTATTAAATGACGTATAGGCCACTGATTGGGAAGAAAGTGACTATGGTGCATTTCTGGATAATTCTGGAATTTTTCCAGAAGGAAGATATAGCATCATGAAAAGTCACTGTCTGAATAATCGAGTATCGACTGAGATACGAACCGAGCGCCTATTGAATGCAAGTCAGAAGTGTAACTGCTCGAGCTAGGTTGCTTCAGAATGTTATTACCTACGTATATTTATTTTAATAAGTAAAAAAAAAATGTTTTATTAATTAACCATCCAGTCAAAATTACCATACGTGAGGCTCTCAAGGCACGATATCATTCACAAATATGCTGGAACTACCAGCACTTGCTGGGAATAACCATACATTAAGAGAAAGTTCCATGAAACTTCAATTCGCCCCCTCCCCTCCGCCTTATCACAGATCACCGTGCACATGTAATTCATGGGTAGAGTGAAAATGGAACGTGATGGCTCACGCGCAGAAACCAGATTCGGTCTTCCAGCGAAACGGACGAATCCATTTATATCGGCGGGGGTGTCAGTTCAGTCGAGTACTGGCTTTCTTGGAGTGCGGGTTGGGGGAGAACGATTATAGTAACACTGGATGGACTGTTCCGAGTGAAACTGAAGACTGCTTGGCTACCCACTCCATTCGCCTCTTCCCCCTTCACTTCTCCTCCCGTGCGTCGCCGTGTGCCACCAGATTCCGTTTCCACTCTACCTTCCCCACCCTTAATCTCCTCACTTTGTTATTGCGTCTGTGTTAAGACGACTGCATAACAAGGAGCTTAGTGATCAGTACTCCTCACCAAGTATTATTCGGGTGATCAAATTACGAAGAATGAGATGGGCAGGACTTGTGGCACGTATGGAAAATAACAGAGGTGCATACAGGGTACTGGTGGAGAGATGTGAGGGAAAGAGGTTAATTGGAATATTAAAATGGGTCTTCAAGAAGTGGGATGGGGAGGTATGGAATGGATTGATCTGGCTCACGACAGGAATAGATGGTGGGCGCTTGTGGATTGGGTAATGAACTTTCGGGCTTTATAGAAGACGGGAAATTTCTTGGCTAACTGAGGACCTGTTGGTTTCTAAGGAAGGACTCTGCTAAATGGAGTCAGTCAGTCCGTTTTTTTTGTTTGTTTTCCGTTTATCTGCCTTAAACAAAGAGTAAATACAGCACGTTTTGTTGTCCCGTCATCTAATTAGAAGAAGGCAGGTTTTACTCTGCTATACCAGTCACTTGTTATTCTACATTCTCCTGTGCACTTCAAATTCATAGCCATATTTATGGGGCATTAGTTTATTAAATAAAGTTATTCGAATATTAGAATTTATATTACTGCGAATTAAACGGGAAAACACAGATAAATTGTGTGTGAAGGATATAAATTTAATGCACAGACTATTCCGAGATAGTACCCTGGCACTCCTTAGGAAAGAAACAAACTTCACGATAAGTCTAGTTATGGTAACCAGAATTGTGATCAGAATTTAAAATGGGTACCTGACGTAACACAAACCAGTAACTTTGCCGCTACATTCTGTGCTCGGTTGAGATTAAAGTTTGGACTGTTGGTGTGTTTAACAACACATTATCAACTACAACAGTCATCCAACACAAAGTGGCATAAGCAGTCACACCAAGCTGACGCACTGCCTGGACCGCACATGGTCTAACAACAACTTAAAGTAAAATAAATAGCATGCTACAAATAAGTTGAAAGGATTTGGAAACTTTCGCGTGGCCTACGGACACGAAATTCGATTTAACATTATAACCGTTATGTGTGGTTTAACCGCGTTCATTAGGTGTCAAACCTATATTTTGCAGATCTTTCTACTTAATAAATTAGTTGCGTAGACACTTCCAGTTATTAGAAGAACCCAAATAGTTTCTAAACGACTCTGAGATATACTCCAACATCGATCTGGATAACAAAAGACTGTGCTCATATGTAAAACACGGGGAAGCTCTTCGAATGAAGCGGTCTTTGAAATCCAGGGCACATCATTCACAGATTAAGTCCAGTAAAATATATAGAAAATAACAAACGAATTAATGTCTATGTGTGTCAGGACGAACACAACTCTTAGTACACTATACATTCATTTGTCATCTACTACATGTTTCGGCTGTTTTGGTCATCATCGGATAGATTTCACAACATACATGGAAAAGAATACAGAGTCCGAAACATGTAGTAGATAACACATTAAAGCTTGGCGTTCTAAGAGTTGTGTTCGTTCTGACAATGAACACAGACATTAACAAACCCAAAGGGATGACGATACCAAAAAGAACACACAAACTGTTATCGATATACGAGCAAAATCGCGTTTTCTTCACACAACTTTACGTACGTTTCATTAATTTTGATTTTAACCGACAACTGAACATGTCCATAAATCTTAATGAAATTTACACACACAAAAGTTATTGAAAGTTATTTAAGCGGTACTAATGTTAGCATATGCAAATTGACAGGAGACAATATATAAGCAAAAGTTAATTTGTAAATATTAGTCTAGAGCACGAAACAAGTCAGGCAATGTAGGTATAACGTAACACTTAGGTTCCTTCGTGCAACCACTGTTGCAGTGGAAAGACAATAAGAATTACACATTCCAAGCTTGTGTTTGTAGCCTTATAAATCCAGCATGCAATGCGCATGCGCCATGTTGTCATCTGTGGTCTGCCCCGTTCTACAACATTCTTCTGCATTATCTCATAAACGGAACGATTTTCGGAAAAAAAAAAGTTATTGAGCATTAAATGTGTGTTTCGACTTTATTGATAAATTGGCCGAACATTTTTTTATTCTAAGAAAATCGGAGCGTGATATGATTGAAAATGTATATTGGTTTTCACGTAAAGTACCCCTTGCTCTTGTTAGATTCTACTCCAATTTAGATTTTCCCGATGGAGTTTGAGAAAATACTCAAATATCATATTCCATGAAAATCCGTCCAGTGGGAGCCGTGTTGTTCCATGCGAAGAGATGAGCGGGCGGATAAACACGATGAATTTGCGAACGTGCTTAAAAATATTTAAGATAAGTACGTCTATGACAAGTTTCTTTTGAATAGTGACTTTCCAAATCCATTTTCGATCGAGGTTAACACTAAACGCACATTTTCATCCTAAAGACTTAAATTTAATTTAAAAGTAGTCTTGAACAGAAGAATGCCTGCCGAGAATTATGACTAGTCAATGACATAACGATTTTCCTCGCAGCCGCAACTTAGATTACTATTCAAATGTATTATTATTATTATTATTATTATTATTATTATTATTATTATTAGAGGAAACCAAGCACGTAATCAGAAGTTAAAAATTTTTCGAGAACCTGATATCACGCAAAACTTTATAACCGTCTAATAGGAGGCCCTCTAACGATACCATTATATGGGGATTATGATCAAAATTAATGAAATAGCCTAAAAATATAGATGTATTGACGGGACCA
>Ga0123355_10007885_pt1 | contig 16038 bp, 10 predicted proteins | sample TergutEmb28metaG_3_FD_89872 | JGI IMG/M metagenome (GOLD analysis project Ga0123355, IMG submission 89872) | Embiratermes neotenicus P1 segment gut microbial communities from Petit-Saut dam, French Guiana - Emb289 P1 | ecosystem: Host-associated > Arthropoda: Insects > Digestive system > Gut ...
GAGCCAGACCTGCAAGCTGCAACAGCTCAACATATTGGGTTATCTCTCCATCGCCATTGCAGCGCACCGCCGTCATCTGCGACCCGCTACGCTGTTACCACGTCAGCAGGCCTGAACTGTTACTTCTCTGGAAATCAGGTAGTGGGGTATTTCGAGGACCAACCGCCTTCCTCTGCCGGACAGTATCCCTACATGCCTTTTCGCGGCCCCGGTCATTTTCGCTTAGTGCAAGGGTTGGCTCGAAAGGGGCCACAGTATTGCCACTACGTCGCCAACGGCGACCTCGCTACTTCACCGTTGTGCGAATACGGAGTCTCCACGTTTTGGAGGTTTCTGAGTTGGTGTCCTCGATTTTTTCGGGCATCCCTCCGGGTCAATGAGCGCTATCTGTTAGCGTCAAGCATTGGAATGGTGAGTAAAGTTGTGGATCAATTCTGCCGTACGAGGGAGCACACCTAGCTGTTGAAAGAGGCCGAGCGATTCCACTAATACCCAGCCCTCTGCAATCTTGCCGTTTGCGACGCGGTGTATCGTGATCGTGCGGATTTGTAGTCTTTTGCCAGTCGGCGAAATTCCCATCCATGTTCCCGAATATGTGCCTTCCACCACTAACTGGCTCACAAAGCGGTCCCCCGCGGCGATCATCTGCTCGATGTTGAAACGCAAATCAGGAAAGCTCATTAGCCAACTCGATACGTGTTCCTTCATTTCCTGAGGCCCACGATAGGCAGGTTCGACTAAAACGCCAGAACGAAGCTGATGGGTCACGCAATTCTCGGAAAAGATCTGGTCCGCAACGTCGAGTCTGCGAGCATTCCACAATTCCTCAACGAATCTGTAGATGATGTGTTTTGTCGATTCCATTCGCCGGGCTCCTTATCGAATTTCCAATCTGTCGATCGGCGTTCGAAGATGAGCTGCTACGGCGATTTTTCATCAACGGCCGAGCACACGCCGAATCCTGGAAAACCCTTGAGTACGCAGACGGCGCCGAAAGACCTGAAGAAATTCAATCGGCAGGCAGATTTCAGGCATGGCCGCCGGCTCCAATGACAGGACGCCGCAGCACGGCTGTCCCGCGCTCGGACCTTCAGGTGGAACTCTTTTGCCCGCCTTGTGCGGACAATCGTCCGAAGAAGCGGTCTCTCCACGAAGGGTGCAGGGCACGGATTAGAAGGCAGGTGATGTTGTCATCGCTTTTGCCGTCTTTCGCCGCCTCGATCAGATCCTGCGAAGCCTGCTCCAGGGATTCCTGGTGGACGGCGACCGCCATGGTCTCGTCTTTGACATAGCGCGACAGCCCGTCACTGCACATCAGGAGAACATCGCCAGAGACGAATTCATGGTCCGCCAGGTCCGGCTCCACCGTATCATCGGTTCCCAGAGCGCGCACGATGACGTTCTGCATTTTGGACTGTTCGGCTTCCTCGAGCGTCATCAGGCCGCGCCGGACCTGTTCCATGACAAGAGAGTGGTCGTTGGTCAACTGCACGACTTCGTGCTTGCGGATGAGATAAATGCGGCTGTCTCCGACGTTGGCGACGGAAAACAGATTGCCTTCCACGGCAACTGCCACGATGGTTGAACCCATCCCCTGAACCCGGCTATCTCTCGCCCCGGCGTCATGGATCGCCTGGTTGGCTAACTGAATGGCCCTCGCCAGGTTTGTCGCCCGTTCGGAGACGCCTTCGAAAGCCGGTGCGCCGACATCGGACCGGCTGTGCTCCTGCTGGTAATAATCGAGGATGGTATCGATCGCGATCTTACTGGCTAATTCGCCGGCCTGCTGTCCTCCCATGCCGTCGGCGACCACAAAGATTCCGTGGCGCAGGTCGTATCCAAAATTGTCCTCATTGTTTTTGCGCACGAGGCCGATATCGGTGACTCCGGCGGCTTGGATCACGAAACTCATAGCAGGGGGCGATAGATCGTAGCCTACCACTGGGCGGTGCGAAACCGCGACGAGCGACTGCACTTCCCATCCTGGGCGAATATGAGTGGTTATCCCGACTTCCGAAATACCCGACTTCTGGAAGCTTTTTTGCTCAGAGACTGCCACTCCGCCTTGAGTTCGCCGCTGGCGAACCCGGAGAAAGCCACCACCGACTCGAGGATGCGGGCCGCCTGTTTTCGGTCACCGGCCTCGATTGCCGCCCGGGCTTGAGGGATTGCCGAGGCGAGTTGCCGGTCGGCTGCGGATTTGCGCCGGGCGAGAAAGACCGGAACCATGCGCACGAGCAAGGAGGATTCCAGGTTCTTTCCCGGGTTCTCGAAGACGTCGGCGCTCGCGTCCGCGCCAGCGAGCGCTGCATAGGCAATTCCCAGGGACTGCAACCCCGCCCATTCGCTCGCGGCGGACCGGCGCCAATCTCCCAGAGCTTTTTCGACCGACGGAGCTTCCCGCACCCGCGGAGGCTGTGCCTCGAGCAGGCGGGCGGCTTCGGCGTATTGCTCCTCGGATGCGAGAGTCGCGGCTGCCTGCAAGGCGGCGGCAACACTCTGCTCGAACGATTCGAGGCGGGCGCGCGCATCCTCCAGAAGAAACACCAGGGACCCCGCGTCCGACTGCTTCTGGATGGGGGTAAGCAATTCCACGACTGCCGCATAGTCTCCACTCGACATCAAGTCCTGGGCCTGGCGGAGAAGTGCCTGAATCCTGGTGCTCTTCAAGCCGCGCTCAGCTTCCTGGCGCGCGAAATCCATCAACTCGCTGATCTCGGGCGAGGAGCCGCCCTCTTTTTGACAGGTCTCGAGCAGGCGCAGGGCTTCGAGATACCTTCCCGCGCTGAGGGCCTCATGCGCACGGCTCAGGTAGCTGGCGCGCGTCTGCTCCTGGCCACGCTCCGCCAGGTGTGCGACTATGGTCGCCTGCAACGCCAGCAGGCGCTCGTTTCCGGGGGCATCTGCGAAAGCCTGATCGACCAGTCTGAGGGCCTCGTCCGGGGAGGTGTCGATGAGATTCCGGCAGCGCAGGGCGACTTCTTCGACGCGGCGGCGAACCTGCTCTTCCTCGAGCTTTCTGCGAAGGTTTCCTCTCAGCCTGATCAGGCTTGGCTCGGCGGGCAATTTCCCGAGAGCCTGCTCGACCAGGCCGGCCGCGCGGGTCAGTTCCTCGACGGTGGAAGCCAGAGAGACTTCATTCTGCAATTGTTCGAGAATCCGGCGCCGCTGCTCCTGCTCGCGTCCTGATTTCGCGGCCGCCTGCAGGGTGATCAGCTCCGGATTGGAGGGATCGACGCGCTCGACTTCGGCCAGCACCTCCATGGCGGCGGTATAGTGGCGCGCGCCGATTTCTTTGCGGGCGCTCTCCAGCAGCTTTCTGGTCTTTGCCTGCCGGGCGGCCTCTTCGAGCAGGCGTGCCAATGACACGTGCGCCGCGCGCACCCGGGAATCCTCGCCGTCCACTTCGAGAGCTTTGGCGATGACCGCTCCGGCGGCTTCCAGATCGCCGCGCTCGCGAGCCGTGTCGGCCTGCCGCAGGTACCCATCGACGAGCTCTCGGCGCCGTTTCTTCCGCCGCGTGGCTTCGAGAAGTTTGCCGAGTTCCGAACTGGAAGGATCGAGCCCGCAAGCCTCCTCCAGGCAGTGAATGGCCTCTTCGTAGCGCTGGTCGATGGAGGCCTCGTCGGCTTGCGCGCGCAACTGGCGAATCTGCTCCGCCCGCTGCCTGAGGTTCAGCTTCTGCTGAACCTGCGCGATCATTTGCCTGGCCCCGGAGTGCTGACTCTCGACTTTCAAGACCTGGAGCAGGACCTCCCGGGCGGCAGTAAAGTCCTCGGTCGCGATCAGGCGCCGGGCTCGCTCGATCCACTCCGCGACCTGTTCCTGGCTCAGTTCCTGCGCCACCGATGCGATTTCCGCCGCCATTTCGTCGGCGGTGGAGTAGCGCTCGTCGGCATTTTTGGCGAGAGAACGATCGAGAATGGCATCCAGAACCGGAGGGTATTTGTCGAGGAACTGGTTGAGCCGCGGATGAGGTTCGGTCAGGATCTTGCTGACCAGGTTGTATTCGCCTGAAAACGGCAGCTGCCCGGTGAGGAGCTGGAACATCATGACTCCCACCGAAAAGATGTCGGAGCGGCCGTCAAACACGGCATTCTTCAGGCGCTCGGGCGCCATGTACTGAAGCGTGCCGATCACGTGACCGGTGCGGGTGAGGCGTCCGTCGGTTTTTTCCTGGCGGGCGATGCCAAAATCCAGCAACTTCACCACGCCATCGGATTGCACAATTACGTTGGCCGGCTTGACGTCGCGGTGAATGACGTCGTTGCGGTGCGCATATCCGAGCGCGTAGCAGACCTGTTCGAGGATCTTCAGTTTGAAGGCGAGAGGCTGAGGCTTGCCGGACTGAATGATGCGGTCGAGGGGATCGCCCGGCAAGTACTCCATCACGATGTAGGGAAAGCCGTCCTGCTCGCCCAGATCGTAAACGATGACAATATGGGGATGCTTCAGGGCGCCGGTTTTGGCGGCTTCGCGGTAGAAGCGCTCGAGCATCTCCTTATCGCCGGCGAGGCCTTCGGTGACGGTCTTGATCGCCACCTCGCGGTTGAGCTGGCGATCAAAGGCGCGATAGACCAGACCCATCCCCCCGCGACCGAGGAGCTCGATCACTTCGTACTTCCCGATGCGTTTGACCGGTGGCGCAGTCACAGCGTGCTAGTCTGCCTTTGTCAGACTGGAGTCCGCAGTCGGCGGTTCGGTCGGACGAACTATGCCGCGCTGCCAGGCCATTCCATGTTGAAGTGCTCGCGCAGGAACTTCTTGGCCTCCTCGCGCTCCGGAGTGGGGGTGTCCGGAGTGGAATTCAAGTATAGGATGTAGGACTCGGCGGTGCCATCGGTATCGCCGTCCATGGAACGTCTGCGGGCGTCCGCCAGAATCTTGCCGGGAAGCGACTCGACCTTTTCCTTGACATCCTTGATCAAATCGGTGCGCGCGCCGATTTCCACGTCGCCCAGAAACTGCGCCTCATCGGGCAGAGTTCCGGCTTGCTTGATGCCCCGGGTGTCCTCGGACTTTACGTTCTCGAGGATCACAAACTGTTTCTCCGCCGATTTTTTGATCGAGGGCGTCGTGGCGACGACGGTGTTGTTGGCGTCGACGATGCGAAAGCCGAATTCGACGACCGCGCTCAGGTCGATGGTGCGTTTCACATAGCTGTAGGGCTTGACCACATCGGTGAGAAGGGTTTTGGAAATCCCGTCCATCTTGCGATGCAGCTGCTCCACCTTCTTCTGGGCATCATCGACGGCATTTTGCGCGCTTTCGATTTCTTTCTTCTTGCCGCGGGCCTGTGCACCTTCGAGAATCTTCTGCTGCTTTTCGAGATCGAGTTTGGCGTCTTCGTAGTCGCGGTTGGCCTTGGTCCATTCGTCGTTGGGTACTTCTCTCTCCGAGGCGCGGTACTCGGAGTCAAGGGATTCAATCGTCGGTTTGCTGATCGGCCGATGTTCGAGCACGTCGCCGGTCAGCTGGAAATTCGGGTCCACCGGGGTGGAGTCAGCCGCCCGGATGACCCTTACCGGCAGATTGGTGGTCTCGAGTCCGGTGGCAATGGCGTCGGAAAGCTGGTCGGCAAAACCGGCGCTGTCGCGCCGCGACGTCTGGTCGCGGAATACCACCTTGATCGAAAGGGTGGAACGGATGTTGTGAATGGCGGTAAATTTGGTGCGCTCATCGCGCACGTCATCACGATTGGGCTGATATTGCTGCGCTTCGTTCAGATATAACCAGGCGATGCCGACGCCGGACCCCAGCGGCTTGTCCAGGTAGGCCTTGGCGCGCAAGACGTAATAGTCACTGAGAGTCTGGGAAATCAGGTCGCGGCGCAGCTTGAGATTCTGATCGTCCGGATCCAGCGTGCAGGCGCGCCCGAGCAAGCCGTGGGCACGCTCGACGCCCATCTCGTCGGCGCGTCCCTGAATCGGATTATGGGCGTCGAGCAGTTTCTTGGCCTCGTCCGAGGCGGCTTTTACATAATCCGGTTCGAGCGCCCGCATTTGATCCTTGACCAGCGCCCGCTGGGCCTCGGGAAGATCGGCCAGCACCTCGTAGGCCTCGACGAATTTCTTCTCCTGCTGAAATGCAGTGCTTTGCTCGACGGCGGAGTCCGCCGCAGCCTGGTTGGTCGAGGTCTGGAAATTGGTTCGGGCCTGCTTCAGCCCGGCTGCTGCCTCCCCGGTCGCTTTGAGGTCGGATGCCTTTTTGAATTCCTGGACGGCATCACCCCACTTCTGGCTGGCGGCATCTGTCCGGCCGCGCTCGAGGTGATACTTGTAAGCGCCGTCGATCATGGCGGCGATGCGCGGTTCTTCGTCGGAAAAGGCGCGGAAATCGCCGATCGCCGAAACCGCATCGTCGAATCTCTGCCCGGCCAGCATCGACTCGCCACCGGCGAGCGCGGTTTCGAGCCGTTTGGTTTCGGCCGCGATAGCCGTCTGGAGGGTGAGTGCCGGATCGTAATGCGAATCGACTGCCAGCGCCTCTTCCGTCAGCTTCCGGCTATTGCCCAGGTGAACGTATCCCGCCGTGTGGCTGCCCAGAGCCTGACGGTAGGCCGCAAGCTCGCTGCGGCCCTGGTCGACGATGGCGGCCAGTTCCGTATGCACCCGGTCGCCCAGTTTTCGGGCAGCCTCGCTCGCCGGGAGAAGATCGTGGACCTGACCCGCTCTCAGGAACGCCGTTTCAAGCCGAGGATACGCGGGTGAACTTGTCGAGGCTGAGCTGCGATAGGCTGCCAGGCTATCTTCGCCTTCTTTTAAAAACAGAGCGGCAAGGTTTTCCTTCGCCGCATCGGTATGTGCCGCCTTGGGGTAGCGACCGAGGTAGTCCTGCCATTGGGCCGCCGAGTTGGCCCGGTTTGCTCGAAGATATTCGGCGAGTTCGGTGTCGGGAGCAGGCACGAACACGATCTTGACGGTCGGTTTGAACGCAGGTACCCCGGTGACTCCGCCCGGCGAAGAGCCCACAACCTGTGCCTGGAGGACGGCGCGGTCGGCGAGCTGAGCGGGCGTCAGGGTTTCGTCCTTGTCGAACTTCAGGTTCGAAGGCACCACGCACTCCGACGCCGTGCCGCGGGTCAGGGTCATGGTTCCGGCGGCATCGCGCTCCACCGACGTGACCGCCGAATTCAGGGGAATCTTGGCGAGCTTCCCATAATTCGACTTGTTAATCCGGGTCGCCCCCCCGCAGGAACGGACCTCGGCTTTGCCGTTGATCACGAGGCCAGTAAGTTGCACGAAAGCGGCGCCGTTTGGTCCGTCAAACAATTCGATGGCGGTAACTGGAGCATCCTTGGATTGGAGCGGTAAACCGGCGGCTGCAATGAACAGTAGTGCAAAAGAAGTTTTTCCCAGCAAAGACAAAGCGCGTAACCTACTGCTGAACTTCGAACGTCGTGGCATAAAATCCCCGGAGTGAAGGCAAACCTGATCAGAGTCGCCCTAGGCAGTGCCCGTAATCATACTCGCGGCAGGTGCGAAGTCAAGACGGTCCCACTGGGAAGATAGTGGGATATGGGGGCACAAACGTGACAGGATTTCCCGGTCGATTGCCTGGCGTTCGAATATGGCGTAACCTACATTCCCGTGTAAGTCGCGAATAACTGCGACGCATATACCGATGCCGCCCCACGAACCAAAAATCGACAGCCGGGAATTCGAGATACCCGACCCCGGCCTCGAAGGGAATCCGCCTCGGGACAGCGCCGACCTGAGCATCCGACTGTGGAATCCCGAGCGGCCGGCTGGGCCGGGGTCCTTGTCCTGGAAAAGCGAGAGCGTTCTGGTGTACATGATTCTGGATCTGGTGACGGCCAGTCAGGGCCGCGCCGACGACTCGACGACGGCCATGCTGGCGCACTTCGACAGCACGGGCCGCGCCCTGGTGGCAGCCCGGCGGGTGCAGACCGCGATTCTGGAGTTTATCGGCTGCCGTCCGGCCGACTCGCTGGCGGCGGCAATCCTGATTCACTCGCCCGCGACCGTGCCGGGAGGACTCAGCGCCGGGATGGCGCAACGGGCGCTCGCACTGGCGGAGCCGGGACAAATCCTTCTGTCGGAGGAGGCGGCGAAGCGTTCGAAGGACACTCCTGGAATCGAACTTCGCGCCGTTCCCGCGCTCGCCACCGGTGGAGATGGGGAAGCAGGATTGGCGGAGGTCGTTTGGACTTCGCCCGATCAGATTGCCCGCCTGAAGGCTTTGTTGAGCAGCGCGCAGCATGGCGAAGAAAGCCCGCTCATGGGCGCCACCATGATGGTGAACGCGTCCACGGAGAAACCGGTAAGCAGCCAGACGGCTGAGACCGCCTTGGGCGGGAGTGCACTCGAGAGCGCAACCGACCGGACCGGCTCTGCTGCACTGTCGGGAGAACTTCCAGCCGGCCGCGGCCCATCCGGTCCGGACTTCGAGGATGAGGAACAGCCGCTGCTGACGGGTCCCAGGGTGATTGTGGGCGGGCTGGCCATTTTTCTTGCGGCCGGACTTGTCTGGGTGTTCTACCCTTCGCGGGGAACCAGGACGCCCGGGCGTGTTCCAGACAGTCAGGTCGGAGCACCCGAGAGCGCCGCCAGTCCGAGTGCGCAGCCGAACCAGCCAACCTCGACGCCGACGCCGCCCCCATCCCCGGAGCCTCGGAAACCTGTCGCCGCGAATCCTCCGCCGGCCAGGCCGGCGGCAGAAAAACGTGGTAAGGAGAGACCCGCAACCGTGGGACCGGCGCCAGTTCCCGAAGAGCCGCACCTGGTACAAAGCGTTGAGGGCATGACTGCGAAAGACATACCCAATCTGCTGCAGAAGGCGAGGAGTGATGCCGGCGGTGGAAATTATGAGAATGCCCGAAGGGAGTACCGGATCGTTTTGGAACTGCAGCCGAGCAATGCGGAAGCAAGAGAGGGACTGCGCCGGCTCGACCTCGCCGAGAGCGATCACTGAGCCAGCCATGCCCCGAGGATTCGTTCCCGGTTTCCCCGGAGACCGTGGGGTAGGATAAGGCAAAGGTAAGGATAAGGAGTGGTTATGCCTGGTCGCTTCGATTTCGGCGGAGTCAATCTGAACGCCGGGGAGAGCTCGGCGGGTGCCCGGCCATCCTCGGAAACCCCGTTCTCGATGGCGATTCTCGGCGATTTTAGCGGCCGGGCCAGCCGCGGACTCGCGGATGTAAAGACGGTCGGTGAGCGTCGCCCGATTTTGATCGATCGCGACAACTTCGACGAAGTGTTCGCCGGCTTGAAAGTCGAACTCCACCTGGCAACGGCCGAAGGCGTTCCCATCGTTCTCGAGTTCTCCGCACTCGATGATTTTCATCCCGACCACCTGTTCGAACACCCCGCCTTTCAGAAGCTTCGCGAGCTGAGAGGCCGGCTCGAGAATCCTTCGACGTTCGCTCGGATCGCCGAGGAACTGGGGGTGGAATCGGGCCCGTCGGCCAGTTCCCTGGCGCGGAAAATCGATGACTCAGAGGTGGAGGCGCCGAATCCGGTACGGCGGGCCAGCGGCAGCCTGCTCGACGACATGATCGACGAGACCGAAGCTCGCGGCGCGGTGGAGGGCACGACCGGGACCAGGGATGAAGTACGAGAATTTGCGCGACAAGTGGCAGCGAAGTATCGGGTGGCGTCTCCCGACCCGCGCCAGCCGGAGTTCGTGGCCGCCGTCGACCATGCGGTTGAGGACGTGATGAGGAAGATCCTGCACAGTCCGGATTTCCAGGCTCTGGAAGCAATCTGGCGTGCGACCTTCCTTCTGGTGCGACAGCTGGAGACCGGACCCGGTCTGAAGCTCTACCTGTTCGACATTTCGAAGGCCGAACTGGCGGGGGACGTTACCTCTTCCGCCGATCTCGGAAGCAGTGAGGTTTTCCGTCTTCTGGTGGAGAAGGCGAGCATGACACCGGGCGCGGATCCGTGGGCGCTGCTGGTCGGTAACTACAGCTTCGGGCCGGAACATAACGATACCGACCTGTTGTCCGCAATGGCGCGGATCGCCAGGCGCGCGGGCGCTCCGTTTCTGGCGGGTGGGAGTCCAAGCTTGTTGGGGGTCGCTTCGCTCGCCGGTGCGGCGTCGCCCCGCGACTGGACCCGGCCGGAAGCGAACGGTTGGGCGCAACTGCGACATCTGCCGGAGGCAGAATTCATCGGTCTGGCGCTGCCGCGCTTTCTCTTGCGGCTGCCTTACGGAGAGGACACCTCGCCAGTGGAGGCGTTCCACTTTGAGGAGTTCGAGGATTCGCCCGCCCATGAAGACTATCTCTGGGCCAACCCGGCATTTGCTGTGGCGTTGCTGCTGGCCGAATCCTTCAGCCAGGGCGGTTGGGAGATGCGGCCCGGGTCGGCGGCACAGCTTGACAGACTGCCCTTTCACGTCTACAAAAGCGATGGTGAAGCCGTGTCGAAGCCGTGCGCCGAGATGCTCGTGACCGAGGACGCACTGGAATACATTCTCGAAGGAGGCATGATTCCCCTGGTTTCCTACAAGGGGCGGGATTCGGTACGAATCGCGAGATTCCAGTCGATCGCCCAACCGACGAGGGCCTTGGCCGGTCGATGGTCTGGTGAAGCGAACCAGACTTCCTCAGCAGCCAGGCAGATCACGTAAAAATCACTCCCCGGTCACACCCGGGCCATTGAGACGGACCTCGTTTCGCTTTAACGTCGATTCGAATCGCGGATTGGGCCGGAGGGACTGCTGGTTGCGATCGAAGAATTTTTCCGAGCAACATTGGGCCGGATTCTGTGTTTCTAAGCAATGAGAACAGAATGGATTTTAAAAAAAAAAGTCGCTGGAGGCTTGACTGGCGTCTAAGCACGAAACGCGCCAGATGAAACGCTAGATGCTTGACTGGCGTTTGCGCTTGTGATAAACCGATCCAACGGCCCATTGGGTCAGACAGCAGCTAGAGGCCCCGCTCCTCCCCTGAGGGTAGAGGGCCCTGAATACGACGCTTCCCCGCGTTAAGAGAAACGCAAATCACCTTACAGGCACTTCTCCGAAACTTGAAGAGGTAGGGAGAAAATATGGCAAAACCGAGCACTCAGCATAAATTAGACCGCGTTCGTCCACCCCGGGTTCAGATTACCTATGACGTCGAGACCGGTGGCGCAATTGAAATCAAGGAACTTCCGTTCGTGGTTGGCGTCCTGGGGGATTTCACCGGTCAACCGGAACAACCGCTGCCCCGACTGAAAGAGCGGCGCTTCGTCGAGGTAACTCCTGACAATTTCGACTCGGTGCTGGAGAGCATGAAGCCTCACCTTTCGTTCGCGGTCGAAAACAAGCTGAGCGAAGATTCCAACGCCGGACAGATCAAGGTGGATCTGAAGTTCAAGAGCCTCGAGGATTTCGAGCCCGAGCAGGTAGCCCGGCAGGTGAAGCCGCTCAAGGAACTGCTCGATCTGCGCACCCGCCTCAACGACCTGAAGGGCGCCCTGCAGACCAATGACAAGCTCGACGAAGCCTTGCTCGACGCCGTCAGCAAGCGCGACAAACTCGACAAGCTGAAGGCCGAAATCGGCCAGAAGGGGGAACCCAATGCCTGAGACCGAGAAAGCACCAGGTGGAGCGGTAGCCGTAGAGCAGGCAGCAGAATCGAGCCTTCTCGAGCAGATCGTAACCCAGGGGCGCTTCGGCGACCCCGGTGCGCGCGAACGCGGTAAGAACCTGATCACCGAATTCGTCTCTCAGGTGCTTGAGGGGTCGATGACGGTGGGGCGCGACGCCGATCAAATGATCTCGGCGCGCGTAGCCCAGATCGATCATCTGATTTCCCTTCAGCTGAATGAAGTTCTGCACCACCCCTCATTCCAGAAGCTGGAAGGAACCTGGCGCGGGCTCAAGTATCTGCTCGATCAGTCCGAGACCGGGACGCAATTGAAGATTCGGATTCTGAATGCGTCCAAAAGAGATCTGCTCCGCGACTTGCAGCGTGCTCCCGAGTTTGATCAGAGCGCCATGTTCAAGAAAGTGTACGAAGAAGAATACGGATTGTTCGGTGGCGAGCCGTTTGGCGCTCTGGTGGGCGACTACGAGTTCAGCAAGCATCCGGAAGATCTGGAGCTGCTCGAAAAAGTCTCGCAAGTCGCGGCGGCGGCGCACGCCCCCTTCCTCTCTGCCGCCTCTTCGGAATTGCTGAACATGGACAGCTATACCGGGCTCGATCAGCCGCGCGACATCGGCAAGATCTTCGACAGCACCGAATACGCGAAGTGGAAAGGATTCCGCGAGAGCGAGGATTCCAGGTACGTCTGCCTGACCTGTCCGCGCATCCTGATGCGCTTGCCTTACGGCCGCGAAACCCACCAGGTCGAGGGCTTCAACTTCGAGGAGGGAGTCGACGGTACCGATCACTCGAAATACCTGTGGGGCAATGCCGCCTACGCGCTCGCTTCCAAGATGACGCAGGCCTTCTCTATCTACGGGTGGTGTGTGGCGATCCGAGGGGTGGAAAGCGGCGGCCTGGTCGAGGGACTTCCTTCGCATACGTTCCGCACCGATGAGGGCGACGTCGCCCTGAAGTGCCCCACCGAAATCGCCATCACCGATCGCCGGGAAAAGGAATTGGCGGATCAGGGACTGGTCCCGCTGGTGCACTGCAAGGGTACCGACAAGGCGGCGTTCTTCAGCATCCAGTCGTGCAACAAGCCCAAGCTGTATGACAGTGATGCCGCGAACGCCAATGCGCGGCTGTCGGCGCAGCTTCCCTACATGATGGCGACCTGCCGGTTCGCGCATTACTTAAAAGCCATGATGCGTGACAAGATCGGCGGCTTTATGTCGCAGGACGATTGCTGGAGGTTCCTGAATCGCTGGATTGGCATGTATGTAACCCAGGATGACAAGGCGAATCAGGCCACCAAAGCGAAGTTTCCCCTGCGTGAAGCGCGCATCGATGTGGAGGAAGTGAAAGGCAAGCCTGGGGCGTACCGCGCGATCGCCTACCTGCGGCCACACTTCCAGCTCGATGAATTGCACGTGTCGCTCCGGCTGGTCGCGGAGCTGCCGGCGGCCGCGTCGCAGTGATGTCTTTTGTCAGGGGCCCCAAAGTTTTCGAAAACAGACTTTACCGAGTCTTTAACTTAGGTTAATCCAAGAGGAGGTAGTGCAATGCCAGGTAGTGCGTTTATTTTGCTCAAGGGTATTACGGGCAATTCCCAGGCGACGGGAAAGACCAACAACATCGAACTAGACAGCTATTCATTTGGTGCTCATAATCCGGCAAACATTGGCAGCAAAGGTATGTCGGGTGGCACAGTGTCGCTCGCGGACTTCACCTTCACCTGCGAAGTCGACGGGTCGAGCGCTCAGATTCTAGCCCAGCTGTACAACGGTAAGCCGGTCGATTCCGCCGTGTTCACGCTGGTAGAGGCCGGCGGCGGCGCCAATCCCTACGACTATGTGACCGTGACGTTCACCAACTGCTACATTACCAGCCACAGCATGGGCGGCGGCGCCCAGGGAAAGCCGAACCAGAGCGTGAGCTTCGCCTATGAGCAGATCCAGTATCAGGTCAGCTCGCAGGACAGCGCATCCGGTACTGTGCAAAATGCGGGGAATGCGACCTACAACATCACCACCGCTACGCAGAGCTAACCGCGAGATGGCTTGACGTGGATTTGAATCTGGAGGTGCTTCGGCAGCTCGGAGAGCGGCCGAACCGGAGCGCCTCCAAAAGCCCTTGTCAGTTTGAGTCACTATACTAGCGTTGAGTGCCGGAATGAATCCACAAGAGTTGTACCGCGCCGGCCGGCTTAGCGATGCCGCCAAGGCTCTGAGCGCGGAATTACGCGACAATCCTACCGACGTGCGCCGCCGCACGTTTCTTTTCGAACTGCTCTGCTTTCAAGGCGAGTGGGAACGCGCCGACAAGCAGTTGGAGGTTCTCAGCCAGGCCGGACCGGAGAGTGAGATGGGTGTGCTGCTCTATCGCAGCGCCCTGTTTGCCGAGCGCCAACGCCAGGATCTGTTCGAACGGGGAGAGTTTCCCGGTGCTCGTGAGGCGGACGACGATCGACCGGAGCGCGGCGGAACCGTCAACCAGAAGACGTTCAGCTTTTTTGCCGATGCGGATCCGAGGACCGGCGCCATGCTCGAGCTTTTCGCCGCGGGCAACTATCTGCTGCTTCCCATGGCGCATGTAGCTTCCATCGAGATTCCGCAACCCAGGAAACTGCGCGACCTGATCTGGACTCCTGCCGCCGTCCGGACTACACCGGCATTCAAAGGTACTGAGCTTGGCGAAGTCCTGCTCCCGGTTCTGGCTCCCTTCTCCTGGCGTCATCCCGATGAAGCGGTGCGCCTGGGCCGGATGACGGTGTGGGAAAAACCGGATGGACTGGATTATCAAGTTCCCTTCGGCCAGAAAATGTGGATGGTAGACGACGACGAAGTCCCGTTTCTTGAGCTGCGCGCTCTCGAGTTCAATCCTGCTTCGGTGGCGGCTTGATCGATCATGCCTCTTCCTGACGATCTGCTGACTCCCATCGAAGGGCCGAACCCGAGCGGAGTTAACCTGCGCTACGATCCCGCCTACGACCAAATCAAAGAAGCGCGCCGCGAAGAAGTGCAGCCGCCCCCGGGCATGACCGAGCAAGACCGCAAGGTCGCCGATAACCCGGAGGTGATCCGACTCACCACCGACCTGCTCACCGGCAAGACCAAAGATCTCCAGATTGCCGCCTGGTTCACCGAGGCATCCCTGAAGCAGCGAGGCTTTGCAGGACTGAAGGACGGTCTAGGCGTCTGCGTGGGTTTGGTGGACAAGTTTTGGGACACCTTGTATCCGGAAATCGAAGACGGTGATGTGGAGTCCCGCGGAGCACCGCTGGGATTCATCGGAACCAAGCTGGATATTCCACTCCGGTTGGCACCCGTCGTCGGGAAAGCCCGATACGGCCTCCTGGACTATCTTCAAAGCAAGGATCTGGGCTATGAGGATCAGGTGAAAGGCGACGAAGCCAAAAAGCGTCGCGCTCAACTGGTCAAGGAAGGAAAACTCACCCCCGAGCGCTTCGACAAGGCTTTCGAAGAAACCCCGAAGCAGTTCTATGCGCAAGCCGAGCAGGATCTGGATGCCTCCCTCGAAAGGCTTGCTCAACTCAAGAAGAGCTGCGACGAAAAATTTGGTGACGAGGGGCCGGTGTTCGGCCCGTTGCAGAAGGCGCTCGAGGAAGCCCGGCATTCGATTCACCAGATGCTGCAGAAAAAGCGGGAAAGAGAACCCGATCTGGTTGCGGCGCCAAGCGCCGAAGCTGCGCCTGGTGCTGACACCGAAGCGGCGGAAACGGCAGCGGCACCGGTCCGTCCAGGCGTTTTCATTTCCATCGAAACTTCGTCGGAGGCGGCCGATCGCATGCCGGCAATTCGCAAAGTGGCCGAAGCCGCGGCCTACCTGCGGAAGCGCGAACCGCGAAGTCCGGCGTCGTATCTGATGTTGCGCGGGTTGCGCTGGGGGGAATTGCGCGCCGCCATTGATCAGGCCGATCCGACGCGACTCGAAGCGCCTCCCACCGAGCTGCGCCGGCACCTGAAGAAGCTGCTGCTCGATAAGAAATACGCGGAGCTGCTCGATGCCGCCGAGAGCGCCATGGCGCTGCCCTGCGCCCGTGCCTGGCTGGACCTGCAACGCTTTGTGGTCGAGGCTTGCGACGGGCTGGGCAGCGGCTACGAAGCCATTGCGCGCGCGATTCGTTCCGAGCTGAAAGCGCTCATCACCGATATTCCGCAACTGCTCGACGCGACGCTGATGGACGAGACTCCGGCTGCCAATGCCGAGACGCGGGCATGGCTGGTGATGTTGACCCAGGCGCCAGCCGCTTCCCCCGCCGCCGCTTACCCGGCATCGTCTGAGGCGTCGAATGGTCTGGGCTCGAAATGGCCAGGCCAGCCCGCCGACGCCTATGCCCAGGCGCTGGTGGCATTGCGCAACGGCCAGGAGCGGAGGGCGTTCGAGATTCTGCAGCAGGACATAGCCCGCAAGCGTTCTGGACGCGAGCGCTTCCGCCGCCGCATGCAGCTGGTCGAAATCTGCGCCACCACCAACAA
>Ga0123355_10007886_pt1 | contig 16038 bp, 13 predicted proteins | sample TergutEmb28metaG_3_FD_89872 | JGI IMG/M metagenome (GOLD analysis project Ga0123355, IMG submission 89872) | Embiratermes neotenicus P1 segment gut microbial communities from Petit-Saut dam, French Guiana - Emb289 P1 | ecosystem: Host-associated > Arthropoda: Insects > Digestive system > Gut ...
CCTATACAGGTGTGTACATGAGACCTATACAGGTGTGTACATGAGACCTATACAGGTGTGTACATGAGACCTATACAGGTGTGTACATGAGACCTATACAGGTGTGTACATGAGACCTATACAAATGTAAAGAATTAACAAAAGTAAACAAATAAAATATACAAGAAAAATGTAAATGAAGGAGCGGTAGGTCCTTTTTGCAAGCAGCTTTCTCTGCCCTGATGATGGAGGCAGCAAGTTCTGAAACATCAATGCACTTTTACCACACTGGCAGCACATCCCAGAAGACAGCAGCCTTCATTAACTGTTTGGCGCCGGAATTCTTTTTTTAAATTTTAGCACACACTATATATAAAATGTGAATAAAACAGGAAACAAATACGTTAGAATTATGAAACAAACTGCATTTTGAAGAGAAAGAAACGGAGAGTATATACCATGTTTAAAATATTCAATACCTCTATTTGTTGAATAAATATATAAAATGCAAAGTTTAGAGGTTAGCGGTGCGGTACAACCACTATAGTGGTCTTTAGGCATCAAAGGGTTAATATTTACGTTTCTAATATTTCCGTAATTTTATCATTACTGTTTCCAAAAGCTGTGTGGTTAGGACTTGGGGAGGTCCTGCATTTCTTTTTCAGTGAGTATCCAGGGAAGGTGTCAGATGTGCAGACTGCCTTACTTAGCACAGTAGTTGTGTTCCAGAAGGTGTGGCACAAGTTGAATTTTGTGCATATTGGAATTGCAGATACATGTGGTCAACTATGTTTATATTATGTACTAGGGAGTCCAGGTGAAATTGAAACTCCAACACACTGGAACTTGATTGGCCACAGGATGACTGACCTGCCATCTGTGTTATTACCCAGCAGTATTTTTCCACCACCATCATCTCACTGCTTGTGTTTCAGCAAGGAAGAATTGGGCACACATTCCAAGATTGTTACTGTTGTAATTTTTTTAATTGTGCAAGTCCAAACCCACAAAACGTGAAATTGCATATGTTGGGGAGTGTCTGTAGTATTGACTTGTGCTTATTTATTTTTAACTTTGAATGAGGGAAAATTCCAAACTGTGTAGCACTAAATGCAGATTCCACTGTAGTCCCCATGTGATCCTCTTACAGTCTTTCCCAACTTGCACTTAGAAATAAGGTCAATGTACAATGCCTGTGATGGTGGCTCACATTGTTACAGGCTAGCAAAGAAGCAGTTTTGCGTCAGATTGGCGAGGCCGAATGCATACATCTGGCCACCCACATGTCGTGGAAACTGTCAGCTATTGTGCTGTCACCTGGCAGTGACATTGTAGATCCTGAACATCCCAAAAGATTTTTCTCGCCTTCAGCAGCTTCATCATCAGGTATCATGGCAGGACAGTCTGCCACTGTTGGTGGAGTGTCTGCTGCATCTGACCAGGGAGATGAGGAAGGTTCAGAGGTGTGTGAATGTCACCATTACTACTGTACCTGTGTAACACTGGACACTGTTAGTGGACAGACCATGGCCTTTGCACAGAATTCTGTCTTGTATTGATGGAATTGCATATTCTGCCAAGTAAAGGTGATAAAGGATAAAAGAAAAAGATAAATCCAGAAATAAGTCTGAGAACTGTAAACACTACTTTCATTTATGTGGGTTTATAATTAAATATTATTATGAATCTGGGTTTGATTTATCAGCGTTTGCGACAGATTTCACAAAGGAACAATTTAGAAAATGTACGCAATATGGAAGGGTGCTGGCTCTTCTTTTTGTTGTGCAGTTGTGTATCATTATCTTGAAAAATGTAAAACTTACGTAATATTTAATTGGACATACAGTATGTCTTCTTTTGTCTATACCACTTTCCTTCAAGGCCACCACCCCCCACCCTTTAAATAAATGTTTAGCTTGTTATACTCCAGATGGATACAACAAGGTATCCACTCTTCTTGCCTGGTTTTACCCAAAATTTATTCACAGGTCTTTATTCAGAATCCCCAGTATTAAACTTTAAAGTGAATCCATTCTTCTTTTCTCAAGTTATGTGTAGAAAAATGCACATGGCTAACTGTTAGGCATATTTTTGCAGCTTTTCAGTACAGTTATGCCATAACATTTTATGAGTATTCTAGAACTCAGAGTGTTCACAATTCTTAAGTGGGAAGTTTGAGTTGCATGAAATCAAGATTTTGTTGCTCCTGAATTAAGAAATTAGGGTCTGACAGGATGTGGTTGCTGGTATTGAATAGCATGCATATAAAATTACTTTCCTTTCCGTCATCGTGTTTTGTGTCCTACAAATTTAATGCCACATACTCATAAATAATGTACTCAACATAACAGAGTTTATAATTTGAATCTGCCTGACAGTAAGTTACATTGTCTTGTGTCACAGGTGTCATCAACAATGGAAATGCCATCATTGTCAGAGTTCCTGCTGACAGCTTCTGACCTGCTGAATCTGCATCTGTCAGCTCGCCTGGTGGTGATCAGCTCCAGCCATAGTCATGATCACCATGGCTGGGCCACATCTGATGGCATTGTGACCCTGACACGTGCATTGCTGGTTGCAGGGGCCCAGTGTGTCCTTATCTCCCTATGGCCAGTGCCTGACACAGCCACCAAGATTCTACTACGTGCTTTCTACTCTGCCCTCCTGCAGGTATCGTATCAGTTTGGTTATACAGCCTGACTCTGAAGACTTGACGTGTGAAGGGAAGTGCATGCAGTTCTGCCACTGCCACAGCTTCACTGTGCAGAATCCTGCACTCTTCTGGGATGTGCAGTAATTTCTGAAATAGAACTAACCTGCTGCCTTCATCTTCAGGGTAGACTCTTTTATCCTGAACATGAAGTTGCAGATCCCTCTGAATGTCCATATCTGTCTCTGAAACTGTGTGGCATCACATGACAGAACACTGCTTGCGTTATTCACCTTTCTTGTAGAGGGTATTTTTGTTTGTGGCAGTACACTTGGTAATGAAATGGAAATGCTTTATACAGTACCTGTAATTCCTCCACCCTGTTTTTTTTTAAACAATTATGCTAGTAATTATGTTGATTTGTCCATAATTAAGGTGTTTTTGACGTTCAGCTGACCGTGCATCGTGATAAACTCTTATAATAAAACCAACTAGATGCACTAATTTCTCAAATTTATTTTTGGAATAAAACTCTACAAGATCAGGACAGATCCGTCCTGATCCTGCTCGCAAGCTGTCAGCAAACCTGTATGACATACCATTGCTGTGTTTACAGTGAGACACTCCTGATGATGGACAGAGGAACTGTCCCAAACATGTAGAGTTTTATTCCAAAAATAAATTTGGGAAATTAGTGCATCTAGTTGGTTTTGTTATAAGAACATGTTGTTGTATTTTTATGGATTTACCCATGTTCTGTTTTAAGGTTTCAGTTCATGTTAGTGGCTGAGAGAGAACATCGAATATGAATAAATGTGTTCATCTGCTGGTAAAGTCATGCAGTATTCCATTGTCACAGGGGTCAAGGGTGAGCCGAGCCTTAGCAGAGGCCATGCTCACAGTGCAGCATACGAAACACTTTGCGCACCCCGCCAACTGGGCTGGTTTCATGCTGGTTGGTGCTGATGTCCGCTTGTCGAACAAGGTTGCACTGATGGGACAGGCACTCTGTGAGTTACTCAAGAATCCGGAGAAGTGCCGTGATGCACTTCGAGTCACCCTGCACTTGGTGAGTTGAAGGACCTGAATTATTGGCATTCATCTTTTGTGATGCTCACTCTTTCTCCATTCTGTTCTTCCAACCCGAGCTTGTGTGCTGCAGGGCTACTATGATGTTTATAACTTTCAAAAATTATTGTGCTATCTGTTTCTGGATCTTCCCATGTCTCTTTTTTCTGTGGGATTTTGTGAGTTGCTGACTTAATTTTGCTCCCAATTTAATAAATATTGCTTTAGTACTGCTAGCGTATTTTCTTTAGCAATAGATCATATTCTTTTTCATCTGATCAGTTGCTTGTGATGCATCTACTGCTCTTTTACAGTTTCACTCTGTTAAATACTTCATCTATAAAAAGGTGGCAGGAATGATTTTGGCATTTAACCAGAGTGAATGGCAGACCATCACTGAATGTAGAAATGGAGTGTGAAGTAACAAGACACCAGCAGCAGGTGCAGGATGTGTGGATAAAGTGTGAAGCCATTGACAGATAGAGTGGGGACAAGTGATTGAAGACAAATGTTACTGGGAGAACAGATTTTTTTGGAATGTGACATTGTTCAGTCTGGTAGATTGTTATGAGTGTTTCAGTGGAACCTGCAGCCTCTGCATTCAGAACGGAGGCATATCTCAGGAGCAAGAATGCTATAATGTAGGGAAAGGAGGACAGAAATTGGGACAGTGAAGTGTGAGACGGAGAAAGGAACAAGGATAGTAGAGGTTAAAGAAAATTCTTTTTTACAAAAACACGGCCACAGTTTCCTCTTGGCTACTGGACATCCCTGGTTTTAACACCCCGTTCTGAGTATTATATACATTTTTCCCGGTTTGGCTCATTTTTACCCTGAAGGTGGTGGCAGCAGGTTCCTTCGAAATGTTTGTACTTATCTTCCAATCTGAATGGTGTCACATCCCACAAAACTGTAATCATAATGCACTGTGTTAGATTAGTGAGTCTTCTAAGCATAAATTGTGTACACAGGTTGAGAAGTCACTGCAGAGGATCCACCGTGGCCAGAAGAATGCAATGTACACCACACAGAAGAGCATTGAGAACAAAGTCGGTCATGTCAATGGCTGGAAAGACCTGCTTATGTCGGTGGGCTTCCGCTTTGAACCTGCAGCCAATGGGATACCTAGCTCTGTGTTCTTCCCACAGAGTGACCCTGATGAGCGGTTGACACAGTGCAGTGCTAGTCTGCAGGCCTTGCTGGGTAGGTGTCATGGTGCAAGATGTGGTTGTGCACCGTCTGTCCTGGCAGTTGTTCTGCTTGTGATATGTTCCTACAGACTGCAGGAGACACTTGTAATTGTAGAATGGAACAGTTTAATGTAAGGAAAGGTAAAGTCATCCCTGGGCCTTAGTAAACACCATGCTGTGAAAGTTTGTGGTGGACTGGAAATATGGCTCGAGACATTCTTAATCTTGGTGCTAGAGTGATGCAAGTAGTCAGCTTGATATCTTCACTCTTCTGGGATGTTATGCAGCGTTGACTGGTAATTAGTTACCAACATTTTGGCAACAACCTATCAGTCCCATCTGCAAGGGTCAGGTAGTCTTTAGTGTGTGACCATTTAAGTTTGGACAGATAGGTTGTTGCAAATTGTCAGTAACTACCTACCAATCTATGCTGTAATGCTGAATAGAGTCCCAGAAGAGTGAAGATCTCATTTATGCTATGGCAGAAGCCTGAAGTCATGCAGAGTAGTCAGTTTCTTGCTAGTAGCAACGTTGTCCTGCAGAAAGAGCCTTTGCCATTGAGTAGATGACTGGGAGGGCCTCATGGGCAGCCTGGGCATTGCAGGGAAGAGAAAATGTCTGAGGATTCCATTCTCCTGGTATATGAAGCTGCATCAGTGGGTAGTTGGATCCCAACATTTAAAGGCAGTTAGTGTCCTCATCTTGAAGGTTTGATAGTTTCAAGAAAATTTACCTACAGGCATGTGAAGATAAGGTCACTGCTTCACTTTAAGATGTTGGTATCTGCCTACCCATTGACATGTCACCATACCTCAGCAGTGCTACAGCAGAAATCTCACAAAACTTGCACAGAAACTCTTATGTTTCTGCTGGGAGCCAAACAACAGTTAATGGTTGTCCAGCCTGCAGTTGAGTCACAGGTCCTGAAGACTACAGGTGGACATTCAAAGTGGAAAACATCCCAAGGTGCAGTGGAGTTCTTGAGAAACCAATATTTGCTCAGATGGCCATTAAATTCAATGCCTTTATTGAACTCAAAACCTCATTGTTGTGATAACAATAGTCTTCCATTGGATCCTGAGCTGGTTGAAGGCATTCCACATTCTCCTATTACATATTGTTAACACTGATGCCCATATTAATATTATCCTGTATATGCCTGGGTCTGACATGTGGATTTATGACCAAAATCTGAACACATCTCCAATTTGTGTCTTTTATAATACATTTCCTATCATGCCTGTCGCTGTTCATCACAATGTCAATAGAGGTTTAGCCCTGTAAGGACAAACTCCGTTGTGTTTCTTCTGGCTAAGTTCACAGGGAATCTCAGGCTGGGGTTAACCTTAGAAATAAGTCCAGAAAAGGCAAAGTAAAGCAGTTTGTTTGCAAACATTCGTAATATGTTCTTTATTCAGTGCAAAATAAAATATTTTATACCCGTACAAAATGACTGGGTAGCATACTTGGTGTAGTGCCTAGTCTGCAGGCTGGATGGTCCAGGGTTCTAATCCCAGCAGAAGCAAGAGATTTTCCTCTTCTCCAAAATGTCCAGACTGTATCTGTGGCCCAATCAGCTTCCTATACAATGGATACTGGGGGAGGTTCTTCCCTGTGGGTAAATCAGCTGTGGCATGAAGTTAACCACTCACCTCCATAAAGTGCCAAGGTTAAGAATGAGTGGAGCTATACCTCTACTTCCCCTGTGTGCCTGTATGGAATGGACAGGGAAAAATTTACCTTTTGTTCTGTGTCGTGTACATACATGTATATTGTATTTGAAATGAGACGTTCTTAAATCAGATTTGAACTTGATGATGATGGCAATGATGTGATGATGATGATTATGATAAGCATTTTCAAAAGGTATCATTCTAGTTTCATTATTAACCTTGTGTCTGTGTGTTATTTTTATATATTCTTGAAATATTTTAGCATGGAAGCCAGAATTTTTTATTTTGCAGCATGCTTGTATGCATTGTTTTGGTCTTAGCCTCGTGTGTCGAAGTTCTTTCTACTTTTTGGTCTACATTGCATTCGCCATCTGTGCGATGTATAAGTCAGAAGGGTGCTATAACCGGATATGTCGCAGGATGAGGATGTTGAATGGGGTGCTGTGTAATGTGAAAGGGGTGTGATCCATTACTTGTGCCTTACAGTGATAGTAAGGCTGGGGATACAAATGTGGCATTATGGTAAAGAAGAAAGTTTGAAGGAGAAGAGGTGAGACCAAGCAATAATGTGTGCTCATAGATGTCCTGGTGGTTGGGGACAGGAATTGAAAGGTAGAGAAACTTCATTGTTCAATGCATGTAACGAAGTTGTGAAGATTTTAAGACTAGGACATGCTTGTGTGGTTAGTTTTAACTACATTTTATTCAGTTTATAAAATATAGGCAGTATAGAGTCTAGTAGAGTGATGGATACAAATCAAGTGAGAGGAGAGATTACCACTTACAGATGATGTAGATTGAAACGAATTGGGTGTCTCAGCTTTCTGCTGAACTGCTCATTTTTATCACTGCTGAAGCAGTTCTTCATTCTCTGTAGTACACTCGTAAAGCACTGAACTTTTGTGATGTATAGGTCTGTCAGGAACGTCCCTGTATGCACTATCTAAGCTGATGTCAAATGTGGAAGTGGCAGATGACATCATTGGAGTGATCCGACAAGTTATCGGCCAGTTCAGCATGAAGAACTTGGAGACGGAGAGCATCGAGGTGCCTGTCAGTGTGAAACTGTGGCGAGTCCCAGGCTGCCACGAGCTACTTGCGTCACTTGGTATGAAGTGTCTGTATTTCTTGAGGCTAATGTCTGGCATCTATACATCTGCCTAATGGCATTTAGTGGTGTGTAAGGAAAACACACACGAGATTTAGTATTGTGATGGTGGAAAGTACGAAGAAGGGGTCTCCTGACATGTGACACCAGGGAGGTGGTTGGATAGATACCAACATTTTGGGAAAACCTGGTGCTTCCACTTTTAGGGTAGGAGAGTGCATACCTTGAAGATTCAGCAGCATTTTTCTTTGTAATCTTGTTACCTATCCACCACAGCATATATATTGATACTGTACGGGCATGCAGGCCCAATAGGCACTGCCGTCAGAGGATGAATTCTCACAACGGGTTGGAACATTGGTGGCTGATAATGAGGGCATTCTTACTTGTGCAGGTTTCGACCTGATGGAAGTGGGGCAGGATGAGGTTACTCTGCGCACCGGAAAGCAGGCCAACCGACGGAACATCCAGTTTGTGCTGCAGGCTCTGCTTGCACTGTTTGGTATGTAACTGTGCTTGATGTCGGTAACCTACTGTAAGGTAATGTGGCAGGAAGTGCATTCTGTACTTCATATTGATGTGCCTTTCTTGTCTGAGAGATTGGACTGTCACTTGTCATTCACAGATTGTACACTCCCAGTATCATTAAACAACATTTATCTGTGTTCCTGTATGTTGTCTGCAGACAAAATGGTGGGTTGTAAAAGCTCTGATGTAAATATAAATAGCCAGTCCATGTGTAACAGTTGCCATTGAAATGTCCACACAACTGTTGGCAGTCTTCTTTTCCATCCAGTTTTACTTGTAATGTAGATGGCACCTTTTTTTTATGATGCATTCTTTTGGATTTGTACTCACCAGATACTGCTAGCTTGGTCAAATTAGGAGACTCAGAAGGGTGGAGCATGTGCCACAAGTGGGGTAGAAGAGAAATGTGTGCCAGGTTTCGACTGGGAAAGTGTGACCAGAAGAAATGACATGGCATACCTAGGTGTAGATGGGAGGGTAATACTACGTTGTAACTTAAAGAAAAGGCAGGGAAGGTGTGGACTGGATTTTTGAGGCTCAGAAGCAGCTATTAACCTCTCAAGAGGAACTAAGGTAGCTAACCTTCAGTGCAGTGCCTTTAAATGCCAGGTTTCTTATCCTGTTTAAATCCTCAGTGACGAACTGTCTTCACCCTTTCTAATGAAAAGGCTTTACATTTGCTGGAACCACATTGTTCTTTCCAGGTTTTCACAGCAGTTGTTGGTCGGTTGATGGTCTTCTTTTGGGTGTCTGTGCCATGGTGTGAATGAGTTCTTGGATATAATCTGGTTTGCATGAACCACATTCATTCATCCTGAAGATGCATGTTGCACATTCCTCCAACTTGTCAGAACACTCTTGTGCTACGTGGTGCAGAAACCCAGAAGAATGCCATCAAATATATCATTTGCTGCTGTAGCCTTGGGAGGTGGAAAGCCATGTCATTTTCTTTAATCACTTTTTCATCACTTTCTAAATATCAGCTGAGCACAAACTGCAGAAGTGTTTTTTGAGGCCATCTGAATTTTGAAGTTAAGGGAGGGCATCTTCATGAACATTATACTCAAAGTCATGCCTAATATTGTCAGCATCTGCAGCACAACTGTTCATACACGCAGAGGCATCCAGAATGCCTCAGTGCAGGGAGTGCCTGTGTAAACTACATGTACTCCAGTACAGCACTCACTTCTCCAGTCTGTGTTTCTGTTTGACCTTACAGATACACAGGAGGCTCCAAAGAGCTTAAGCCTGGACTCATCCAGCTCATTAGAGAGCCTGACATCCCTTGATGGTGACGATGATGGGATGCGTGCCAGGTCACCACCTCTCCTAACTTCTTCCATGTTGATTCCCCCACCCCCCCTTCCTTTCGTGTCTCCTCGACCTGCTCCACCTCCTCTGCTACTCCCTGGTCACCGGACATCGGGCGGAGCTTTCACGAGCTACGTGCGGCGGCGTGGGGAGCCAGACGGGCGAACAGCATGTGCAGGAGAGACGGGGGGAAGTGGTGTGGCCAGTAATAAGACAGTTGGAGGAGGGTGTGGCAGTGCTACAGCACCCACTGTGGGGAAGGTACAGTACTATGATACATTGATACACAGTGTCAGGAGGAAGTGGTGGAAACATTGGAATACCAGCTTGGTCAAGGCATCCTTATTGTACACAGCAGACTGTCTCTGCCTGTATATACCCAGTAAAAGGCTGTTGTGACAAAGGGTTGCTGAAACTGGAAAAGTAATTAGTGTTGTAACAGGTGTTTAACACCTGTGCCATTTGTATGAAAACATGTATTTAATTTTGTGTTGCATGCAGTACATAGGAAAGTAACTGGTTTGTTTTGCCCACTTCCTGCTGCAGAATAACACAGCAAGCACAAAGATATGAAATTTACTCTGTACAGGGGCTGTGGCTGCTAAAGTAGTGTGCAAGTAAGGTGCAAGAGTTTGTGACTAAAATGTGCATCCTTTGTTGCAGTCTGCTTTTAATTACATGAGGGCATTTTGCGTTCTTCTTATCCTGAAATTATTAAAATTGAAAGAGTATTCCCCTGTTGGTGAAGAGTCAGTCGGCATTTTCTTAATTGGCAAATGAACCATTTTGTAGGTAGCATATTTTGTTGATATCTCAATTAACAACAAATTATTATTTGGGAGTCTGGATAGCTTAGTTGGCATAGTGACTGGACTCCAGTTTTGACCAGGTAATTGGACTTCACTCCAATCCAGTGCAAGAGAAGTCTCTTGCACTACAATATGAAGACCAGCTCTGGAGCCCACCCAGGTTTCTGATCAGTGAGCTCCAGGGAGCTTCCTGGAGAGGTAAAGCAGCCAGGATTTGAAGCTTGCTGCTCAACTTCATCGAATGCCGAGGTTAACAATGGGTGGGGCTATACCTTCAGCCCCATATGCCTTTGTGGCATGCACAGGGACATCTGTACCTTTATTTACATGAATTTCAGGTTTCAGGGGTCTAAAATACATTTTTAGAATAAACCTAGATGATGGATGTGATTTGAAACTAAGAAAACTGTATTAACAAAAGTTATTATTATTATTATTGTTATTATTGTTATTATTAAATAACTGCCGTTGTGTGTGCTTTAACAGTGAGAGTGTATGTTCACAAATAGTTCTGTTGGTGTAAATACAGAAGAACTGACCATAAGTATTTCAACAGAACCCACCGAGTACCACTGGTGGCCAGCTGCAGTCACTGCGGCTTACACTTAGCGCTGTGGATACTTGTGGGGCACACCATCACTGGTTCGGCTAGGAATTTATTACCTAACATTTCCTCATTATTTTTTGATTTTTTACACATTTCAAACAGTGAATGACTTCTTGCATGCACGGTGTACTGTAGAGGGGCGTGCATTTTATAATGGCTGTATGTTAAGCCGTAGTGAATAGGTTCATGCTGAGCAATCACAACTGCATAGGTGGGTGCATTTTTTCTTGTGAAAGTGTTTGGTAAGTAGAATTTTTGTCTGACTAGTGAACTAAGCCTTCATTTGTTGACCCATGATTTCAAGTACCCCGTGTCCGTTGCAGATCGTGGGGCGCCCCGGTGGTGGTGGGGAGAGCGATGCGGCTTTCACGCCTAGTCCTCCTGTGGTTGCTTCAGACACATCACCTTGTGTTGCCACTCTGACGCTGGCCCACCAGACACGTATTCGAACCCTGTACAGTGGTGGTGCAGATAGCTCGTCTCCACCAACAGAGAACGGTGTCCCAGGCCAGGTTATACCACCTCCACTTCATGGTACGTAACCTCTGGCTCCAAGACTCCCTCCCAGAGTAAGAAACATGAGCTGTTCACAGAATTTGCAGTTTAAGTTCTCATGGCATCACATTCCAAATTACTGTCATCTGGAATATGATGCCATGTAATTTGGAAGATGGGTGGAACACCCTGAAGAGAGAGGCAGCAGGTTCCTCCAAAACAATGGGAAGAGTCTGTTAGTCGACATTGCACCATGTGCCTGATTAACTGCAATCTTGATATTTAACAGTAGGACCCCTTACTGACACTCTGTAAGCTGTACATTTTGTTTATAGGTGGTTCGTCGGCATATCATCGTCGCCCAGATTCTTCGAGTAGTGCAAGCTCTGCCACTGACTGGGAAGGCAGTGGCCATGCTACAGTGCTGCGACGTGCCGGACAAATACAGTCTCACATCAATCACCCACTTCCACCCCTCCCCCCACCCCGGCAAGCCCCAGCTCCTCCATTGCCACCCCCTATTGTTGACAATCTCCATCCTCTACCCCCTGCTGGGCTGTACAACTCAGTGAGCAGTCTAACAGCTGCTGGAGGGTTTGAGTCCCAGAGCTCAGACTCCGACTTTGGCAGCAGCTGTCCCCCAGTGAAATCATCATACATGACCATTCGAGGTGGCACACTGGCAACGTTCCCCAATGTGGCGCCCATGAAACTGTCCAGTGACAGCAGCGGTAGTAGCAGCGGTGGCAGTGGCATCAATACCGGCACATCCAGTCTTCAGCCATCTGCCATGGATCGACTTAGTGTTCGGACTGAACTGTCCAGTCTTGGGGGTGCAGGCTCCAGAAAACCTGCACCACCGAACCCCAGTGAAGAATCGAAGGACTCAAGACTGCATTACTTCCCTTCTGACTGTGGAGGAGGCAGTGACATATCAGCTCCACTGTCAAAGTCGTTTGATGAGGCACCGGATGTCATCTCTTCCAACAACCCCAGTGGGGGAGGCTTAACCTCAAACAGTGGACCCAGTAGCATACAAGATCAGATTATTGCGACACAGCTGCGCCGCCTCAATCGAGAGCTGACTCCCACTATCTCAGATGTGTATCATGAGCGTAGTATTGGGCTAGGTCTTGCCCCTCCGCTCTCAAAGTTGTTGATTCCATCCAGGGGATCACAGGGAAATTCCAAGGACATGGACAATAGTGGAAGTGAGGCTCTGTTAGACAAGCTGGGTCTGCTTACGGAAGAAACCAACAAGGCCATTGAGAGCAAGTCTTGGCTCTTATCCACAGCACTGCAGCAGTTTGGGGCAGACCTGTCTGCAGCCGAGCTGGAGGCCAAACAGCGAGGGGGAGGCTCACCATGCAGTGAACTAAGTAGACGTGATGAAGGAGATGGAAGGTCCATTGCTGACTCACAGTGTAGTGCTGGAAGTTACAATAAACCTGTGACATCACTGCTACAGCGAGCAAACTCACTCTCTGTTGTGTACTTTGGGCAGGACTTGAATGAGGGTAAGGGGCAACAACAGGCACCACGTGTAGTGAGCTTTGTGGAGGATGTGTCTGCCATAAATGCCGATAGACGGGATGATCCTACACTGAGGATTGCCAGTTCTGCACCAGTACCAGCATGTCCAAGATCCAGGGCATCGAAGCAGCCTCCACCACCTATACCAAATAGCAGGACTGCCACATCAGCCCCAACAAAGAAGTTTCCTTCACAGTGCTGACCAATTACCTTCAGACAAGTATTTGTTACAGTGAAACCCAAGTACAGTGAGACAAAATGTAAGCTTTGGCATCAGTTTGTAGCCTAAGCCATTCATCTGCCTCATTTTGGTCCAATTTGTAGGTGTCCATGCTCATGGAGTTCTGCCATACATTCCAGTGTCAGGGATATATATACAATTACAACTCATTGGCATTGTTCTTTGTTTCAAGTTACAATAACATTGTTTACAGGGCTGTCACCACAAGAACCCCCCATTTACAAACTTCTCTGTGGTCAATGAGGGAACTGACACAAAAGTAGGATGCACTTCACAATTAGTGTTCTTGGGTGAGATGCTGTGTAGTTTGGTAGATCAGTACTAACACTGTGGAGGAACCTGCTGCCTCTTGCCTTTAGGGTGGATGTTGGTACCTGCCTATCAAACCACAAGCCAGAAGACCCACGAATGAGAAGATGAGATCTCATACAATGAAACTGCCATTACTGTTGATAAAATCCATGAGTTGTGTCACAAATTCTTTTCATATTCATGTTAAAGGTTTAGGAGGAACTTGGGACCTAGGTGCAATGCAAGGTTGGATGAATCTCATAAGAGCAGGTTGTTGAGGTACAAGGTGGATATAGCTAGAATAGGCTAGGGTGGTCCAATTATGGGTGTGTGTAAAAATGCTAATAGACTAAAGTTCTGTATCTTTTTGTTTCTTGACACACTTCTCAAGAAGACCCTGTACCACTGAGTTATTTTGTTGTTTATATTCCATTACATTACTGCTCCATTGTACATCGACATTCCATGAAGTGTAATATTCATTTCTGAAAGGAAAACTAGCCTTGTGGACCGTTTCAATGACCATCATATTCTCTAGTTCTGCTGCACTTCTGCAGTGGAATGAAGGTCTCAGGTATTTATTGTATATGAATATATTTATTAATTTTTTCACTTTGGTATTACTCTCTTTGAATGGGGTTTGGGACTACTTGTATACTCCTTTTTCCATGCTGAAGTCGTGCCTATTCAACACACAAATGGCTTGCAGAGAAGTTGTAAAGAACTGTATTTTATCATGTATATAAGGATAACTGAGATTTTAAGAATATAAATATTTGTAGTTGTGCATTCCAAACACATTGGCTCCAATTTCATTTCCAAAGAGAAGGTTGTGGTCTTTTTTAAACTTGCAACTTTGTGTGGGTGACAACAGAAAGGTATTCCTGAGTTTTGAGGTCTTTTTGCAGTGGCGTAGCTATGGATTTGGTTGTTTGTGGATGTGATGGTTTGTGACAAGGTCATTGGATTGTGACATTCTGAATGTATTTTAAGTCTTGGGCTTATCAACCCTTGAAGCTAAAGGCCATACATGCCTTTGAAATAATGGGATCCAGTTAATGCTGTGATGCAGCGTCATTTCCCAGGAGATCAAAATCCTCAAAACGTGTTTTTTATGGTTTAGTGCTCATTCAAGCAAAAGAGTATTTGTATTATATTAATAACTGTCCAACGAGATCCAACACAAAGCAGTCTATTTATTATTCTGCAAGTTCACTCTACATGTTTTGTGTGTCAGCCACACCCATCATCAGTAGTACACAAAACTGTAACTAAAGCCTCCGGTACTGGTCATATTTTTTGTGCAGCTAGCTTGGGCACGTTGGAAGGAGGTAGCTGCACAGTACCGGAGGCTGTAGTTACAGTTTTGTGTACTCCTGATGATGGGTGTGGTTGACACCCAAAACATGTAGAGCGAACTTGCAAAATAATAAATAGAATGCTTTGTGTTGCATCTCATTGGACAATTATTGATATAGATCAGCGATGCTTGAAACCATAAACATAAAATTTAACATAAAAGTATTTGTACTGTTTGAGACTAAAGTTTCATTTCGTAGAAGCAGGACATTTTGTTGTTAAAATGGGAAGTGTCATAAATGCTTCTCCTTTCCAAACATTTTACTGAAACATGTTATGTAAAGAGTGTAGGGGTAAGTTTGTGTTAGTGCTCACTTAAACACTGCACCATAAAGGCATGTGGGGTGAGTGGACCTAAGCAGTATAGGGAGGTTAAGTGGTCTGCTTTACTCCTGGGGAAACAGCCCTCATTATCACTGGATACAAGTGGAGATGCTGAGACAGTCCTATGAAGTACTGCCAACTACACTGTTCAAAATTCCCCAAGAAAGTAATGGGCTTCTTTTCAGTGTTTTCATACTAACACATGAGAATAGCAGATACATCAGTGGCCATTCCTGTTCCTTTGGTCATTATTTTTGTGCTTCCCTGGCATCCCTACCAGACACTTTACACTAAGACTAAAATCCTATTGATAGTTGCTGGCAACTTTAATTCACCATAAAAATGCCCTGTACAACTTAAATGGTACCAGGCTGTTCGTCCATCTATGTCTTTGCATATCAGCACAGCTCTCACTGAACTAATTTATGTGAAATATGATGCTGGGGGACTTCTGTGAAATTCTGTTGAGAATTCCAAGTTTGGTTAAAATCGAGTGAAAATATCCACCACTTTACATGAAGAGCCAAGTCGGTTTTGTGGTTACTGGCGCAATTCAATCACCATAAAAGCACTCTCTTTGAGTAAAATGGTGTCTGGCTGTTAGGTAGCCAAAAAAGTACAGGCATTACACGAACATGCCACATCGTTACATTACACATAACTTTGCTTATCTTGTTTTTGGACTAATTTGAAGTAAAAGCTACAATAGTTCACCCTATAACAGGCCACAAAGGCCCAGAGGTGGAGCAGAGGTATAGGTATACTATTTCTTTAACCTGAGCACTAGATGGGGGTGGGTGGTCAATGCCATGCCCCAGCTGCTTCTCCCCCCCCCCCCCCCCCCCCCCCCCCCCCCCCACCCACCCCCCCCA
>Ga0123355_10007887_pt1 | contig 16038 bp, 10 predicted proteins | sample TergutEmb28metaG_3_FD_89872 | JGI IMG/M metagenome (GOLD analysis project Ga0123355, IMG submission 89872) | Embiratermes neotenicus P1 segment gut microbial communities from Petit-Saut dam, French Guiana - Emb289 P1 | ecosystem: Host-associated > Arthropoda: Insects > Digestive system > Gut ...
AGAGTGGAAACCAACTTTCGAGAAAGACTGGAGATCTGTATACGGAAAAATGGACACCACCTCAGTGACATTATTTTCCGCACCTAAGTTTCTCAGTAATGGCATGCTGTAACGTTCATTTCTTTGTATAAAAATTTATTTTCCTTGAAAATTTAGTACAGTTCTGCTTATTTCAAAACAAGTCATCTCCCGCGCTGCACCCTGTAGTTAGTAGAAAGTCTGCCAGAAGTTACCTGTGCAATGACAGATGCATCTGGAGCGCAGCGCCCAAGAAGATCCACCAGTGTACAGTAGAAGTTCAGGATGGCTGCTCCAGTGTCAATATAGTCTTCATCTTCATCACTCTCAGGCAATGGATGTTCAAACTGCAATACTGACATTGTTCCTTCTGCTTCATCCAACAACTTCCGCCTGTCTGCAATCCGTTCTGACATCTGAAATTATGGTAAATCATTAACTACACAAAGAAGACATTGCTGCGGACAAAGTATTATGCAAGTACGATAATGTCTTCCTTTTTACAATAACTTTCAAACTGTAAGCATTCTTTCATTACACAAGAGAGCTAACCTCTAGCTACTTGCTTAAAAAGTTGTGAGATACCTCAACTTAGTTTAATTGGTTTGCATAGTTAGAGTCAAGCAACAGTAACCTTATAACAAACAAATCTACACAAAATGATGTATTGCACATAATGTTACAGATTTACGATAAGCAACTACACATATTTTATGAAAAGACATCTTGGTAATTAATGCCCTGTCATGTGTAACACTAGACAGCTTAGAATAACAAGTGGTACCATAATATAATGTATAAATAGCAGTTAAACCAGATGGTCAGACAGAATCAGGATACTGTAGATTTTAATGGAATGATACAGGCATAAGTCCATGAAAACTGGTAGCACTGATTACTGAGTGTCAGTACCTGAAATAATGAACATACTGACAAACCTTGTTTGCATCAATGATGGCTCTCAGCAAGCCTTCTCCTTCTCCTCTCAGTGCTGGACCCAAGCACTCTGGTCGACGAATCAGAAGACGGATTACAAGGTTGGCATTTTCTTCTACACTTTCACCTATGAATTCAAATCATTGCTAACATAAATTTATTCCAAGACTTATGTGTTTACAGAGAATTCAGTGTTACAAGTTACGCTGTTATACAGCACAGCCATGAAGTGTAATTATCAATTGAGGGTGGACTGAATTAATAAGACAAACAATATTTCTGCCCAAGTCTGTGCCTGTGCAAAGAAATAAAGAAAGAAAGAAAAAGGAAGAAACTCACTTTACTGCATCAAACTGTCCATCTTAACAATTCTGCAAGGTGACAGTAGGATGAGCAACAACTATTCTTAACACACACACACACACACACATCGTCAAGGTCTGTAGATATTACTTTTCACCATACGTAATATCTTATGGGTTTCAGTACATTAATATTCAGATGCACACTAAGATATTACTTATTAAAGGATAAATAAGCTCTACATGTAATTACAGAAAACAGTGATATATTCTAACTGATTTGTTGTTCATATAGAAAACATATATGAATTTAAATTACCATTCACCCAGACACAAAACCGCAAGAAATCGAGATATCTCTCTCCTTCCACAGGATCCCAACCCAAGTCTGGATAGCCTTTCTCCAGAAGTTCTGAATTAGATTGTAAACCACAACGAGAAAGATATATGGCTATCTTCTCTAAGTAATGTTCCCTGAAACATAAGCATGTTTTAAATAATCATACAGATGATAAATAATTAATAAACTGCTGCATGAAATGCTGCCCATGGAATCGTGTTAGTTGCAACCCATCATTAACATATACAGTAAGAATATTAAAAGCCAAATATCTCTTTCATGACAAGAAACAAGATTTTAAGACAGAATTATAGCAAGCTAGCTTTTCCAGAGTACTGACCGAAGTGCAAGTGCCAGTTCAGTATTCTCCATTAGTGAGGAGTAGGCCACGTCCAGAGGTGTACTGCCACGCAAAGATGGTCTTGACAGAAGTATATTACTGTTCTCCAAAAGGAATGCAAAATGGTCAAACATAGCCTTCTGATTCTGGCGTGATGTTCTGCAGAAGTAGCACAGAAATCGGCAACAAGCTACAACCATCTCATGAGAGGTATCCTGATTTAAAAAATACAAAAATATTAAGATAAAATAAATATGAGCATTCTTCAGAAACTACATGCAGTAAATATTTTTACAGTCCTTTTAATGTGTACCAAAAAAAGAGCTGCAATAAATATACATTCACAACAATATTAATCCTAATAACACATTTGACTAAAACATATGAATAAAACAAGTTAATCTAGTTTAAGTGACCTAAAGAGTACAGACTATGGACAGTCTTCCAGGCTGTTATGCTATTTAGTCTTACTGATGGATTCTAATATTTCAGAGGAGCATACTACCTCCACCTTCAGGGTTTTAGTGCAAAGGATAAGGTTTGTGTGTTATAAGTGAAGGATATAAGAAGACTAGCCATTCAGATTCATGGATGGGGGTAGTTCTACTCACTTTAATCCTGAGGTAAACTACAGAGTGTGAACATGCAAAAAACCAAAATCACTGTTATGTCACAAAAGGGAGCAATGAGAAATGACTTAAGATTTTAAATTTCTTGTTCAATTACCCATATTACTATCACAGCAAATTGTAACTGAGTGGGATAATCTGTGCAAAATTCTGGACTAGACAATAAAAATGGCAGATAACTTTCACACAGTATCATTTCTATGGTTCTGGTACTTCTGAAGTACCACACATTATAATACAGGTATAAGTCATGCCTAAGCAGGGGATGCTGGATTTAAACTCACCATATCACTGCATCAAGCATCACTCTGCACAGAATAAACTCCCAAGATTTTAATCATTATCCATTTTAACTCATATTTATATTATTTATACAAATTTCACTGAAATTATAATAAGTTTTAATTGTTATGGAGTGACAATGACACAACACTGTACCTTTGCATTCTTGTAATAGTATCACCCTGAAGATGGCCGCAATAGCGGCCAAAACATTTTGGTGAGAAAACTGCGATTAAAATATATCATAAACATTGAAGTGTATTTTGTTGGTTAGTTATATACCAGTAATTATTTCAAAATGCTGTTACCATTCTTCATTGTTATATGGCCATTCTCAAATCATGAGGGTAAAACAATGAAACTGCCCTTCCTTCAAAATAAAAAAACTTGTGCTGAGAAGTGAAGTAACGCTACAAGTAAATAATGCTTTCCAGAACAATATTCACTGACCTACGGCACATACCAATCCAAATAATGCTACAGTCTTATGGGTATTACAATTGTAGGAATGATGGACAATGGCTAGAGAAGATGGCATTTTCCAAAAACCTTCCTATATAGTATGTACAAGAAGTTATTCTTCACAGACTTTCATGGGCACTCTGTATGCAGCAAGGGACAGGAGGAGAAGTGGGAGAAGTGTTTTACTTATGAAAGCTGTCAGATGCTGTAATTATATAGTGTTGGTGACAGACTAATAAAATATGAATGTGGAGCAGTAGTACAATAATACTGACAAGGGAAAACAAAAGTACTCAGAGAAACAACCTGTCCCAGTACCACTCTGTGTACCACAAAACCTACACAAACTGGCATGGGATCAAATCTGGGCCTCTGTGGTGAGAGGTCAGGAACTAACTGCCCAAGACATACCACAGCCACACCAAGGTGCAGTATTTCAGTGTGACTGTATGAAAGGTGACTTATTCAGTTCACTAATAGTAAAATTTAACACAAATTCTGTTTTGGTAGTTGATAAGGGCAATGCTAAAACAAAGTCAAAATAAATCATCCTTGGAGAAATGGCTAATGAAAATTAATAAAGATGATATGAATATTGGTAACCATTTGTGAAGAAATTAGAGTAAAGGATATTGATGTTTTGCTTCTGTGTACTGCACAATAAAAGCTAAATTAATACAACTGAAAATTTGCTTTCAGGTTTAAAATTTTAACATTAGTCAAGCATACAGCACTGACGTGCATTTCAGGGATTCATAACAATTAGGCCTCATAAGTTAAATTTTATAACTCCTCTGCCATTTATTTCCTAAAAATAAAATTTTAAATCCAAAACTATTTTTCATCTGGTAAACTGTACAGAGGTAAAATGGGTGCAATGACACATCCAAACTCATACCCATGCATTTTAACCAGGAATTCACAATTGTAAATTTATGTAAACATATCAGATCAGGATACAACTGTTTCATGAAAAATATGTTTATGTATTCATAACATGTCATCACTTAAATACTTCACACCTCTCAGGTTATAATGAAAATATCACAACAAAGTATTATTTGCATTCACCACATTATTTTAAATTTCCACCAAAGAATGCACTAATGTATACTACATTGTTTACAAAAGCTCGAATATCTGCTTGTTTTCATGTTGGTATTGCTGATTACTAGGATGTACAATGTGTGATAATGGGTTGTCAGTTAACTGCATGTGGATTGATGGTGTGGAATTTAACTGAATGTCATGAAGGGGTGCCTCTCACTGCATGTTGTTTATTGAGATTTTGAAGAGTGCTGTCAACAGTACTGATGTCCACACAGAATCAAGAAATATATGGATATATGTATGCAGTTCACTTGCAGGGTTACAAAAGAAACTAAGTTTCTTTCAAAAACTAAAAGGAACAAGGAAGTATTTCAACCTTCTCCTTCGGTGGTGCTTCTCCTTCTTGTCCTGTGGCTTGAATTTGTGCCTGGGTATCTGACTGAGCTTGAGCTCGTCTGCCAAGTGTATTCATCATCACTGCCATCACATTCTCATGGACACGCAGGATCCTGATCAGGTCAGGATGCTGGAAGAATGTGTGATTGTTTACCAGTTTCCTATAAAATAAAACAAAATAAAATACAATACAAAAACATCTAAAAATATTCTTAAATAAATGTAATTATTCACATTCTTTTATGATCCTTGATATGTATCTTATACTTGGGTCAAGCAAAGACAGAACATAGGTGCTGTGAGTTGAAGCAGACTGCCTAATCTCCCGTGGTCTAGACGGGACACCCATCTAACAACACCAATAACAGACAACAAATAGTGACAGAAGAGACAAGCTGAATCCATTCTTTCCCTGTCCACAGTACAGTGAAACATTTTATTATATAATGAAAAACTGAATACTAAGAGGTTGGAACACATAATGAATATTGAAAATGGTGATCTGTGGGGAATGTGACTCAAAATGACATATTCCACAGCAAATGCTAAACATTTCATTACAACCTAAAACAGACCACATAACAGAAATAACTGTGTGCAGTACTAGCAAATATTGGCATTAAACTTTGCATACATGCAGACATACATATATACATGCCACAAATCTTTGGATCCAAAATTCAGTCAAAATGACAGTAAGAAGTGGAATGAATCACAAAAATACAAAATATGCAATACAAGATCAACTTTCTTGTCAAATTATAAAATGACATGCAACCATCTTGTAAAAACAGACACAAAGCTACATACAGCATCCAGACTGAATGCACTGCTGAACAACATACAATATTATTAAATGACCAACTATTTTTAAAAACATTATTCATAAAAAAGTAAATTATTATAAGTATAAATTCTGATATAGAAAATGGGTTTTATGTATGACATAAATCTTATTTAAATTATTATACAGACGTTCCACAACACAGTGGTTAAATTTCAGGAACATGCTCTACAGGTCATTTGCAGCAAAAAATGTCTAAAAACTATGGGTAGTTTAGACACTGATATTAAGTCATGTGCTAGCTCAGTGTAGCATTTAATAAAAACATAAGACATGCAAAGTACATATCAATATACCATGGAGGCATGTTCGAGGAATCATGGCTGTCACACAGAAGCAATAATAGTACATATTCTGAGTGAGTGTCTGTAGCCTTAGTTATTCAGCAAACAAAATGCGCACACTGTATTATATTGTCATCTGCGACCTGTCTGACCCTACCATATTTTTCCACTTTATCTCAAAAATGACAAGACTTTTAGAAAAAAAGTTATTGAACATATAATGTGTCACGATTTTCTGTACAACGTTTGTCTGAAATATGTCTCATTCTATAAAGAGTTGAGCAAAATATTATTATAAATGTACGTACATCTCCGTGTAGCGTACCCATTACTCTTCTCAGATTTTAATGAAACTTGAAAGTCTTGACAAATTTTCAAGCAAATACTCTAAATTTCATGAAAATCTGTCTACTGGGAGCTGAGCTATTTCATGTGGATGAAGAGACAGACAGACAGGAAGAAACTAAGAATCGTTTTTCACAATTCTGTGAATGTGCCTAAAAATAGCTTTTCAACTCACTTTTATTGTCATTTCAAAAGTTTAAAACAACATTCTAATTTCTTAGTTATTGCAACACATTCGTATTTCTCACCATTAGACTACACGCATGCTGCCAGTTGTCGTGCCATAGATCATTGCCACTACATGCGTCCCAGTTTGTTTCCAATACCACCAGCAGCTTCATTAATGGCATCTAGATGAACTACTTCTGGTTTACCACAGAGATACACTCTTTAACTTAATGCAATCTACAGAAGGAAACCTAATGAGTTCAAGTCAGCTGACTGTGTGGGACAAGCCAATGGTCCACCCCTTCTTATCCATTTTACTTCCTAATTTTTTAGAAAATTCCACTGCTTCTCTTCTGGACTGTGGAGGTATTATGTCATGCTGTAGCCACATCACTGTCTTAGAACAAACACAATCTCTTAAAACAGTGGTAATTCATTCTCCAGAAAATTCCCGTTGCATGGAGGTATCAAAGTCCCCCAGTGAGACATGATTCAATTGGGTAACTGCCTAAAACTCCATCCCATGTATTAACTGAAAACTGGTGTCAAAAATGACATTGACAGTGAACTCCATGTGTTGGTAATACCATACTGGCTAACCTCAGTCTCATCTGTGAACATGATGTGAGGCAGAATTTGTAGCCATGTTTGAGCTGTTCACACAACTTTACACAGTTCACATGATCTCAAAATATAAGGTGCTGTATTGTCTTTGAAGGTAACATGGACAGAAACCATCAATGTGCAAAATTCTCCATAACTGTGGCTGTGCTACACTAATCATCCTGGAAGTTCTGAATACACTTCAATGCTGACAGAACATAACTGTCTCTGTGCTGTTGTTATTCACATTCTTCATTTGCCTGTGGGATGGCACCAGTTGTCTCTAATGCCATGTATTATGAGGTTGGGCCGCTGACCACAGTTTGTTCACTTGTCCTAATTACAGCAGCAGTTTACACCATTCCAATACCCAACAGAATATGTAGTTCCTGACTATAAGTCGCTCATATGAAGTTATGAGATTGATGTCATCAGGCTTCTAACATAGCAATCATAACAAGCTTTGCTTCAGCCAGGAAAGTGAAATATAAGCAGTGTGAACCTACTGCCCTTTCCCAAAAAACTACCCATAATCTTGCCCACAGTATAATGTTAGGCTACATTACCCAGCATTTTGTCATGAACCTGAGGGATCCCAGGGACCAGTTGGAGCTAACAGGATTGGTTCCTACCATATGCTAGTTTATTAGGTGATCAGTAGTGGACTATTGTGTTAATAAGGCCATGGAGTTTTTGATGGAGTCCACTACAAGACACCACCACCACAATGTCCTTAGAGCTCTGTGTATGGTTTCAAAAGTTTTGTCATGTGGAATTCATGAAATGGACACTGCATTTCACAGCAGCAGTCTTACTATGTTCATTTCAGAAACTTTATACCAGATGTTATGGCATATTCTTCATATGTACCTGTGCTAGACATTTTAATCAACCACCATACTACAACATAACAGAGCCAATAGCCACGACAGCGAACATGCATGAACTTGATCAAGTTATATCCCTGTAAGCTCACTTTCCCAGTATAAATAACCTGATAACAAACTGCAAGTTTGACAGACAAGTGAAAACCACATACCACAGTCGCTCTCTCATTAGCCCCTCCTCTTCTTGTGACATCTGAACAGGTAGGAGAGATCTTATCTGACTCAAACCAACCCACATTTCTGCAACATCATCCTTTGTCTTACTGTTAATGATGTATGTCTTCTGTAATGCTCTAATGAGCTCACCAATGCTGTCATACTGTCGCACCAACAAGCTGCAACACAAAATGATGCTTTAACTCATAGCCCATACACTTAGGGAAATGTCTTTATGTTTATGTGAAAATACAATTTACAAACAAAATCACAATTCACACATAACAAGAAGGTTATTATAACTAGTGTTACACAATACCACTTCTGATAATTAAACTACTAAACAAGGGCTTATTGTAGGAAATTTGTACAGAATGAACTGTCACTTTATTTAGAGGATGAATACAGATACATGACTGCATCCCACCACAGTTCTGACATAGAGGTTACATAGTAACTGGCTTGAAATTAGCAAGGAATGGATATGAAGAAGTGTACAAGTGGCATGGCTAGCTTGGTCACCTCACTTAATCTTGTAAGACTGCTAACACTTACACAAAAACCAACAAATGCATACCGATAAAACATATTTTATTGGTGTGCATATGTTGGTCTGTTACACAAGTGTTAATATTCATCACTGAACAGATATGGAACATATAAACTGTAAGACTGTCTTCTGTGGGGTTGCATTGACTCGAGGGTATAGCATAATGACATGCAAGAAACCGTGCAGCAGCTGGAAGAGTGAGTAAATAAACATGAAGCTGGCATAAGAAATGAAGTAGAATAACAGTAGGAATGCCTGGCAGCATGGATGCAGTCCAAAGGTGTTGTTTTAAAATTTTAATTTAGTTGTAAACAACTGAGTTGCATCCAAAAATGGTTAAGAGGAAAATGATTGTATATGCGCTGATACGATACATCAGTGCTCAACTTAACAATGTTGCCAAATTGACCTGTGGTTAATAGGATGCTGCTCCAAATGACAAACAGTCAAATTTTTGAGCCTCAGTTTCTTGTGCATAAAAAATGTTATATAAACAAAAACCAAGATAGCATAATAATGTTTTCTGTGTATCACAGAAGCTCACACGAGCCAAACAATACTAGCCAATATCAACTGTCAGTAAGAATTAACTTCCATGACTTCAGTTATGAGTAACAGAGAAACAACTCTACAAAGTCACAAGCATCAGATGCAGAAATGTGCTGTTGGGTATATAACATTGCTAAGAACATAAAATGAATAAAGACTCAATAAGTATGGCTCAATTTCATGCAAGCAGTTCTTGCAGTGAAACAAGAGAAAAGGAAACAAATGGAGTCAAAATGAAGAGAAATGGTTATGGAAGGGCAGTGATTAGTGGAAGATGTTTAGCCACATGAAGACCATCAGCAGTAGTATATATGTCCAGAGAAATAATTTTTGAAAACTTGCCTGAACATTTCTCGTACAAGCTTAGATGTTTCAATTTGTGACTCCTCAGCCCATCTTACTATAGTGCTAATCAATATCTTTCTGAACACCTCTGAAACAGTTCAATATTGCTGTTAAGTAAATGCATTACATACATGTTTATGGTATTAAGAATTCATTCCAACTCTAACAACACTTTCAGAAAATGCACTGTTACCAGCAAACTTCCATTTCTCATGTAAGTAATGTCAAATGTGTACATAGTTCATGAATAGCTGACCATTATTTGTGACATATGCAGTGATATGTATAATGAAACAACAAATGCACAATTGATCAACAACTTATTAGACTGCTCTTTATTACATTATCCCTACATGTTTCAACACTATTGCATCACCTTCAGGGAGCTCATAGTCAGTACCTGCTAAGTTACATAAGTATGTGAATGCAGTATTGGTGATACATTTTAAAACTTTACATATGTTTTGTTGTCAAAATTTAAAATCATTAAAATGTTAAAACTGCTCCAGCTATAATAAGATTATTTTGTCGGGTGATTCTTAGGAAGTATTGTATTGTGGCCGTATATGAAATCTATGATAGATATGGACTATATTAATGGGTTTAAAAATGTTATATCATGGAAATGTTGAGTATAGTTATATAATTTTAATTTTAATTTTAATGTGGGACCTCTAGCAGCACTGTTTGCATCAAACTGATGGACTAATTCTGCATATTCCTCTTGCCACACTTCACATTTCTTCAATTATCCTTGCAAAAGGGTTGCTTTGTCATCTACAGATGTTCTGCAAACATAATCCTTCACACACCCCCACAGCAAGACATTTAAGGGCATGATATCAGGGGATTGTAGAAGCCAGGAGTTTGGTCCACCACCTAACATTTCCCTCATGCATAGTGAATACTTCAATAAAACTTCAGGAAATGAGTGGAAAAATAAAATACATGAAAAATGGACAGTCTGTTTGCATATGTAAATGCCAATTTCTGATAAAGTATGATGACATAAGCGGGATGTAAAGTTTATTTCAACCCTTCACACAGAAAAGATTGTGGAGATAGAACACACAAAGTGAAAGTATGAAAAATTAAGTCATAAATAATTGACAACTATTATAAATTTATGTGACGAGTGGATTGGGCAGAGCAAATTGTGCACCATTATCCATCAGAAAACCATTAAATGGACCAAGATATTTATGTTATTTTTGCAGGTACTGCACTAAGTAGCTTCATACTTGAAAATACACCACACACAAAATCAGAAGGGTTAGGACTGTGCTTTCAAGGACTTTATACTTGACTGTAATCACAGAATGCCAGATCCAGCATAGACAGAAAGTGAGAATATTTGTGGGACAATGAACCACTAGCCTCAACATGAACAGTTCCACCATTACTGTCATGCAAAACGTGGTTGATGACAAATCCGGCGTACCATCTACACGATGCACTTGCAATTTGTAAAGTAGTTTGTGATCCACAAAATGACAAAAAAAGACATATGCAGTCTTGAGAATAAGTAGAGTTTGCCTGGTATATAAACAAAGAAAATAAGGTAGTGTTATGTGTTGGAGTTGTGATGTAACACTCTGCGAAACTCCAAGTTGCAGTAAATATCATATGCAAAAATATTACTAAACAGGTGCAGGAAGTTTTACTACCAGAAAGATATCCTACCATTTTCTTTAAATAAATTATCATCAATTTTTAATTGCAGTGATAAAACAAAACAATTCAAATTTACACTGTTTGCATTTTTGAATCACTTCCTTTCAAAGAACTGCCATAGAACTGGTGGCATTTAAAAGCCCCTACAGCTAGGAAAGGCTTTATTAAATAAAAAGTACCCAGAATGAAATAATTTTCCTCATTTTCTTGGAATCCAGGGAAAATCTGCAAGTGAAACTTCATTCTGTTTCCAATCAAAATCAACCTGGATTTTTTTTAAAATTAATTTATGCATCACTTTAAATCTCACATCTTTAGCTTTTAATACTTTCTTTATCACTAAAATAGTGTCTTTTTATTTTGCAAGGCTGTTAATAAAGTGTTTATTAGCACATGAAAAGTTTAGAAAACAATGAATTACCATTAGCAGCAGCAGCAGCAACAACGATGATGAGTAATTATGAAAGTAGAAAAACTATGTCAGGTATTAACCAATGGCAATGTCCACTGGTAACATTTGATATCAAAGCTGTCCCCAATACAAAACTGGCATAATCTTATCAATTGAGGAATAATATCTCACCTTCAGGTGATTTTTTTTTTGGCTCCTCTTCTTGTCTAGGCTCTATTTCCAGTTCTTTCACAGCATTGATAAAATTAAACAAACGCTTCACTGGCCCAGGCTTTACTGTATCTGTTGCAGGTTCCTGAAGATGATAATGAAAATTCTTTATCAACTCTTGACACTACCTCTTACAAAGTTGGATGTCCCTGACAAGGGGAACAAAAAAAATCCTAACCTCTGATTCCTCAGGCTCCTGCAAAGCACTGAGTGAAACATAGGACATCAGTCTGCTGTGGAACCCCGACAGACGATCGCTTAGCTCTTCACCACAGGGGCAATTTTCCTTGTCTTCTCCTTCCAAATTCTTGAAGCCAAGAATTGCATTCATCTGCAATTAGTCAGTAATAATAATGTGATTACTCTGCAATTCTTTCAAAATACACATGTGAAAATCCCCACCAAAACATGAATGCTCTAAGGAAAATTGATTTTTAGTCTATTTTGCTTCCTAAAGAAAAGAAATAGTTTTATGACAGTGCCATGCTGTGCCTTCTGTGTCCCTCATTTAATAACTGAACGAAAAAATTTCACAAAACTATGTAAGAATGTTATATAACTGGACGTCGCCCCAACTTCACATATATCTATGGGGGGGGGGGTGCTGATAAGTCCTTGGCCCGACCTACTTCCCGGTGTCGTAGGACGGAATCGTTAGTGTCGATGGAAAAAGGGGTCTGTTCATGTGTCGAATTGCAAGGATTTTCTTGTTACAGAGGCTGAAAGGAAGCATGCTAGGCTCGCATGCAATTTCAACAACATGGAGACGTGAGCTGTCATTAAGTTTTTTTTCCTACAAGGCAAGGTGCCGAAGGAAATTCGTGCCATTCTGACAGAAACATAAAGGGAAAATGCACCATCATATGCCACCATCAAAAACTGGGTGGCCCAGTTTAAACGTGGTGATTTTCCACCTATGTTGCGTCTCATCCTGGATGACCCAAAACAGTGACTACCCCCGAGATTATTGATCAAATTCACGAACTAATCTTGAAAGACCGCCGGATTTCAGCTACATCAATAGCTGAGCAACTGGGCATCTCGCATGAGCGGTTGGGTCCATCACTCATGAAGATTTGAACATGCAGAAGCTCTCCGCGAAGTGGGTCATGAAATGCCTGAATGTGGATCAAAAACATAAACGGTGCCAGTCATCTGAGTAAATTTTGTTTTTTTTCAGTGCGATCCAAATGATTTCCTGTCGTGATTGGTGAGCATGGACGAAACCTGGTTATATCACTATGACCAGGAGACCAAGCAACAATGAATGGAGTGGCAGCAAAGCTGCTCACCCCACCCCAAAAAATTCTGAGTGCAAAAATTCGTTGGAAAAGTTCTTGCCTAGATTTTTTAGGATCAAGACAGCATCCTCCTCATTGATTATCTTCCAAAGGGCCAAACTATCAATGTCGAGTATTACTCATCTCTGCTGGTGCAATTGAAGGACATTTTGAAGGAAAAACGCCGCGGGAAGGTCACCAAGGGGGTCTTGTTCTTGCATGACAATGCCCTGACTCACCGGGCACTTGCAACCCAGAAGAAACTGGCCTACCTGGGCTTCAAATGTCTTGAACACCCACCCTTTCTCCAGATCTGGCCCCGTCGGACTACCACCTGTTCTCTGGATTGAAAAAACAATTGAAAGGTCGCCATTTTTCTTCCGACACAGAGGTCATTGCTGCCATGGAGACCTGGTTGGATGGACAACCTTCTGAATCTTTTTTGCGTGGCTTACAAAAGTTAGAGAAATGGGCTAAGAAGTGTATTGAGGTTTGTGGGGAGTATGTTGAATAAATTCAGAGTTTGGTTGCTGTAGCTTGTTTCCTTCCTGGTCGGGCTAAGGACTTATCAGCACCCCCTCGTAAATTTAGTACACTGAGTAACTGTTAGGTTAGGGGAACACTAGTGTCACTTAATCCAGAGTCCAGAAATGAAGCAACTGAGAATTATGCAAATATTATCAGTGGAAATTTTTGAATAATGTAAAATAATTTTACATAATGTAAGCATTACCAACATAGCAAAAGGTAAAACAATCCCTGTACAGGCCCTGAGGGTTCTGGGAGGCTGAGGCACCCAGATTTCAAGACAATCAGCTCATGAAGATGATAAGGTTGTCAGCCCTACGCACCGGCCGCCTTTACCCCACAGGAAATATTCCTGGTACTCATTCTTGTTATAGTCTGAGTCAACCCCAGGGCCATAGTGCAGCTGAAAGGATTATGTCAATGAAAAATTCCAAAGACACCATCAGGAACCAAACCTGCCGCCTTCCAGCTTGTAGCACAATGTCTCAACCTTCTTGGCTACTACATGCCCCACATTATATACACACACACACATTCACATTTCTTGGATCCATCATCCATTCGATGACTGCATGAATATGAAACTGGTCATAAATAATATTGGATGGTTATACACATTCTCGTCCTAGTAACAAACACTTAAAAATATCATGAAATTTAACAATACAAGGCACAAACTATTACTACAGACAAGAGTCTAATGCATAGCAAAGTACAACTATGAATACAAAATACAAGAGCTCCTAGGACATAGTCCCAATATGATTCTTATTATTCTTGTTTGTATTAAAAATATATTGTGCATGGTTATTGATGAGCTCCAAAAAATGATACCATAGTTTCTCAGTGATTAACAACACAGTGATATGCAGAACTTTGAAGCAGAGCATAAATTTTACTAGAACACACTGGAATGGCCTTCAATTAATGCAGCAAAAAAATAGACAAATTCAGACCGAAAAAACTGCACTAAACGAAACTTTGTACAAGATTTCCTTATCACACTATTGTCAAAATTTTCCAATTCACACACTGCTTTGAGGCTATGTTAGATACATGTAACAGAGAGAGAATCTGCACTAATTAACAGTTACAACAATAAGGATGAGGATGAGGAGGAGGAGGAGAGGGAGGGGACAAATTTGAAGGGGGAGACGACGATGACAACAACAACAATCTATGGATCTGTATGGCTAGAAATCTTTGCAAGAGGAAAGAACAATTTTTACCCTTTATGACAGTTATATTCTCATAGCGTACACCTAATCACAGTTTTCTTATTTTCAAACATGACTGAAATCTCTGAATTATCAGTCCACAACTATGAGAATATAGTTGAGTAATTTGATTAGGATAGTAACTACACGAGTATAGTTAGTTAGTACATATCTGATTTTTTTTCACGTTTATTGATATGGTTTATATGCATCCTGCAGCACTGTAATTCTTGTATTGGAGCCACATCTCCAGTCTGGACGTATGGAACTTTTTGAAAATAAAGAACCTGACTTCTACTGGTGTTTGTGTCTTAAGTAACTTCAATTTCATCATGTTAGTCTAATATATAATACATTTTTACTTCAAGTTATGTTTCCACTTATAATAGTAATTTTTGCCATTATTACAGCTAGAAAGACATGAAGATTATTTACTTTCTCAAACCTGCCAATTTCAAAACACTATCTACACTTCAGTGATACCCAGCCTAAATTTTATAGACAGCTATAAATGTTACATATAAGTGTTTCTGCCATTCATTAAAATTTAAATAATGTGGATTCATATAATCTTATAAAATGTGGATCTTTGCATTTGTAATAGATAAAGAAAACTACAACAGTTAATCCACCGCAAAACAAGGTGTATCATGACATAATCCTTTACAGTGCACTTACAGTCCAGAAAACAAAGGATACTGAATGCCATTTATGTCCTGCTTCTAAAGAACTCCTTCATTAAGTGCTTGTTCCAGTGACATCTCTGTTTGTTTCATATAACATACAGCTACAATGTTAGGCAGACAGAAATCCAACAAAAGTGGTACATGCGTGAAAGCACTTACTTGCTCCCGAGGTGGGCACCTAAATTCCCTGGTCTTCTTAGCCGCAACAGCCGACGGCAAGTCAGACTGTTTGATTTCTATGTATCGTCTCAACTGATCCTATAACAAAACAATCCATTTCGTAACAAAAAGTGAAATAAAAACAGCATATAAAACAACATAATATAATACTATATAATGAACGTCAGCACAAGAACTTTATTATTTAAGGTAATACCAGGCTACATGTTTTGACTAGACTGTCATCATAAGGTCTATATTAGCATTTGTGTTACCAGTTACTGTGCACACTTTGGGATCCCATCGTGTTTACATTCATAGAATACATCTAGTTAAAACGTTTGTCTAAAAGTTGTGAAGTGCGACTATAGGATTGGGGTGCGTAA
>Ga0123355_10007888_pt1 | contig 16037 bp, 17 predicted proteins | sample TergutEmb28metaG_3_FD_89872 | JGI IMG/M metagenome (GOLD analysis project Ga0123355, IMG submission 89872) | Embiratermes neotenicus P1 segment gut microbial communities from Petit-Saut dam, French Guiana - Emb289 P1 | ecosystem: Host-associated > Arthropoda: Insects > Digestive system > Gut ...
GCGAGCACGGTCGCGACCCCGTACATGCCGAGCCGTGCCGAGACGTTCTGGTTGAGGTCGTAGGTGCGGCCATACACGTAGGGGCCGCGGTCGTCGACCGTCGCCACGAGCGACCGGCCGCCGTACTCGATCGTCACCTTGGTCCCACACGGCAGGGTCTTGTTGGCGACGCCGTAGAACGCGTGAAACCCGCAGGCAGTCGCGCCCGCGTCGTAGTACCAGGACGCGACCGTCGGCTCGAGGCCGACGACCGTGCCGGCGTTCGCAGCCGCGGCGCGAACGCCGCGCCCACCGGCGAAGCTGACCCGCAGCGCGGTCGAGCCCGCCCGCGCGAGCGCGCGCAGGGCGAACCCGCCGGCCCGGCCCGTCCGGGCGCTGGCCATCGTCGCCCAGCGGCCGCCCGAGTGACCGGCGAGCTGGACCGTCTCACCGGCGGCGGCGGGCAGCAGCCGGCCGTTGAGGGTCGTGAAATGGCCCGCCTGGACGCTCTCCGCGATCGGATCGAAGGCGAAGCGCGGCACGATCATCGCGACCCGCTTGGCCACCCGGGTCGTTGTGCTGGTGCTCTTCGACGGCGTGCCGGTGACCGCGATCGCGACGGCCGGCACCCCGCAGGCCGCGACGCACGCGGCAACGATCGGCGCCCCCAGCGCGCGCCACGTACCTCTGGTCCTCATCGTCTGAGGGCCTCCTTTGCAGTTCCTCCGACCCAGCGCCTACGGGGTTAGCTGACGGGCTCGCGGGGACGCAGACACGACGGCGCGGCTGCTCCTCGCTACGTTCGCGGCCGGCGTCTGACGCCGGGCGATCGATTCGCCCCGGCCCGATGGCTCACCGGGCAGTGGGTTCCCCGCTCGCGCTGCACCGAGCACCGCGATTCGGCAGGTCGTAACGACCGCCGGAGCGTGGCACGCCCGGCCGCGCGGTTATGTGAGGAGCGTCACACAGGCCCGATGCCGGCGGGCGCGTCGCGGATCGCGATCGTCACCCGCGACAGCGCGCACAGCCTCGCCTCCGCGTCGGTGATCTCGACCTCCCAGACGGCGGTCGTGCGGCCGGCGTGCCGACGCGTCGCGTGGGCGTTGATCGTTCCGGCGGTGATCGGCCGCAGGAAGCTCGTCTGGTTGGAGAGGCCCATCGCGATCTTCCCGTCGGCGAACGCCGCGACCCCGCTGCCGTGCGAGGCGAGGCTCTCGGCGACGGCCGCGAAGACGCCGCCGTGCACCAGCCCGAACGGCTGCAGAAGCTCGTCGCGGACCGGGATCCGGCCGACCGCGCGGTCGGCGGACAGCTCCAGGATCTCGAGCCCGTAGAGGGCATCGAAGCCCCGGCTGCGCATGAAGTCCGCGTATTCCAAGGGCGGCCAGCTTAGCCGTCAATGGGCGGTGGCTGCTCTACGCTGCAGCCCCGATGGCGCCCCTCGACAGCCTGCCGGCCGACCAGCGAGCGGTCCTGCAACTGGTCCTGCAACAGGGCCACGGGTACGACGAGATCGCGGCGATGCTCCGGATCGACCGCGCGGCGGTGCGCCAGCGCGCGCTCGAGGCCCTCGACCGTCTCGGACCGGACACCCGGCTGCCCGCGCCGCGGCGGGCGCTGATCGCCGACTACCTGCTCGGGCAGCTACCGCCGGGCGTCGCCGAGCAGGTGCGCGAACGCCTGCGCTCGTCCCCGACCGACCGCGACTGGGCCGCGGCGGTCGCGCCCGCGCTGCAGCAGATCGGGCGGCGGCCTCTGCCCGAGATCCCGAACGGCTCGCCGGCGGGCTCGACCGACAGTAGGGGTGACTTTGGCGGCCACGTGGCCGCCAAAGTTGGGCCCCCAGGCGATGTCAATGAGCCCGCCGTACCGGCGTCGCCGATGCCCAGCTCGCGTCGGGGCGGCGCGATCCTGCTCGGCGGCGCGGCCGCGCTGCTGGTGGCGGCGGTGGCCGTCGCGGTCGTTCTGCTCACTTCGGGCTCCACGACTCCCCGCCGCCACCACCGCGCCGTCACGCACGTCCACCAGGTCAACCTGTACGCGCCGAACGGCGCCCACCGCCCGGCCGGGGTCGCGCAGGTGCTGCGGCAGGGCAGCGCGATGGGGATCGTGATCGTCGCCGCCGGGATGCCCGCCAACACGGCGACCAACGCCTACGCCGTGTGGCTGTCGAACTCCCCGACCGACAACCGCTTCCTCGGCTTCGTCCCGACCCGGGTCGGTAGCAACGGCAGGCTCCAGGTGGAGAGCAAGCTGCTGCCGTCCGATGCGGCGTCGTTCAAACGGCTGCTGATCACAGTCGAGACGACGGCGAAGCCGACCTCGCCGGGCCAGGTGATCCTGTCGGGCGCTTTCGAGGTGCCGTAGCGCAGGGGACTCTCCCTGTCAGGAGGCCGCGTCCGCCAACCCCCCGAGCGCCTGGTCGAGCCGCGCGCGGGTGGCGCGCCGCAGCAGCCAGCCGCCGGTTCGCGACCATCCGCGAAGCCGCTGGCGGTGCTCGATCGTGACACGCGTCTGGTCCTCAGCCGGCTCAAGCCGGAACGCGATCTCCGACGAGCGCAGCACGCTCTCGTACGGGGACCCGGCGAGCACCTGTGACCAGCGCAGCTCGCGTCCGGGGTCGGGCGCGGCGATCCGGAACTCCGCCCGGACCGCCCGGCCGTGCCGGGTCAGCATCACCTGGGTGAAGCCGCCCTCGAGGACCGCCTCGACGCGCGCCAGCCCGGGCCACCAGCGCGGCAGGTGATGCGGGTCGGCGATCAGCTCCCAGACGGCCTCAGGCGCGGCCGCGATCGTGCGACTGCGGCGCGTGACGGCCATCTCGGGCCGCTAGTACAGGCCGTCCCCGCGGGCGTAGCGGGCGGCGCGCTCACGGTCGTAACCGTCGGCGTCGAAGCCGGGCTCGTTCAGCGACCGCAGGATCTCGCCGCTCGAGGGCAGCTGCGAGCGCTCGATGTGCCGGTCCGGGTTCCACAGGTCCGCGCGGATGCTCGCCTTCGAGCAGTGGGTGTAGGCCTGCTCGACGCTGATCAGCAGCCCCAGCTTGGGCACCCTGCCGTGGACGGCGCACGGTTCGAGCAGTTCGCGGTCGTCGGTGATCACGGCACGCCCGTTGACCCGGAAGATGTCGCCGACCCCTGGAATCAGGAACAGCAGCGCGATCCGGTCGTCGACCAGCAGGTTGGTCAGGGTGTCGGCGAGCCGGTTGCCCGGCCTGTCGGGGAGCAGCAGCGTGCGCTCATCGAGGATCTGCACGAATCCCGCCGGGTCGCCCTTGGGAGAGACGTCGAGGCCGCCGCCGGGGTCGGCGGTCGCGACCAGGACGAACGGCGAGCGCTCGATGAACTGACGCGTCAAATCGTTCAGGTGGTCGGTCACCTTCGACCGCACGACCTCCGAGGCCTCGCCCCCGATCAGCGCCCGGACCTCGGCCTCGTCGGTGATCCGCCGGACGGTGTGCGCGTTCGGTGCCACCCCGGCATTGTCGCAAACGCCCGCCGCGGGCTTTTGGTCAGTCGTCGTAGACGACCAGCGAGTGCACCGGGTGAGGCTGGAGCCGCTCGCGACCGCCCATCGACCGCAGCTCCACCAGAAACGCGAACGCGACGAGCTCGCCTCCCATCTGCTTGACCAGGTCCGCCAGCGCGCTGGCGGTGCCACCGGTCGCGAGCAGGTCGTCGTGGATCAGGACCCGGACGCCCCCCGCCAGCGCGTCCGAATGGACCTCGAGCGCGTCGATCCCATACTCGAGCGCGTACTCGGAGCTGACCACGGTCTCGTGCGGCAGCCTGCCGCGCTTGCGGGCCGGGACGAACCCGGCGTGGAGCTCATGGGCGAGGGCACCGCCGAGGATGAACCCGCGCGCCTCGGCCGCGACCACGAGGTCGATGTCGAGGTCCCGCGCGAACAGGGTCAGGCGCGACACGGCCGCGTCGAGCGCCCGCGGGTCCAGCAGCAACGGCGTGATGTCCTTGAAGAGGATCCCCTCGCGCGGGAAGTCGGGGATGTCGCGGACGAAGCCGCGGAGGTTGACGCCTTCGCCGGAGGTAGACATCAGCTGGCGATCTTGCGCAGGTCCCGGATCAGCAGCAGGTGCTTGAGGTGGGTCGTGACCGAGGCCAGGTTCTCGAGCGCGTCGATCGCCTCCTTGCGCCGCTCCGGGTTGCGCGAGCGCAGCGCCGGGGCGAGGATGCTCTGCAGCAGCTGTGCCTCGCGATCCGCGGAGGAGCGGAACACCCGCAGGTTGCGGCCGCCGACGCCGTAGCGGGCGAGCTCCGACACGGCCCTGACGATCTCCCGCTCGGTCTCGTCGAAGTAGCGCTTGCCGGCCCGGGTGTCACCCTTGATGACGCCGAAGTCGACCAGCTCCGAGACCAGCTTCGGGTCCGCTCCGGTCTGCTCGACGACGTCGTCGAGCGAGTACATCGCCCCGGACGGGCGGACCGCCACGGCGGCTCGGCGCGGGGTGCGGCCGTCGCCGCTGGGCGCCACGTCGCGCTCGCTGCGCCCACCCGCGAGCTCCTGGCGGATCACCCGCAGCGGCAGGAACTCGTCGCGCTGGAGCCGCAGGATCGTTCGCAGCCGCTGCACATCCTCGGCCGTGTAGAGCCGGTAGCCGCCCTGCGTGCGGCGCGGCGTGAGCAGCTTCTGATCCTCCAGGTAGCGGATCTTGGAGATCGAGATGTCAGGGAACTCCTGCTCGAGCGCCTTGCAGACGGCGCCGATCGTGACCGCCTTGTGCGGGCGAGGGCCGTGCTCGCCGGCTCCGGGGTCGGTGAATTCGACTGGGAGTTCTTGACGTTCGCCCGTTGCCATCAGCGACTCAGGAACGCGAGCTTGTACTTGCCGATCTGCAGCTCGTCGCCGTCGGCGAGCTGGTGCGACTCGATCCGCTCGCGGTTGACGTAGGTGCCGTTGAGCGACCCGCAGTCGTCGAGGTAGTAGTCGCCGCCGCGACGGACGATCAGCGCGTGGTCGCGGGAGACCGTGACGTCGTCGAGGAAGACGTCGCTGTCCGGCCGGCGGCCGACGGTCATCCGGTCGCTGACGAGCGGGAACATCTCGCCCGCGCGGCCACCTCCGGTCCGGATCACGAGCGTCGCCCCCCGGGCGACGACGTCCTGCCAGTCGATCTCCTCGATCTCGCCAGTCTCGCCGATCCGAAAGCTCGCGGTGGACGGGTCGGGCGCTGCCTCCGCGCCGGCCAGAAACGCGCCGCACCGCTGACAGTAGTTGGCGCCGTCAGCATTGGCGTAACCGCACTCGGGACAGTGCTGAGCCACCGTACCCGAGTTATTCGAGGCCCTCAGGGGTCTCGGCAACCTCCGTGACCTGGGGCACGCGCCCCGCGAGGATGTCGGTCAGCTGCTGGACGTCTGCCCCCGAGATCACGAGCTCTCCGTTCTCGTCCTTGCGACGCAGCCGGTTGACGAGCTCGGCGCGGAGGATGTCGATCTTGCCGTGGAGGATGCGACGCCTGTAGGAGATCTCGATCTCCTCATCGGTGAGATCCTTGATCAGGTCCTTGAGCTCCTGGTCTGTCAGGGCGCCGAGGTCGGGAAAGGTGTCCATGCGCGCTAGGCCTCTTTAGTCGAATCCGAGGCATTCGAGTATAGCTCCAAATGTCCCAGGGTCAAGTTGAGCTTGAGGGTATGGCCTTCAGAGTTTGCGCAGCTCTCCGAACCCCCGCCGAACATACAACGCGGTCGCGGTCAATGCCAGTGCCATCCCGACGTACAGCGCCGTCAGCGCGAGCCAGTGCACGCCGACCATCGCGAAGAACGGCGCCCCCATCGTCGGGGCGACGGCGAGCCGGCCGGCCCAGTTGATCTTCAGGTCGACGCCGCGCGCAAGCGCGTAGCGGCTGAGCGCGAGCATCAGCAGCTCGCGCGCGACGACGACGACGATCGCCCATCGGGGCAGCAGCGCGAAATGCCACGCGACGGCCATCCCGGCGATCACCAGCAGGCGGTCGATGATCGGATCCAGCAACGCGCCCATCCGCGAGAACTGGCCGGTCAACCGGGCGGCGAACCCATCGAGGTAGTCGGCCCAACCGATCACCGCGAACAGCACCGCCGCCAGCGCGTCCTGCCCGTCCTGGCTGGACAGCGCGACCACCAGGAACACGGGAATCAGCCCCAGCCGTACGTACCCGATCGCGTTGGGAATCGTCCACGGACGCAGCGGCTGGCCGGACCGCGTCCGCGCCGGCTCCGGTCCGGAGCGGTCGATCCCGAACAGACGGCGCTTAGTGGTCTTGTCCGTGGGTCGTGCGTTCACCGAGAGGGGCCTCTGGCACAGCATGGCAAGGACGCAGGGAGGGGCAATACCAAGTTGTATTGCCCCGACCGAGGACGCCGCCAGGCGAAGCCAGAGGCCCCTCGAATGGACGCAGGACTCGCGGACGAGGCCACCGGGGCGGTCGCTCAGGCGAGGCTCCGACACAGCCCGGCTACCGCCTCCGCCGCGTCCTGGAGCGCGACCGCCCGGTCCTCGCGGCCGCGTCGCACCTGCACCTCGAGCTGTCCGCTGGCCAGCGTGCGGCGTCCGACGGTGACCCGCAGCGGACAGCCGAGCAATTCGGCGTCCGCGAACTTCTCTCCGGGACCGGCGTCGCGGTCGTCGTAGATCACCGTCAGATCCTCGGCGAGCAGCTCGTTGTAGAGCCGGTCGGACAGTTCCCGCTCCTCGCTGTCCGGCTTGCCGAGCGTGACCAGGTGCACGTCGAACGGAGCGATCGCCGACGGCCACGAGATCCCCGCCTCGTCGGCGAACTGTTCGACCGCCGCCGCCGCGACCCGGGCCGGCCCGATGCCATAGGAGCCCATCCAGATCAGCTGCTCGACACCGTTCTGATCGAGGTAGGTCGCCCCCAGCGGCAGCGAGTAGCGGGTGCCGAGCTTGAAGATGTTGCCGACCTCGATCGCCGGCTCGATCCGCAGCGCGTGACCGTCGACGAGGTCACCGGCGACCACGGATCTGACGTCGCCGCGCTCAAACTCGAAGTCGCGGCCCGGAAGCACCCCCTGCAGATGCTCGTCGGGACGGTTCGCGCCGACGACGTAGCCGCCACCGTCGACCCCGACGCCGTCGTCGAGCAGGACCGGCACGCCGGCGCCCACCGGACCGATGAAGCCCGGCGGCCCGATCCGCTCCTCGACCTCGTCCGGGTGCGCCGGACGGAAGTCGCCGCCGAGCGCGATCCGCAGCTTGATGTCGTTGACACGGTGGTCCCCGCGGACGATGACCATCGTCATCGGCCCGTCGGAGCTGACGACCGGGTAGGCCTTCAGCAGCGCGCCCTCGGGCACGCCCAGCGCCCCGGCCACCTGCGTGACCGTCGTCAGGCCCGGCGTCTGGACCGCCGCCGGTCCCGCTAGACCGGCGGCGGGAAGCTCGACGTGCTGGGCCTCGGCCGATGCGACCTCGACGTTGGCCGCGTATCCCGGCGCGAGCGCCACCTCATTCTCGCCGGCGGCGCATGGCGCCATGTACTCGTGGGCTCCGTGGCCGCCCATCATCCCCACGTCGGACTTCACCCGATACCACTCGAGGCCACAGCGGTCGAAGATCCGGTCGTAGGCGACGACGTGCTTCTGGTAGGCGGCGTCGAGGCCCTCCGGGTCGCGGTCGAATGTGTAGGAGTCCTTCATGATGAACTCGCGCGTGCGCAGGATCCCGGCGCGGGGGCGCGGCTCGTCTCGCTCCTTGATCTGGAAGTGGTAGAGGATCTTCGGCAGGTCCCGGTAGGAACGGATCATCGCGATCGCGTGGGTGGTGACGGGCTCCTCGTTGCTCAGCGCAAGCACCATGTCGGTCCCGCGGCGGTCCGTCAGCTTGAACAGCTCGTCGATCTCGTAGCGGCCGGTTCGGCGCCAGAGCTCGGCGGGGTGCATAACCGGCATCAGCATCTCCTGGCCGCCGATCGCGTCCATCTCCTCGCGGATGATCTGGACGACGTTCTGATGCACGCGGTAGCCGGCCGGAAGCCAGGTCCACAGGCCCGCTCCGAGCTGCCTGACCAGACCGGCGCGGACCATCAGCTTGTGGCTCAGCGCCTCGGCGTCGGCGGGCGGTTCGCGCTCGGTCGGCAGCAGGTATTCGGACAGGCGGGGCATCGACAGCGCGAAGCGTACCCGCGTTGGGGTGAGAGGCTCGTAGGCGCTAGGGTCCAATCGCCCCGAGTGGGCCACGTGACAGATCTCGTCGATAGGAGTTCGCATGGCATTCACCGTCCCGCCCCTCCCCTACGACTACAACGCGCTCGAGCCGCACATCGACGAGCTGACGATGCAGATCCACCACGACAAGCACCACGCGGCCTACGTGAACAACGCGAACGCGGCGCTCGAGGGAACGCAGTGGGCCGACACGCCGGTCGAGGAGATCCTGACGAGCCTCGGGTCGCTGCCGGCCGACAAGCAGGGCCCGGTCCGCAACAACGCCGGCGGGCACTATAACCACAGCCTGTTCTGGGAGTCGATGGGCCCGGGCGGCGGCGGTGAGCCCGGCGGCGCGCTCGGCGACGCGATCGGCTCGACGTTCGGCTCGTTCGCGGACTTCCAGGGGAAGGTGAAGGCGGCCGGCGTCGGCCGGTTCGGCTCCGGCTGGGCGTGGCTCGTGCACGACGGCTCGGGGCTCGCGGTCGTCTCGACGCCGAACCAGGACAACCCGATCAGCGATGGCAAGACGCCGCTGCTCGGCGTCGACGTCTGGGAGCACGCCTACTACCTGAAGTACCAGAACCGCCGCCCGGACTACCTCGACGCCTGGTGGAACACGGTGAACTGGGACAAGGTGTCGGAGCGGTTCGCGGCTGTCTGAGTCGTCTGTCGGGCCGGCCGAGGGGTACGCGCTACGCATCGCGCAAAGGCAGGGCGATGCTTGAGCGCGTACCCCCCGACCGGCCTCGTAGATCGGACCGGCGCCGCGGGGCGCCCGGACCTTGTCCGGCGTTTCTAGCTGGATCGCCGCTGTCGTCCCCGCCGGCGCTGACAGCGACCAAAACGTCTCGATCAGTGACCCGCCGGACGGAGGGTCTTGCCCTTTTGGTCTGTGACGGTCCTTTTCTGCAACACCCCCCGGCCGGGAAGGCTCCCTCTCGACGTTATGGTCGCCTGCGGGCCGGACCGTGGTCGACCCGGCGACCAAAGCCTCCAACGGTGCACGTCCCGGGAGGGGGCCCTGGAAGAAGCGGGCCTTCTACTTCCTAGTGCCGAAGTAGAAGGACATCGATCTGGCCGCTAGGTGCGGGTGAAGCGGCGGCCGGCGACCGGCGAGACCGACTCGTCGAGCCGGACCGTCGGCTCGGGCTGTGAGAGGTCGAGCGGCGGGTCGGTGTCGGCGGCCTCCGCCTCCAGCGCCGCCAGCCGCTCGGGCGTGATCGCGGTCGCGTCCTCGTTCTCGGCGAGCCACTGTTCGGCCTCGGCGGCGGCGCGCTCGTCGACGACGACGCGCTTGCCGGCCGCGTAGTACTTGTCGATCTCGGCGAACAGCTCGTCGACGAGGTTGCCGGTCTCGAACTTGCGGATCATCTTGCCCTTCGCGTAGATCGCTCCGGAGTCCTTGGCGCCGGTGATCCCGAAGTCGGCATGGCGGGCCTCGCCGATCCCATTGACCGCGCAGCCGAGCACCGACACCTCGATCGGGTCGTCGTAGGCCTCGAGCCGCTGCTCGATCTCCGCCACGACGGTGTCCATGTCGAACTGCAGGCGGCCGCAGGTCGGGCACGCGATCAGCACCGGGCCGCGCTGCCGCAGCTTGAGCGCCTTCAGCACCTCCCAGGCGACCCGGACCTCCTCCTCGGCCTGGAACGTCGACAGCGAGATCCTGATCGTGTCGCCGATCCCGTCGGCGAGCAGGGTTCCGAGCCCGACCGCGGACTTCAGCGAACCGGACCACTTCGTCCCCGCCTCGGTGACCCCGAGATGCAGCGGGTACGGGACCTTGTCGGCGAGCATCCGGTTCGACGCGATCGTGTTCGGGACGCTGGTCGACTTCATCGAGACCTTGAAGTTGGTGAAGTCGAGGCTTTCCATCAGCTCGATGAACCCGAGCGCTGCGGCGACCAGCGCCTCGACCGGGTTGGTGTACTCGAGCTCACGCAGGTGCTCGGGCAGCGAGCCGGAGTTGACGCCGATCCGTAGCGGCGTGCCGGTCTGCTTGGCGCGGGCGGCGACCTGCGCGACCTTGTCGGGGCCGCCGATGTTGCCTGGGTTGAGGCGGACGCAGTGGGCGCCGGCGTCGATCGCCTTCAACGCCAGCGTGTGGTTGAAGTGGATGTCGGCGATCACGGGGATCGGCGAGCGCTCGACGATCGTGCGCAGCGCCTCGACATCCTTGTCCCGCGGCACCGCGCAGCGGACGATGTCCGCGCCGGCCTCGGCGACCCGCTCGATCTGCGCCATCGTCGCCGTCAGGTCGGCGGTCTCGGTCTTGGTCATCGTTTGGACGACGACCGGAGCGCCGCCGCCGATCGGGACTCCGCCGACGTGGATCTGGCGTTCGGAGGGCATTCAAGGGGCGAGTTTAGCCTCGATCCACCGGTCTGGTCGCGGGGTTTGCTTGGTCGGGCGGTTGGGGGCTGTTGACCTGCTCTCGGGCGGGGAGGTCGGTGGTGATCTTGGTTGGAGCCGCGGGTGGGGCCAGTTGAGGCCGTCGCGCCTGCGTCAGGGGCGGTGTTCGCGCAGGCCGAATCCGAGGGTTCGGAGCTGATCGTCCTGGTGGCCGCGGTTGGTGGGTCAGGTCAGTACCGGCACGGCGTGCAGGCGTTCGAGTGCGGTGAGGAACTGGGTGGCCCATGGCCATCGGGCGGGCATCCGGAGTGTGACTTGCCGGGCGGTGCGGACGATCCGGCCAGGGATGCTGAGTAGCCGGCGGCGCAGTGTCCGGGCGGTCGGGATGACAGTGTCGGGAAGGCCGATCAGCGTGGTCCAGCGCAGGAGGTTGTGCGCGAGCGCGGCGATCACCGTCCAGGCGGCGTTGGCGTGAAACTTCCCAGACGGGAAGTGCGCGAGCGCTTGGTCCTTGAGGTCACGGATCGCGAGCTCAACGACGGCGTGCTGGCGGTGCTCGGCCTCCACTTCCTCGAGTGGGTCGGTGCGGTTGGTGAGGAACGCGTGGTGACGCCAGTCGGGCCATAGCTCGGCCTGCGCACCGACCAGCCGGGTGCGGCGCACGATCAGCCGTTGGGATCCGAGCATCGTCTGCGCGATCTGCGCTTCCCCGGTCTCCGGGTAGTCGGTCAGGGGCTGCCAGTCTTGCTCGGGAATCCCGGCGATTGCTGCCTTGACGTGCTTCTGCTGTGTGATCCCGATCGAGTAGGTCCAGCCGGCGGCCTGGAGCCGGGCCATGATCTTGTTGTTCCAGAACCCCGAGTCTGCGCGCAGCAGCTTCGGCCCGTTCGCCCCGGCGCGCGCGACGCGCGGGATCAACTCCTCCATGAATCGCAGCGCTCCACGCGAGGTGTTCGCCGATCCCTTCCGGGCGCGGATGTGGAGCACCTCGCCGGTCCCGGCACGGGTCGCGAGGATCGGGTGATACCCGCGCTTGTGCGTGTACCCATAGCCGGCGCCCTGCTTGTCATATCCATAGACCTCGCCGACGAACGAGTCCACGTCGACAACGAGCCGCTCATCGCCAGGGCCGGCACCGGCAGCCCACGCACGTGACAGTGTCTCGCCCAGCACCCGGTCGAGCTGTCGAACGTGCCCAAAAGTGAACGCGCGCAGGAACGTCCCAAGCGTCGACGGCGCCACCACCGTGTGTCCCAGCACCGCCCGGGTCTGACCAGAGCGCAACACATCGCAGTCATCGATGCAGTCCGCGCCGAGGCACATCGCGGACACCAAGCTCATCACCTTCCGCCCCGGGTTCGCCGCCCCCTCGCGAACACCGAGGTCAACTGCCCCATCGACCAGCGCCTCGATCCCAAGCCGATCAGCCAGCACCGCTGGGAGCAGCGCCCCAGCGTTCGCGACCGCCCGCTCGTCATCGAACAGCACCCGCGTCGCGTCCGGCAGACCCTTCACCATCTGGGTGACCTCCTGGTGCAGGCCCGCCGTCGCCGTAATCGACAGCTTTCTGCCTGCTCAGGAGGTCATTTAAGACTCAGCACCGGACGACTCCCCGCCGCGCAACGGTGGATCGAGGCTGAGTCTGCGAGCACCCAAAGCGGAAGCCGAGCTGAGGCTGCTCTGTGGGCGACGAAGGGGCAATCTGGGAAGGCTGTCATCGCATCCGATTAGATTCGATCCTGCTGCTGGTCTGACGAGCATGACCCTGATCCCGATAGAGAGACTGAATGTGGGTTTTCCGGCGGAGTGCTGCCGAGCCACCGGTCGCAACGATGTCAACGATGAATTTGCAGGGGTGGGGAGGCCGGGATCGGCAGACACCCACAGAGAGGAGCAGCAATGAGCGAACGGACGACCCACACCCTCGAGGTCCCCGGCGCCGTGCTGAGGTACGACGTGCGCGAACCGGAGGAGCCCGGCGGCGACCGGCCGTTGTTTCTCTTCGGCTCGCCGATGGGGGCGTCAGGCTTCGAGCAGCTGGCAGGCCACTTCGGTGACCGCGTCGTGATCACGTACGACCCGCGGGGTATGGAGCGGAGCACGCGCACGCCCGGCGGGGAGCTCACTGCCGAGACCCACGCCGAGGACTACCACCAGGTGATCGAGGCGGCGGGCCTCGGCGCGGTGGATGCCTTCGGGTCGAGCGGGGGCGGCATGTGCGCGCTGCACTGGGTCGTCGCTCACCCACGCGATGTCCACACGCTGGTCTCGCACGAGCCCCCATTGATGACCCTGCTCGAGGATCGCGAGATGGCGATCAAGGTGAACGCCGACATTGTCGAGACCTACCAGCGCGATGGCTACGGTCCGGCGATGGCGAAGTTCATCCAGCTCGTGAGACGCCAGAGTCCGCTCACCGCCGATTACCTGGATCAACCCGCACCCGATCCCGCGCAGCTCGGGCTGCCGACCGAGGACGACGGGTCACGCGACGACCTGCTGCTCGGCGGGAACCTGGCCATGCCCCCTTTCCAGCCCGACGCACACGCGCTGCGCGGCTCGTCCGTCCGGATCGTGCCAGCGATCGGCGCGGAGGGCGAGGGCAGCCTCGCCCGTCGCGGCGGCGAGGCCCTCGCTGCGCTCCTCGGCGTCACACCCGCGGTCTTCCCCGGCGACCACGGCGGTTTCGCCGCCAATGAGTGGTCGCCGAACAACAACCCCGGCGCGTTCGCCCAGAAGCTACGCCAGGTGCTGGCGTAAAAGGCCAGGCACCTCCGCTCCGTCAACCGCGGGTATGTCCACCACCGGGTCGCTCGACCCAGCTCTGACTGCCCCATCGGCACCATCGAGGCGTTAGGCGCCGAATTTGAGGCTGCTGCACCGGCTTCGCCGTAACCGATAGCGACAGTGGCGCCGTCGCTGCCCCGCCGGCGACCAAGCAGGTGTCAGATGCTGCTGGTGGTGGGCGCGGGTCGCAGCCCGGCTGCGATGTTCACGAGTTGGTCGCGCGTGAGGTTGTCTGACTGGAGGTAAACGAACGTGTCGTCGAGTTCGAGCTGGGCCTGTGCCTGGCCCCAGCCGGCCGGGCGTGTCCGGATCGTGCGATCGTTGCGGAAGACGGTCTCCCAATCCTCTTCGGTGCCGATCGACTTGTAGGGATTGGACGCGCCCGCGGGCATCTGGGTGATCGAGATGCTCTCGTGCCCGTCAGTCGAGTTGTAGTGCAGCGCGATCTGCTCTGATGACTCAGGCCGCTTGGATGCCTCGATCAGCCTGCAATGCACCTGCCAGCTCTCCGGGACCATGTCGGGCATCAGGACCGTGAACGAGGCCTGCTGCTGAGCCTCGACAAGCGTGACATGCCGAGCACGCGACCTGCCAAGAGTCGGCTGCACCTCCTCACCCTCGGGCGGGTCAAACCGAAACATCTCAGGTGCGATCGGCTCATCAAACCGGATCGCCAGCGTCGTGATCCGGTGGAACGGCTCGCCATCTCGGACCGCGGTTGCAGCGAGCAGCAATCCCCGGTCCCGATCAACCTCAAGCTCGTAATAGTCCGCGCCGGTCCCGAGGTGGTGCAGCTCGAAAGACCGTCCCGGGTCGAGCCGTCGGGGTGTTCCATGCGCGGTCACGGTAGCTCGCCCGGCAACCTCGCCGCCACCGGTCACCCGAAACCGCAGCGAACTCAGCAGCGGCGTCGGGTCAAGCATCAGCTCCATCTCCTGCCCGACGTTGTTGCCCACGGTGGGATCGTCCTGGTTACTGATAGCGCCCATTCGCCCATCCCACATCCACCACAGCGGCGGAACAGCGACGGCGTAGTAGCCGTCGCGATCTCCGCCGTGATGCTCGACGCGAGCCATCACCCCGTCACGCCAAATCCGCACCGTCTCCTCACGCTCATCCGGCTCAGGCTCAGCACTGCCCCTCCCATGAAGCCTGATGAGAGTGCCGCCAGCACCGCGACGCTTCTGTTCCTCGTGAGCAGCGAGAAAAGCCGCGCTCAGCTGCGGCTGATGACGCCACACGCGATAGTCCACCTGCACCGTGCCAGGGCGGGCGTCGGCACCATGCAGCAGCACCAGCAGAGCGCCAAGCTCCCTGTCGCCGCCGCCCTGGCCAGTTGACTGATCGCCGATCTCCGAAGCGTATGCCACGAGAGGCACGTCGCGTCGTCGCTGCGCACAGCAGGTGCCTCCGGCCAAATGCCAGGGGTCCGGACGCTTCCTCTGATCCCCTCGTAGCGCTGCGGGCGGCAGTGTCCCTTGCGAAACCTGAGTCATGTCGCTGGGCGCGATCACGAAGCAGGAGAGTCCCGCTTTGGACTGACGCGCGCGCGTAGCGGCAGTGGCTCCCAGGCTTCCACCTGGGCGACGATGGAGCAGTCAGCACTCCGCTTCGGGGGGCTGTTCCACAACGACGTTTGCAGTCGAGCTGCTGGGCTCGGGCGCTACACGCCCGGTTTCCGCGTTTAGCCGGTGCCGGTTCGTCGGGGTGCTCATGCCGGCATTGCCCGCCACACTCTAGGCTGGCCCGCGGGTGTGGTCAGCCAGTTCGCTCCTGATCGATCTCAGCCGGACACGCGTAACTGCGACTTGACGCGTGTGCCCACCGATGGTGTGGGGTCACCGCGGCGTCTGCTCGCCGCCGCCGGCACGGTACAGACGAGATATGCCGTGAACTCCCGTACTCCCGTTCCGCGGTTCTGGACGGCAATATCCCAGCCATCCGGGTTGTCGCCGGTGGCCGCGATGAGGTGGTCTTCTCCTGCAACGGGGTTCTGTTCGGTAACGAAAAGGTCGTCACCGAATAGGCCCCAGCTGACGCCCGTGGCGTAGCCGCCGGACCGACATAACAGCTGCATGCCGAAAGTAGACTCCGAGGCCACGTATACACGTCCGCTTGCGACGACCACAGTCCGGCTCGGCCCTGGTGGCCCGTCTTTCCCTGGCGCTCCGTCCAGGCCAGGCGGTCCTTGCTGGCCCTGCGGCCCCGCCGGTCCCCTTTCTCCTTGTGGCCCCTGGGGACCCTGTCCCGTCCCGCCGGGCGGCCCGGCTGGGCCCTGCTCTCCCTGCGGCCCCGCCGGCCCCTGCGCTCCTCTGAGCTCTTCGATCAGCGCCGGTTGCAGGTCGTTCCGCCGCACCACACCATTCCCGAGCTGCGCGTTCCACACCGAGTTGCTCGCCAGCTTTGCGTTTGTCACGGCACCGTCCCTGAGCTGACTGCTACCGACGCTGTCTGCCGGCAGATTGGTCACCGCATACGCGCTACCGCCGAGCGCGACAAACAACGCGAGCAACGCCACCGCCATTCCATGCCACGGCTTGATGCGGTTGAGCATCGTCCTACCTCCAAGGATCGCTTGACCGCCAGCCTACGCCCACCCTGCAACCTTGTCGGCGCTGATTTGCAACGTTCCGGACCCAGGAACCGCCGCTCGCGTGGGGGAGACCGCCGGAACCACGAACTAGCGATGCTCTCGCCGGGGCAACGAGCGCGGCCGCGACTTCCGCTTCGCTCCGGCGGAGCTTCAAAGGAGCA
>Ga0123355_10007889_pt1 | contig 16037 bp, 10 predicted proteins | sample TergutEmb28metaG_3_FD_89872 | JGI IMG/M metagenome (GOLD analysis project Ga0123355, IMG submission 89872) | Embiratermes neotenicus P1 segment gut microbial communities from Petit-Saut dam, French Guiana - Emb289 P1 | ecosystem: Host-associated > Arthropoda: Insects > Digestive system > Gut ...
CTGGATAGACCGTCTTCCGATACAGTGCAAGATTGCTGGCTACCCACTCCATTCGCATATTTCCCCTTCACTTCCCCTCCCGTGCGCCACCGTGTGCCATCAGATTCCGAACGCGCTATACAATATAGAGTAGTAAAAGCGGGAAGAGAGTATGAATTAGTCGGAACGCTATTTCTTTTGAAAATAGGTAAGCATATGTAAAGCTGCTAGAACTGAGTCAGTAAAAAAAAGTGTACAAATGAAGGTACAAGGAAAACAACGCTCAACAATGCCAGACTATTCGTACATTTTCCAACTTGTTGGTTCTTTAAGAAACCTTGAGCTTTTTGATGTTATCCGACAAAATTCAAGTCGAAAATAAATTAGCAGAGTATCCGTTGGCATAGTCTGAGTCTCATTTTGTAACACATTTCAATGTACCTGCAGCACAGCTCTTATGTCGTTTAGATTTAGAAAGCCGCGTCATGAGAATAACAAAATTATGATGTAATGTAATTCAGGGGCTACTTATTAGACTTAAACTTGCATGTAATAAAGATGTTCATTTTGCACATTATAAAGTGCCTAGACCGCCTCTGAGACCTACAAGATGGCAAGAACTCTCACGCTACCAAAAGCATGAAGATGAAAGCTAGCCTCCATGTTGAAATTAACCCTTATCCTGCCAACATGGAGAATATGGTGAGCTCCTAATTATGCCAGAAAATGGCAGATGGGATTTAATTCGGCGTTTGAAGGGTTAAGAATGTATGGAGCTACACCGTCACTACCTGTAAGTGTTCATGGCGTGGTGTTCTGAGTAGCGTAGGGACACCCTTACCCATACCTTCAGTACGAAACCACGAAAATCAGTATGATAAGCCTTTTAAAGGCAAATTAAGACACTGGTTTGAGATTAATAAAGGAAAATAAAAGTAACCTGTTGTTCACACTTCATAATTGGAATCCAAGACATACATACTCGTACATTCATATCTTGAAAATTTAGCCAATTAGACGTACATGGGAATTAAAATAACTAATTAACAACAACAACAACAACGGCATTAGCGACGTCACCACCACCATAATCAGTCTAAAGTCTGCATGAGTTTGGTACTATTGGCTTGTTTCGGCCGTCTAGTTATTCATGTTCAGAAATGGATACTGAATAGTAACATAAGTACTGGTGGCATTATCGATGTTTATTATGAAAGTAAGAACATTATGTTCTATATGAGTTTTCCGGATGTCACATCAGTGAATGTGAGGAATATTGTCTTCTGGAGCATGAAAGTGTCGTCTGTTAGAAAGTTGTTGCATTTCGGAGAAATATTCTACATCTATTTTCAGGAAATGGACAAAATATGACCTTCTGAAATGTCGGTAAATTTCTACAAACTACAAAGCATTGTGGTCTCGATGACAGCGTTGCTCATGAAACAGTAAGATAATAGGGTTGAGCGTACGTGCTAGTATAACGGAATCAAGAAAGTTATAGACTTAACGACTAGGGTTCCTTGTTGACGGGAGTAGAGGGCATCTCTTTTTCCTCACGTCCAGAAAGGTTCTTTCACGGGAGCAAAGCGGTCTAAGCGTGAAACTGAGTGTTCACCTCGGTCTAATATAGTGCTGTAGTCTGTACGTAACCTTTGGAATTAGGCAAAGTAGAAACATGAGATATTATAGGCCTATATATACATGTTCATTGGCGTAGCTAGGTTTTGGTGTCCGGGACGAGTAATAACAATGACCATCTGTAACAGAAATTATGATCTTAGAACACAGAGTTGTTTATTAAATTTAATTTACTTTGTCATATGTACATATATAAATACATTCCATGGATCCATAGCTGTGTCATAAAGAGAGTAGGATATGGAACAAGTCATAAATACGTAAATATACGCATCTTTAAGTTGTAAAATAGTATAAATATTTGACAGAAAAGTGTTATAGACCATTTTTACACATAAAAATTTCATCTACAGAGTAACAGGGGTGTGCATTTAAGTATTTTCTTAAGGCTGTTTTAAATTTTGACTTGTCGTTCTTTAGGATTGTCATACACTAAACTTTTTGTCAACTATGTTGCAAGCAAAAAATCATATTTTTGTATTTAAAATATTCATTTTGGTTCCCATTTTGCTGTCCCGTGGAAAAAAAGAAATTCGCACAGTATACTGGTAAAAAACAAGTTGAATTTGCCACATAAAAACAGTTCACCGGAAACTGTTCTGACAACTTAACTGGTATGGAAAGGCTCCAGTGAAATTGTCCTGTGTCGACCATTACGAATCTTGAATAGTTTAACATAGTGATTGTACCAGATAGTGCGTCGTGTTGATTGTAGTTAAAGGAGTCGAATATGAAGAACAACGATGATAGAAATGCGTTCATACTTCGTAATTTGATTGTCAGTTAGATTGCAAATTGAATTTCCTGCCATCTGTTGACGCGGATGCGGTATTACGTGGGGACCATCGAGATGAGTAACTGTCCATGGTAGCTGTGGCTGTATGTAAAGTTTATGGTTTTCGTTCAACGGAGGCGATAACAATCCAGAAGAGTGAAAACATGGCTTCCTGGATATCAGCTAGGGTTATTTTAAGTCCCGGTAAGGAACTGCAAATATCTCTGTAATTATATAGTGGGAAAATGTTATGTAGTGACCTGATTGATTGGCATTATGTTTAATTTGGCTTTTCGTAAGACTTCGGGGTGTTTAGGTCTTTGGTTTTGATAGCGTAGCTGTTAGCGGCGTGTGTTGAGGTTATGTAACGCTACTTTCATTATCCACACGGGTTATGGTCTGTTTCATAAGTAAGGTATTCTCTTGTTTTTACTTAGGTGTTTAGAAGTTTTGCAGTCTCTTTCATTACGCATGCAACTGGGATTGGTACCGTGTATCATTAAGTTCCCTGCGGGTGACCATGAAATATTTGGTAAAATTAATCCGTAAATAAGGAATAATGATTATGCTGGTTTCTTTATGAGCGTGGTGTATGTGCAGCAGACGTGGGGCTACGAGCACTATATATATATATAATGTCTGTATCAAGTATTAATAGGGTGTGGTTACAATATACATAATCTTTAGATGGAGAATTGTCATATTCCTTGTTGTTTTTGCGTTTTGATACCTCACATAGAAAATTGAGATCTAATACAGAATAGGAGCCCCACTCGTACATTCAGCAACACTTGAAAGTGTGTTGTACGTGCACCAGAAGAAACATTTATGATTGAATGTGTTAATACAGTGATAATGTGTGTACTGTAGTGTATGGCTTGGAGTTTGGGTTTGTTGTAATGGACACCATATTAAATGATGGTTGCCAGCATTGATAGTGTCTGTAACTTGCATAACACTTGTGAAATTATGTAAGGAAGATATACAGGAAGCTTAGACATTGTAAACTGATTTCCTATATGTGTCTGTCTCTGTTGGTAAATCCATCCAGCAGGCTTTGCAGGTAATATGATGAAACATGAAGCCGACCCCCATGGGGGAGGAAACCCCAAAAGTAAATTCATTCGACCAGGGTAGGGGTTTGGCATCAGATGAACATCTCAGCTCCGTAACAATATAAATTGTTGAGAAGCCTCAATGAAAAGGGAGCTAGGGCCTGAAATTTGGCTGTCATGCCGCAGTAGTAGTGGTGGTAATGAGATGAAACATGGTTGACACATTTGAGGAAGCTGTGGAAATGCTACTGAAGTGAAACATCAAAGCCTAATCTTATGTTTATTGGACCGTGCATCATCTTGATAGTTGAGTAAAGAGAGACTAGTTTGATGTCACTTGCTTTATTATTTCTTTATATAATGTTCAACATGTTTTGGATGTTAATACATCCATCCTCAGGAGCGTGCGACTTACGTGTTGAGTTATTTCGTGGGTTACATTGATCTGTAAGGAATAGAGGTTTTTGCATTAGTGCGCTTATAAGTCGCAAGCTCCTGAGGATGGAGTATTAACATCTGAAACATGTTGAGCATTATATAAAGAAATAATAAAGCAAGTGACATCAAGTTGGTCTCTCTTTATTCAACTATCAAAGCCTAACTTTGGTGGAATAAGTTATTTTCTTCACAATGCCAAATATTTGTAGATTATTTTCATGTTTTCTCCCGTGCAATTATTACATTAAAATTGATAAAAACAACCAACAAGTGCAATTTGTTGGTTGTTTTTATCAATTTTATTTGTAGATTAAATTGTTGTTTTTGCATGTATGTTGGGTAGCAGTCACTAAAATGAAGACGTTAAGCCTAGCCTAGGTGAAATAAATATTTTAATTTGATTTCTGTTTCTGTAAATCAAAAAGCTAGCTTTTCTGGAATGTAATTTGTATTCTAAATGTATGTCAGCATCTGAAAATTGAGGTTATCAGTAATATGAAATATAACAGTGGTTTATACCCAAGGTAGTGGATTAAATTATTTTGTTGTCCTCATGTATCTTGAAACGACAAGGCTGTGACTTAAATTTGTGTGAGTGTTGTGTTGGTGTGATCACAAATCTCTAAGCTGCAAGAAATATTGAAGAGTGACACACAGGTTTGTATTATACGTACACCAACATTTTAGTTAAAATGTAGTGTACTGCATGGTAGGTGGCTCACTGTCACCATGGTATGGCATGACCTCAGGTTGTGGATGGAGGAATGGCCTCCAATATGGAGGGTAGCTGCGAATATATTGAATAAGCAGTCGCAGACAGCCGGCAAGAGGTGGTCCTCCAGCTAGGGGGTTGGGCAAGGTGCTGACAACTCTTCACCGGAAAAACTGGCTTTTTTGTGAAACAGGAACATGTGCCTCAGACCTAGACTAATACTTTGATATGAACTAAGCAATGGAAAAGGGGCATGAAATTCGGTACCTGAAATGTTAGGAGCCTGTAAAGGACAGGTTCACTTACAACAGTAGCCAGGGAATTAGCAAGATGTAAATTAGATGTAGTGGGTGTGTAGGAGGTTAGGTGGGACAAAAGGGGCACAGTAAGAGCAGGGGATTGTAATTTTTTCTATGGAAAAGGAAGTGTAAAATATCAACTGAGCAGGATTTTTTGTACACCACAGAATAGTGTCAGCAGTTAAGAGAGTAGAGTTTGTTAGTGATAGGATGCCACATGTAGTTCTGAAATGTCACTGATGGACTATCATTGTCTTGAATGTACATTCACCAAGGCAGGAGAAAAGTGATGATTCGAAAGACAATTTTTATAAGGAATTATAGCAGGTTTTTTTAATCATTTTCCTAAGTGTCACATGAAAATTCTGTTATGAGATTTCAGTGCACAAGGGGGGGGAGAGAATATTTTCAAACTGACTATTGCGAATGAGAGTCTACATCAGGATAGTAATGATAATGGTGTTAGAATAGTAAACTTTGCCACATAAAGAAAAGCTTGTTAAGAGCATGATGTTCCTGCACTGAAACATTCATAAGTACACCTGGGCCTATACTGATGGGAAGACTCACAACCAGATAGATCACATATTGATAGACAGAGATGGCATTAGAGTATGCACGTTGTCAAGGGAGCTGACTGTGATATTGATCACTATCTTGTGGTTACAAAAGACAGGGAAAGATTGGCAGTAAGTAAATAAGCAGCGCAGAAGTTTGATGTGAAAAGATTTAATCTCAGTAAACTACATGAACTGGAGGTTAGGAAACAGTATCAGATTAAGATCTTGAATAGGTTTGCAACTTTGGGGAACTTAAGTGATAGTGACAACATAAATAGGGCTTGGGAGAACATTGAAGAAAATGTCAGCTAAAAAGAGTCTGGGTCTGTATGAATTGAAGCAGCATAAACTATGGTTTGATGCAGAATGTGTACATATTTTAGATGAAAGGAAGCAGGCTAAAATGAATTGGTTACAGGATCCAAACCAAAGGAATGTAGATAATCTAAACACAGTAAGACGTGAAGCTAGTAGACATTTCAAGAACAAAAAGGAGGAATATCTGAAAACTAAAATTGATGAACTTGAAACTAACAGTAAGTTAAAAAATATCAGAGACTTGTATAGGGGCATCAGTGACTTCAAGAAGGGTTACCAGCCTAGAACTAATGTAAAGGATGAGAAGGGTGATTTGGTTACAGACTCACACAGTATTTTGGCTAGGTGGAGGAACCATTTCTTTCAGATATTCAATGTACATGGGGTGCATGATGTTAGGCAGACAGAAATACACACAGCAGAACTACTTGTGCCTGAGCTGAATGTCTTTGATGTTGAGATGGGTATTGAGAAGCTAAAAACACACAAGTCATCAGGTATTGATCAAATCCCAGCTGAACTGATTAAAGCAGGAGGTAGAACAATTTGCTGTGAGATCCATAAACATATTGATTCTATTTGGAATAAAGAGGAATTGCCTGAGGATTGGAAGGAGTCTGTCATTGTACCTATTTATGAGAAGGGTGATAAAATAGATTGTAATTATAGAGGCATATCACTTTTGTCAATTCATACACAATTTTATCCAACATCCTGCTGTGAAGGCTAACTCCATATGCAGAGGAAATTTTTAATTAATGTGGATTTCGACACAGCGGATCAACTACTAATCATATATTCCGCATTCATCAAATACTTGAGAAAAAAAATGGGAATACAACGAAGCAGTGCACAGCTGTTTATAGACTTCAAGAAGGCTTATGATGCAGTTAGAAGGGAGGTCTTGTATAATATTCTCATTGAGTTTGGTATCCCCATGAAACTGGTAAGGCTAATAAAAATGTGTCTCAATGAAACCTTTAGCATGAGTCCAGTTAGGTAAGCATTTGTCTGACGTGTTTCCTATTAGCAGTGGTTGGAAACAAGTAGATGCTTTATCTCCATTGCTTATCTACTTTGCTTTAGACCAGGGGCGTCAAACCTTTTTAAGAAACGACCCCCTTGACCATACCTTCATTCCCCAACGACCCCCTTGAAAATACCTTCATTCCCCATCAACCCCTATTGATATCAACAATTAAAACACAATTGAAACTTTTATGAATGTTTTTAATATCGATGCAAAATTATTAATCTGTACTACTATAATAATCTAAAAAAAGAAAGCAAATTACCGGCCTTTGTAAGAAAATTTGGAAGAAGCATCAGGATATATATAGCTAAAAAATAATTGGTTGCATGACACCTCAACTTAAGGTCATGAATGTGAAGGATATGCTTGGTAACGTAAACAATGGCCTCACTCACTGAAGAAACTGTTTACACTAGTTTACATTATCCCCGAGGTTCAATGAACTCTCTTTCCCCTACTGACTCCTTTTGGACCCCCTGTCTGTCATAGACCCCCTGGAATGCTTCAGAGACCCCTTGGGGGTCTCTGAGGGCTATTCTGATGACCCCTGCTTTAGACTATGCTATTAGAAGGGTTCAGGTAAACCAGAATGGCTGTAAATTAAGTGATACACATCAGATTTTGATTTATGCTGATGATGTTAATATATTGGGTGGAAGCATACTTACTATTAAAAAAAACATGGAAGCTTTGTTAATCAGTAGTGGTGAGATTGGTCTAGAAGTGAATGCTGATAAAACTGAGTACATAGTTGTGTCTTGAGGTCAGAATGCAGGATGAAGTCACAATATACAGATTGATAATAATTCCTTTGAAAGGGTGGAAGATTTCAAATGTTTGGGAACAGCCTTAACACATCAAAATTCTATGCAGGAGGAAATTAAGAGCAGAATGAAGTCAGGCAATGCTTGCTATCATTTGGTGCAGAATCTTTTGTCACCCAGTTTGCTATCCAGAAATTTAAAGATTAAGATATGCAGGATTATAATTTTTCCTGGTGTGAAACATGAGGGAGGAACATAGGCTGAGGGTTTTTGAGAACAGGGTGCTGAGGAGAATAATTGGGCCTAAGAGGGATGAGGTAACAGGAGAGTGGAGAAAACTACATAATGAGGAGCTTAATGATCTGTGTATCTCACACAGTGTTGTTCAGGTGATCAAATCGAGAAGAATGAGGTGGATGGGTCAGTTAGCACTTAGAAGGGAGAGGTGTATTTTGACTTATCATTTGTATCAGTACTTATATCCAGTGTGAGTATGCACTGTCAGAACAATGTCACATTAGCAACTTAAGTTGCATATTTATTCACTTATATTTGAAATTTTATTTGAAACCTAGGGAAAGAGACCACCTGGAAGACCCAGACATAGATGGGAGGGTAATATGTAGATGGATCACTTCAATTTATCAACCAATGAATGCACATATAATTTCAGATAAGCTCAAATGTGAAATTATATGTGCATTCGTTGGTTGATAAATTGAAGTGATTCTATGAAAATGCACGGTGCTACAATAAGATTTATATGTAGATGGATATTCAGGAAGTGGGACGTGAGCGCATGGACAACATTGATTGGGCTCAGGATAGGGACAAGTGAATGAGGTAATGAACCTTTGGGTTCCATAAATTGCAGGGAATTTCTTGACTAGCTGAGAAATGATTAGGTTCTCAAGAAGGACTCTGCTCTATGGAGTAAGTAAGTATGTACTGTACTGAGTAAAAAAAGTAATAGTATTTATTTTGAGGTGTTAGTAACATTTGTAAAATATTACAGCTCGGAAAATTACTGAAAGTGGCTCCTATTCTGTATTAGTATGGAAAATATCAGTTTGACAAATTGTCTAGAAAGTTTTGAGCTATTCAGCTGTCATTTCTGTTATGGATTTTATGCATATATGTATTTATTTATTTAGGGCTTATTTTGTGACATTATCAATAGCTCAGACTGTATAATATCAGATGATTAGCGGCTGTTGGATTGGGAAGGTTTTGGAGAGATGTAGTCATGGCCAAATTGAAGTACATACTACCCCACCTTTTGCCTGGAGGTACAGAGGGAACTGTACAAACCCCAGTCAGGATAGCTGGTTTCCTGTCCAAAATTCAAAATAGAAATTTCTTACATACAAGTAAAGACACATTACAGCTTGTACCCAGCTTGCTGACTTATCATTTGTATCAGTACTTTTATCCAGTGTGAGTATGCACTGTCATAACAATGTCACATTAGCAACTTAAGTTGCTTATTTATTAACTTATATTTCTTACTAGTCATAATGTTTAGACTAAAGCATTTGGAGGAATGTAAGTTGTACATTTTTCCAAAACTTCGTGTTTGCAGATATTTTATGAACCAGAATTGTGACACTATTGTAGAAGGTTTTATTCTCTATTTCAGTTGTACGGAGGACATTGAAGCAGGTCTTATTTGCTGGAGAAATTACTAAATGTGTAAGTTGACTGCAGAAGATCCTTATTGTAGAATTAATATTGTAGACATGTGTGGTGAACCGTGGAGTGTGTGCTATCTTCATTCACCTCATTTACAGTTAGAATTACACAATTAATTCTGTTAGGTAAATATATGTTTCAATGAGTGGTCAACTTTGTCACCCTAGGTAGTTCACACTTTATAGAAAAGGTCAAACACCTCTGATTTGCTTCTATAAGTAGTGCTTTCTTGAAGATTCCAGGCTGCTGGGATGTGATACTGTGTCATAGGTGAGTGTCTCCTAACATTTGCAAGGATTGCAGTGTCTTCATCTTTAGGGTCAAGCAATCCAAGAAGACCCTAAAAGTGAAAGCACCACAGTCCTTCAAAATGTCAAGAGCTGCTCACTGAAGGATACAGCTTCACTTCAGAAGAGCAGAATCTTGAGTAGAACCTCTCTTAAGATTCTCAAGTCTTGCATGTGTTTTCTTATTTTGGCTGGCTTAAGAAGATTATATAAATATTTTGGGCCTCTGAGTAGTGTAGAAGATTGAGACAGTTTGTTTCTCTGAAATATTGGTACTTACCTACAAGACTACATGGTAATATAAAGTGGAAGATCTTATTTGCCATTTGGAGAACAGAGAATGCTATAAACTATTTAAACTTTTGTGACTTCTTTAATTTTTCAAATGTCACCATGTCTGCACTTGCAGCTATTCGGCTCTCTGCTGTTACAGCGTATTATTATTTTTGGAGCATGTGCAGTGTATAGCAATTAATAAAATGCCTTATTAGTTGTTTGAAGAACATGGAAGAACTTAAAGCTGTAATCCATTGATGACTGGATAAAGTACCAGCAAAATTGCGGTGCTTACACAGAATATCTCATAGACATGGGATAGGTGTCTGGACAGAGCAAAGAACTAACTCTCCCATGCACTGTTAGTTGACCATTCCCTAATTTGGCAGAAGTCTCTGACATGCTGTGGTCAGACTGTATTGGTAAACTATAGGTTTCTGATACTTTTAAAATTACTCATAAAGAATGATTGTATTGATGTCATGATAATTCTGTAGCAGTTTACATATTAGTTGTAAATTTAAGTATGTGTTGGGTTTGTTTTTGTCATTCAGCACAAAGTTGTACATTTGGCCAGTTGAGACTGTGCAGTTGGCTCTAGTAGTGGGAGCTATGCAGTGAAACCAACATTACTTTTCTCCTCTCTTGGTCCTTACTGGGCATGTATGTCCTGATGTTAGTGTTGGAAAAGGTGGGGGGGGATTTGTATTGGTGTGCGATGTTGCACAAACCAGTTTCCAGTAAAGAAGTCCTTTGCCTGCTCTTGGTGGAATCTCCAGGGGGTTGTAACATAGTGATATGTAGCATTTTTGATGTGGTTGATTCATTTGGGGTCATTATTATGTGTTGCTTGGGTTACAGATTGAGTTTCTTGTGCCCACTTTCCAATGTTTGAGAGAGAGAGAGAGAGAGAGAGAGAAGGGGGTGGGGGGTTGAAGAAGAGAGATATTATGTGAACAAATCACAATGTTACAAGTTTATAGGTACATTGCCTATCATGTTTCTCACAACTTTGAAAACTACAATAACTTGTAGTTTTGAGCCATTGTTAATTTGATTACTTTTGTAGCCAAATGGGACTGGTTAAAAGGCTCTTTATTTTTTGAAATGTTTTAAGCCATGATTTTGTAACTTGAAACACTATTTATGTTCTACACAGTTATAGTATATTTGTTACACTTTCCTTGTTTTTCTGGTAATGTGTTGTCTTACGATTGAGCATATTTTGGGGCTAAGTTGCTGAGGAGCTTGTGGACCACTATGAAATTGGAACCGAATAGTGGGTGAGATTTAATATTAACTGTTTGAAGTACAGTGAGTGTTTAAAATTTTATTATTTGTTTGTCCCTATTTTATTAATTTCAGCAACATAATGTAAGGCTAACAAAGTGGTTCCTTCCAGCATCAAATTTCCAGTGCTTTTATGCCACAGAGAAGAAGGTATATATGCGCGATAAACCACATTGCAATGTAGGAACCATTGGCCATGTGGATCATGGGAAAACTACCCTTACTGCAGCTATTACAAAGGGTAAGATACAATTTTTTTTTTAGTTATGTACCACCCAGGCATTCAGTGTGTGTTTAGAAATTCGCTGTTATTTTAAAATTGGGATCCCTTGATATAATGCCACCCTTACTAGCCGCCATCTACCAAAGGCTTTAGTGATATATATATGTTAAGGTTTAAATAATGTCTGATAATAGTGCCATATTGGAATGTATTTCAGAAATGTGGATAGTGTGGTTTGGGATTTCTGCATCATGAGACAACACGGGTCAGTGCATAATACCTGTGCAAAAACATTTATCATCTACACACTACAGAAATCTCTTTTCAGTTCTCTAGTGGCCATTGGTTTTGTGACTGGTGTTTCTTTTAGTTGCTGTACATTGAAATGGACACTGAACTCATAACCCTGGCTTCATTTCACACATCTCATTGCCTTGCTTTCTCAACAATGCAAGCTTCAAGGTATCATTCCTGGACTGTGTAGATGATGATCTGGAGAATTTAAAAATTGTAGAGTATACTGCGACAGTAACGCAGCTATTAAGTCAGTGTCAGATGGACATAATATTGTGGCACAGTTTTTAATTATCCTTACTATTTATTTTGCTGGTAGAGTGTTGGGGAAAGGCACTGTTAAATGCTAGTGAAAAGATAAGTGTTTGTGTTTATAGAGACCAATTTCGTCTAGCTTCTGGGCAGAATATAGCCAACCCTTTTTTTTTATTATGTGACAAACCCATCAGGTGGTGTTGTGGTGATATGCTGAGTGAAAAGAGGTGGGAGAATCTAGGAAGTGCTAACATTAAAAAGGTAAAAGGTGCAGAAGAGTAAAACTGGAGGAAGCAGTAGCATTATGGAAAGGGCAGTTAATTGTTACAAATGGTACTGCAACACCCTTCAGCACTGAAGGCTGACTGTGGTTAACGTGCAGTGTGCTGCTGAGAAGCCTGAATGTCCACTAAATTTATTGGCTAAGAACCTGCGGAGTAATGGTCAGCCATTTAATTTCCATGTCTTTTGCAGTGTATGTTGGGCACTAAGTGCAAGCTTGAAATGGTTGACCAACAGTTGAATATTCTTTGCAAGTACCATACACTACAACTGTATTAAATGTTGTAATGTGTTCATATTTTGTAATTAGCATCTTTTTGTCATTCTAAGTAAATTTTATGAGTTTATAGAAGTGACAGTATTTTGATTTACTGCCGTCATCAATATACTGCAACAGATTGCCGTGAACAAACAGTGGTGCTATGTTGAGTGATTGACAGTAATTTTGAACTTAGGATCGTGAATTACTTTCATATTTTATGCTTCCTACATATTGTTACATTGTTATAAATTAAATCTGGAAGTACAGAAGGTGAAGAAAAAACTGCAGCATGCACTAGTGTATTGGACATAACCAAGTTTATCAGTAAGTTGTAAATGTTTGCATAGAGAATGTAGAAGAAGGTTGTGGATTTTAGAACTGGCATACAGAGTAGTTGATTGGATAGCTGTGTGTATCCAAAGGTTTCCTGTACTATTATTTGCAACAGTTTGTTTTTAAAAGGGGTGGTGTGTTGGGGGGCAGTAAGCCATAGAGAATCACTTCACTAAAAAATCAACGCAATACACATAATGAAAGAAGTGTGAGACAAACTAATTTGCGCATATGTCCTACATGTTTTAGTGGAAATTACTAAAGTTAGAGAACATCTGTATCCCTTAGTCAGCTGACAATACACACTACTTAAAAAACAGTTACCATCCATATATACAGTATATATTCTCTATATATATATATATATATATGTCATTAATATTACCATAAACTTGTACAAGAAGGTGTATGATTCTTACTGCAACAAATAGTGACCTTCTCTGTAAAAGTATAACATAGTGCATAGTGTACTGAACATGTCCAAATACATTAGGGTGATTGAAAAGTAATGCCTCCATCTCGATTCGTTTTGTTTTAGTAAGGATGTTGTAATAAATGAAACATGACAGTAATTCATGAAATGATTTACCTCTGTTTATTTCTCCACATAATTACCACTGTTCTCCTCAGACTTATGCGAACAGTGGACAAGTTTCTCAGAGCCGTCATGAAAGAACTCCACGCTTTGTTTCTTTATCCAGGTCCTGACATTTCTTTCCACCTCATTATTTGAGTCATATGGATGTCCATGAAAGTCCTCCTTCATTTTTGGAAACAGGTGGAAGGCACTGGTGCCAAGTCTGGATCATGGCGGGTGTGGTAAGATCGTGGGATCCATCTTTTCATTTGCCTCTAAGGAGGTGTGTGAGGTGTGAGACCTGGTGTTATGTCGCAGCAAAATGTTTCCTAACTCTTCTTAATTGTTGTTTCAAAGTTTTGAGTGTTGCCTTATAGTGGCTGTGAGTTGATGGTGGTCCCATGTTCAAGGAAGTCCATGTGAATAACACCATCTGTGTCCCAAAAAACTGTAGCCATGACTTCCTGCCCAAGTTTGGGTTTTGAATTTTTTTTTTTTGCAGGTGAACCTTTAGGATGATATTCCATGGACTAACGCTTGGTTTTGGGTTCATAATGGTGCATACATGTTTTGTCAGCTGTCATGATGTTATGAAGAAATTCCTCATCTTTGTTATCAGAGTGTGACAGTATTGCTGGCAAATTTCAACTCTCTGCGCTTTCATCTCTGCCATCAGCATGTGGGAATCCATCATGCAGAAACCTTCCATTATTGAAGAACATCAATAATGTGACCCACACATTCCTGTGAAATGCCAAGCTTGACAGCAGTTTCCCTTTGAGTGACCATTGATAGTCCTTAATAATTTCTTCAAACTTTTTCTTGTGAAACTCATCAGTTGCTGTCACAGGTTGCCCACTTTGTTGTTTATCATATGAATCAGCTCATCCTGATTTGCCATTCATACATTTTTTGGTCCAGTGTTGCACACTGTTCATGTCAACAAAGTCATCACCATAAACAATGTACGTTCATCAGTGAATTTCAATTGGAGAAACCTTTTCTGTAGTTAAAAATTTAGTGATGGCACATTGCTTAAAATGCACTGATGAGTGCTCAGTGCAGGCTTCCATTTCATGCACAAGAGCAACACATTCTCTTAACACAGCAACCACTGTCAACTGAGGAAAAGAGCAAATGCTATAGAACATGCCTCAACTTATGGTGCATCAGTGCTGCCATGTCTTGGCAAGTCACAAAGTTGGAGGAATTACTTTTCATTCACCCCTCATATATGTCTTATTTTGTGTGTGTGTAAACCATTATAGACTTGTATTGTGTAAGTGTTGTATGTTTGTCAGTGATCATACACATACACACATGCACATGCAGAGTTCATGTCTTGGCATGGACACTGACTATTCACATACGTGAGCAAGACCAACAAGATACACACTTTTCTTTAATAACATATTTCAATTCAAGTATCATTCTTATCATGCTAGCGACTAGACTTCTTATAAGAAGCGTGGTAAAATACTGTAAGCTTCTTGTACAGACTTCCTGATGATGTACAATTATTTGTTCGAAACATGTTGAGGAAAATTTAATTTAAATAAATTATTAAGAAAAAGTGTCCATCTTGTTCTGTGTTAGTGGGTCCCTGTCACAACGGCATGGCGCATCCTCAGGTTGCAGATAGAGGAACGGCCTCCGATAAGGAGGGTGGCTGCGAATAAATTGAATAAGCAGTCACGGACAGCCAACGAGGGGTGGTCCTTCAGCTTAGGGGTTGGGCGAGGTGCTAACAACCCCTCCCTGTTAAAACTAATGTATAGAAACACTCACAGGCGAGATGATTCCTCTGGAGACAAAAAAATCCAAAGGTAAACTACTCCCCCACTCGGATCACCGGGGGGGAGTGTTTCTAGGGGAATCATCGCGCAACATACAAAGAGGTATGAAACTAGGTACGTGGAATGTTAGGAGCCTTTATGGGACAGGATCCCTTAAGGCAGCGGCGAGGGAATTAGGGAGATATAAATTAGATGTAGTGGGTGTACAGGAGGTCAGGTGGGACAAAGGGGGTACAGTAAGAGAAGGGGGTTATGATTTCTTCTACGGGAAAGGAAATGATAATCATCAATTGGGAACAGGTTTTTTAGTACACCGTAGAATAGTATCAGCAGTGAAGAGAGTAGAGTTTGTTAGCGATAGGTTGTCATATAAAGTGCTGAGAGGTCGCTGGTGTAATATCATTCTTGTAAATGTGCATGCACCAAGTGAGGAAATAAGTGAGGAGTCAAAAGAGAGTTTTTATGAGGAATTAGAGCAGGTTTTTGATCATTTCCCTAAGTACCATATGAAAATTCTATTAGGAGATTTTAATGCAAAAGTGGGGAGGGAGATTATTTTCAAACCAACACTTGGACAGGAGAGTCTCCATCAGGATAGTAAAGATAATGGGGTTAGACTAGTTAACTTCGCCACATCGAAAAACTGGTGGTTAAGAGCACGATGTTCCCTCACTGGAACGTTCACAAATACACCTGGACCTCCCCTGATGGTAAGACTCACAACCAGATTGAACACGTATTGATAGATAGGAGATGGCATTCAAGTGTACTGGATATGCGAAGTTTTAGGGGAGCTGACTGTGATACAGATCACTATCTGGTGATTGCAAAGGTTAGGGAAAGAATAGCAGTGGGTAAACAGGCTGCACAGAGGTTTGATAGGCAAAGATTTAACTTGA
>Ga0123355_10007890_pt1 | contig 16035 bp, 7 predicted proteins | sample TergutEmb28metaG_3_FD_89872 | JGI IMG/M metagenome (GOLD analysis project Ga0123355, IMG submission 89872) | Embiratermes neotenicus P1 segment gut microbial communities from Petit-Saut dam, French Guiana - Emb289 P1 | ecosystem: Host-associated > Arthropoda: Insects > Digestive system > Gut ...
GTGCCGTGCGTCGCAAGACAACATAAAGATAAAGAGAAATGCCAACTAGATGCAACTGGATAATTTTATTGATGTATTCTTAGCTCGACATGTTTCGCGTACATACGCCCATCATCAAGAGCATTAGATGTAGAGTTGCAGCATATGGTTTTCTGCACCGAGTTTTTGGGTGGGTGGTGGTCTTGAGAACCGCTGCGTAGGTCGTATGTACTGTGCGGATGGTACCGTGCGGCACCATCCGCACCGTACACACGACCTACACAGCGGCTGTCAAGACCACCACCCATCCACAAACTCGGTGCAGAAACCCATATGCTGTAACTCTACATCTAATGCTCCTGATGATGGGCGTATGTACCCAAAATATGTCGAGCTAAGAATACATCAATAAAATTACCCAGTTGCATCAAGTTGGCATTTCACTTTATTTCATGACGAAGATGCACGGTCAAACAACCCTCAAGAATATTTTTTTGACTTTGCACCTTAAAACCTGCCGAGAAAATTAAGCTTGAAACTGTAAAAGTTTATATCTGAGAATTGGCTTTAGAGTTTGTCACTGTTTGAAAATGTAAGTCATACTTCGCCAACATTCGTTACAATATTACTGGGTTCCCACTCATTATTAGGGATCGGCTTCTCCCGTATGTGACGTAGCATTGTCTGTCTGCATTCACGATGTCTTGAGGCCCTGATTCATGTTCGTAGGTTTCATGACTTCCATTTTACTCGAGAGAAATTGGAATTTATGAATATGTAAGAAAGTAAGATTTAACGCAGTACAGAGATTAGTGTTGTGGTATATGACGCCGTCTAGCTTGGCAGATGAGTCCAAAAGTTTCAGGAGAAACTGCCGCTGTAGTGCACAAAGAGTCAGAATATGGAAACAACGTATTTCGTAGAAACGTTGGCAGGAGCCTACCAAAGTATACGGCGTCACATTCAAGGTGATTTCAACCTTCAGGGTTATGCATTTTATGAGATTTGAGGTTTTCACAAAGAAAGCTAACAAACAAACAAATAAACCGGCTGACTAACTAACTAACTGCCTAACTAACTAACTAACACACACAATTGAGCAACAGACAAAGTAGGTCTACGGAGCAGAATATTTCTTGAGAAGACAATAGGGTGTTTGCTATTAAAGAACTTCTTCCCATATTATCCAACCCACAGTTTCATTACTGTTTTTACAAGAGCCCATCACTAGTCCCTGTCTTGAGCCATACGAATCCAATCCACACCTTCCCATCCCACTTCTTTAAGATCAGTTTTTTTATCACAAGCCGATCTACGTCTTGGTTTTTTAAGCCGTGTTCCTACCCGTGTTCCCACCAAACTCTGTACTTATTTATCTATTTCCCCAACAGTCTACACTTTTTTCCCTTTTCATACCCTTATGATTTCATAACCGGCATCACGTGGGGGCGCAGTTTGTTGACGCACTGCGTTACGAGTCGAGAAGTAGCAGTTTCGATGCTCGTTGGTGTCGTTGGAATTTTTGTTGACATAACACTTCCGGTCGCACTGTGGCTGCTGGGTCGTCTCAACCCCCAACAGAAATGAGTACCAGGTATATTTTCTGGGGGTAAAGTTGGCCGGTACTTGGGGTTGACAACCTTACAATTCTCATGTGTCAATTGTCTTGAAATATGGGAAAATCAAACTCCTGGAACCCTCCGCAGGCATTATTTTACCTTTTGTTTTGATAAGCGTAGTATTTGGCGAAAGTTGGTTGGTAGCTCAGTCGGTATAGCCACCGACTACGGGCTGGACGATCCGGAATTGAATCCCGGTGGGGACGAGATTTTCCGCGCATCCAGACCGGCCCTGGGGCCCACCCAGCCTCCTGTAAAATGGGTACCGGGTCTTTCCCGGGGGTAAAGTGCGGCCGCGGCGTGCTGCTGACCACTCACCCCCTTCTAGTGCCGCAGTCATGGAAGAGTAGAGCTATAACTCTACCCACCCTCTGGGCCACACCGGACCTGTAAAGGGATCATTTTACCTTTACCTTAGTATTTGGCGAGAGGGAGAAAATAAGACCCTTCCTTCGTCCTTCAGCGTCCTCCGCTTCCGTCTCTCCAAGTGTGTTCTTCAGCAGTCTTTTCTCTAAAACTCTTATCCCATATATTTCCAATTAGAATCGACACAAAAAATGAACGAACAAACAGCAGCATATGTCGGTAACAAGACAGTCCAAGACTGAACAAGATGGCTTTGCTTCTTTTAAGTGATCTTTTAAAAGTCGCTTGCAGTTGCTAAGGTTGCGTGTATGTTACATAGGTGAGTGATGAATAGATGGCTATAGAGCGTTGGTGGAATGTTGCTTAAAGGGAAAAGCTGAAGAACCCTGAGAGAAATCAGCACCAGGCCCAGCGTATTCAACACAAATCCCATATAGAATGGTCTGGTGTCGATAAAATACCTCCGATGTGAAAAGCCAGCGACTTTCTCTCTCTCTCTCTCTCTGAACCATTTCACGAGCCCATCTTTGCTTGTACCACACTTTGAGGACTGCTGATATAAATACACCACATTTTATCTCCCGAATGTAATGGTACAAATATTGAGGAATTCTTATTTTCATATTTTGAGCGTCCCACAGTGCACATTCTGCGATGTTCCACCTAAAGCATGGAAGCGACGAATATTGTTGCGTATCTAATGCATATGTTAAGCCAAAATATCTTACGGCGTAACTCGAGGTGGTTTGCATTCATGTACACTAGCAGAATTTCACATGTTCTTCATATGACTTACTGCAGTACAGTGCTGCGGTATCGGTCATGCGCACGATGGAGCTTTCCAATCACAGACACCTATTCGATTACATGTATAATCCAATACGAGGTACGCATATATAACAGGAATTTATTTACGTATGTAAACTACATAAATATGCTCCGCATTTCTCCCACATTGTTTATATTCCTTTGCTTCTCAGAATAAACAGCGATTATTTCCCTAAACGAAATTAACTTGCTGTAACGGTAACGCAGCGTGTTTACTGTAAGACAGAAGTCCAGAGTTTTATGTAAAATTAATCTCAGGGTTTAAATGGTTATTTGAATTGATGATCCACCTTTATCATTTCCAGATTACTGCTGGAAGTTAATGCTGTTAGTTCCATGTGCTAGATGATAAAACCCAATTATGATAGACGGAAACATTTTGAGACTTAAGGCTTTTAAGGCTGGAAAACTGTCTGCTCGGATGTGACACTGTGTAGCCTTGTAGAAATATACAGGATTTATCTTAATTATACTGCCTGCATATTCTAGGGTCTTGAAATAGATCACAAAGTTCGTAACAGAAAACACGCCCTTACATTTGTGTTAGTGATTTACTAACCTGTGTTCTGTGAATTATGACGGTTTGGTAAGTAAGGGGTAGCAAAGCATTCAGCATTGATAATTACGTAAAGAACGTCAAACTGTGGTAGACAAAGAGAAAAATACGTCACTCAAATTCTATTTATGTGGAAATAATATGACCATTTGCGCCAAAATGCATATGTACCACATTCTGACTTAAAAAAACCTGCCGTCTTTCAGAATAAGTACCTGAACTGTCTTGATTTCACTGTTACTACTTCTTACACGTTACATGGAAAGCACGGTCATTTGTCCGTGAGGACAAAGCAGACCCTTCAAGATACATCCCATTGTGTTAGCCCTTGGGATGTGTTTGTGGTTATCACGATTGTTTGTATTGTGTAAACTGCCTCAATCTTAAAATGAAGTGTACTGCTAATGTTTCACTTTGGGTCAAGTTCCTTCTTCGAAGAATGTCATTGTCTTCAGAAAGCGTTTGTTGAAATTTCTACTTTAAAGAATTTCCATGAATTTCCTTGTTCAGTAATCTTACGCTATTGCACACACCTTCTGTCATTCGTTCTACGTAACTTTCTGTACTGCAAGTAGGGGGATCTTGGCTTCGCAACCCATCCTCCGTCTTTTCCTTTCTCCGGTTAAACTTATTTGTCTATCTTACATAGTTTTTTACAAACCGTGAAATAATTTGTAAAATACTTTAATTCCTATTCTATTTTTTAAAAATATATATTTTATATATATTGTATATATATTGTATATATATATATATATATTGTAACGGAATAACTCCCTGGTAACATAATATTTCTCAGGCGCCGTGTGACTTATCTGATTTATTGATATCACCTGTTCTTTGTTTTACTTTAGCTGTTTAATTGATAACAAATTGATTTATTTTACAAACACACCTCAGACTTGACACAGCCTACTGCTGTATCCGCTGAACACTACACACTTTCTCCTAATGGTCCACTCTGCCCCTCTATCCCTCACTCTCCAGGGCGATCCACCAAAACCCTTCTTTATAGTGATTGGTCTGACAAAGAAAGGATTTTACTTTCTTTGGCAGATCAATTTAAAAATTCTCAAAATAAGCTTAAATTTCCGTGAGAGATAAACGCTCACAACATAATCGAATGTCGCTAATTTCTCCATCAAAATAAACCATAAATTTTGTAAACACAAGGACAAACAAATTTTCCAAATATGAAGTCCTCGCACAGGTTGGACGTAGTGACGTCAGGAGAGACATGGGTAAAAGCGAGATGGTTGAAGGACAGGAATCCCTTCACACAGCTGTTGTTCCAACAGGATACTGTTCGGCTGCAGTGTTTACGTCACGCAACCCTTAAAATAAGACTGTCCTGATATTTCAATTTTTAATTTATATTTCCCGTCACTATGTGCCCTAATCGTCACATTTATACCTTACATTTTCAGGGTAATGTAACATGGAGTAAGTCGCTGGAGGCAGGCAGGGTAACGTTTTATCGTAGCAGTGGAAACTGTAGCGTAGATTGAGCGTTGTGTACAGAATGAACTTGGCTGCTATACACAACACTAGTCCCGTGCCTCTCTTCACCCGGTGCACCATTAAATCACATTTTGCATACGTATACAACACGTCACAAATCCGCATACGTTTAATAACATTAGAAAAGCTTAATGCATTTAATTTTTTTTTAATTTTCGTAATGCTTCCTATTTTTATTGCCCACATCACAGAGAAAACATCTGCTAACAATGGCAAATGTGCTTCATATTCTGAGCGCGTACCGTGCAGAATATTTAGCAAAATAACTGAAGAATAAGAACCAAATAGATGCTACTTATTATTTTATTGTACACCTTATAGACTCAACATGTTTCGGGCACTACTATGTCCATCATCAGGAGCTCGCGACTATAATGTTGATTACCACAGTGGTCGTCTCGTTCTTGGGTTGCTGTAGGTTGGAAGTTAGGTGCGGGTAGGCTGGAGTATTGTCCGGTCTGCAGGTTATAGTCTGCAGTCCGGACACTACTCCGGCCTACCCGCACCTAACTTCCAACCTACAGCAACCTAAGAACGAGACGACCAATGTGGTAATCAACATTATAGTCGCGAGCTCCTGATGATGGGCATAGTAGTGCCCGAAGCATGCTGAGTCTATAAGGAGTACAATAAAATAATAAGTAGCATCTAGTTGGTTCTTATTCTTCAGTTATCACAATGATGCACGTCCCAACACACACAATAAATTTAGCAAAATATACGAGACCCATTGTGTGTACACAAAGGTGAATTCATAAGATTTTATCCCTGTTGTTAGGAGATGGGTAAATTCAAATCATAAGTATAGATTTTGAGCAGGCATCGTTAGCATTATGGTATAACAAGGTCTCTTATATCGTGACTGAAATTCTTTTAAGAAAAGGTGGAATCCTTTTGTTGGATATTGTATTTCGCTGTCAGCTACACAACAACGAACATTATAATAATTTACGTATAAGGAATTGCAGACGGTTTAGAAGGAAGTCGTCGTGATTTAATCGGTGTATTTTCCAGCATTTTTGGGGGGTGGGGGACTGAGGTAAACCAGAAAACGTCAAACAGGATAGGGAATTTCACTCCTGGGATTCTAACCAGGCGTCTCAGAGATACGAGTTCGGAGCATTGCCGCTACACCACCCCATTCAGGAAAACATCCTCATGCAGGAAAGTCAGTTTTCGAAGTATTCTCTATTCTGCTAGATGCGTGTGTTGTGAGTACGTGTAGCACGCAGAGGAGAGAGGAGTCACGTTGCATTTCGAAACGGATTGTCAGGACACGCACGACTGATGAAAGGGATGTTTCTTTGTCTGCAGGTTAAGGGAAGGTTTGTCATATTCAAGTCTGTTGCTGCTTTGAATTAATTATGTATAGAATTTCATTTGTATAATTTAGTAACGCTCTGCCAGTATTTAAATTAACTTCCAAATGTCAAAGACATGAGGAATATATTGGATTTGAGATGTAAACGTAATTACAAGTTTCAGTTACCGGTTTCAGAATTATTAGTGTTCATAGTATTAACTTACAGCAGTAATCCGGAAATGATAAAGGTGGATCATCAGTTCAAATAACCATTTAAGCCCCGAAATTAATTTTACATAAAACTTAGGTCTTCTATCTTACAGTAAATACGCTGCGTCATCTTTGCAGTAAGTTAATTTTGTTTAGGGAAATAAACGCTGTTTATTCTGAGAAGCAAAGGAATATAAACAATGTGGGAGAAATGTGTAGCATATGTATGTTACATAATGTGACATCATTATCACTGTACTATAAAGAGTTAATGTTCTACTTCTATATTCTATGACAATTTATGCTTATGTTTTGTAATATATCAGTTAGGTCTAAACAGATTCTTTGTATAGAGTGAAGGTAAAATACTTTGAAATACTCCACTGTAGTTTTCTTAATACTTAGAAAATACTGCGGAAAGAAATGAAAAAAAAAAAAAAACTTTTTGTCTGAATTTGGTTGACTTTACACTTTTCAGTGACTGAATTCGTCCTCAGAGCCCTTCAGTATAGGACTCTTCAGATACACGCGTCTGGCTCTCCAACAGCAGGACTGTTATGTTCGGATGAAACAGGTATCATAAATTGGGTTTTTTTTATTTAAATACACCTTGGAACGGTGAAATTCGGTACCAGCGCAGAGGCTGACGTCACATAAAACGTGATTAGTGCCATTTATTGTGCTTGATCCACTTCCTATTCGCCATAAAACATAAGATCAAGTACTCAACAGTTCAACAAATCTGCTGCTTTTTTATAACCAGCAAGTGTATCCCACTGTTACTGATGAACACTCTCCGTCCCAGTTTTGAGGGTTTTCAATTTATTACACTTAAGAAAATAATTTCTGCAATGCACTTTGTTATTATTATCATTACTACTGTTCCTCCAAATTAGCATTACGTATTATTAGTATATCATACAGTTTTTTATTTTATCATCCTAAATGTAATCGACCGTTGTGCAGAAGCCGAATTACTAACAGCATCATCTTTAAGAATCTTCCATATAACTGTCATTTCAAACTTCTTCGATTTAAAACGTGTATAAGCGTAATCATTACTTAAGCCATTCCTTAGTGTTTTCTATTAAACAAATCACGTTTGTTCAGTCTAACACAATGTGCAATTGGCTACTTGTAAGGGCAATTTAACTGATTAAATAAACTTGTGTTGTGTTGCACTGAACAAATTTTTTTCAAAGAAACAAAGCAGGATGGCTTCCATAAAGGTCGATATTACCGGTGTCTATTATTCCACCAGTCAGTTCAAGAATCTAAAAAAGATCCTAAAATGTTATTTAATCGTGTATTATGCACACATATGAGGGAACTTTAATAGTTTATTTGGTCTTGTGTTTTGTTGGGCTGAACAAAAGTGTTTTGCTTGTAAACGAGTTTTTATAATACGCTACAAATTCTAATGCTAAAAATACCATTTAAAGCACAGTGGTTACTCTAAGCACCACTTCCATTAACATCGAAACAACACATTTTACCGAAGAGACTATTTATGCTTCGTACGTTTCAGTAGGCAGTGCTATTTACCTTAGCAGCACAAATATTTTGTCTTTTTATGCAGCTGCTGTCGGTTTTGTGCGAATAGAGACTTACTCTTAATTACGTATTTAGCTGAATTTAAAGCTTCGAAATTTTAACATTGTTTTTCTGAATTGATTATTTTGTCTCCGAGTCCGTTCATAAAGACGCGTTTCTCTCATCGCAGTTAGAATCATCATCATCATCATCATCAATATCGTGATGGGGAATGTAGGATGATATGAGTGGAGTGTGCAAGGAATTAATAAGAATTTGTACGAAATATTATTCTGAAAACGCGAAGAGGAAAGGTCAATCTATACAGAGTGGGAGGGAGGGGAGGGGGGGTTAGAAGAATTAGAGAAAGTGGATTACAAAATATTCGCTATATTGAACAATTTCATTACATGTATGGGTGACCGGTTTTTATAAACACCTTCCGGCATAGACACACCTGGAAAATCCTTCACACGATCAGAGAATTTTCAAGGACAAGAGAATAAGGTAATTGTTGTCAGTTAGATCGCTGTCGTTTTAATGAAGAGATATCCCCCACCACCCTTTCCTTCGAGAACTCATTTCACATTTTACAGACACGGAACGTCAATTAGATAATGAAGGCAATAATAACGAATTGTTTTCTTCCCTAGTAGGCTGATCATTATCACTGACAGTCGCCAAAACTTATTACAGTTTCTACGAATGACATTTCCATTCATCCACTCCTATATATCATGATCTTAATGGACAGCTGAAGTCCCGATGTATTGAATACGTGCCTTGCGTAACTTTGTGTCTACAAACGTACAAAATACTGTGCCAGAACAAGCATTGGAACTTCTTATTTCTGTTGGTTGCTGACATTTTTCGGTCGGCTTGTAGGTACATAATGCAAACAGCTGCTGCTGTTCAATGACAGGAAAGCAGCTCTTGACTTTTTGTGTGGTGCGTATGGATTATTTAAATGAAGCATTTCACTGTTTAACCTCTGTGAATCCTGCTTTCTCGTCTTTGTTTGCAGCAGACTGTTTGATCGATGAAGTGTGAGTGGCGCTTTGTAGATGAAGAGAATTAGACGATTCTAGTGCATATCTCTCTCTCTCTCAGCACTGCAGTAACTTTTTTTGGTTTATCAAATGGTTATAACTGCTGGGTCAGGAAGGACGCCACTGCCCACGCATTTGTCGTCAGTTTAATAACCCTAGCTGGGTAGGAGTGAATAGTCAGGAATTATGGATGATTTATCCTGATGTATTGATAATAACTTTTAAAATGTAATTAACATTCTGCTCCTTTCACTTACTTCGTTTTATTATAACTTTCGGGAGGAATGCTTTGAAAATAAAATATTTAGGCTGTATTTCCTTAAAAGTTATTTTTTCTGACTGCTTTCCACTCCGATAAATATGTAGCGCGATATTCTATAAACACGAGCTTATAAAGCTGTGTTGTTGTTGTTGTTGTTGTTGTTGTTGTTAACAACGTCAATTGGCCGTTACTGATCTTCCATTTTGAAAAAAAAAAAGTTGGAATGTGTCAATACAGTTTATTAAAACGCATCAAGACCAGATTTCATGAACGTTTTTCGTTACTTGACGAGTTGATTTACACGGAAATATATAGAGATAGCTAGAAGGGACGAAGATGGTAGGCGCAGTTGGACAATTTTTATTGTGGGGGGGGGGGGAGGACTTGCGGTTATCAGTTTGTTGAAAAATTTTTCTCATATTTGGAGTTGTGACGCCGTGTTTTACAGTATATGTGTAATATTAAATTTGAAGTTATACCCCTAAGATGGAGTTAGTATCTTACTTGGAATGTCCAGTAACCACCTACCCCAATTCAAGATATCACGAAATAAAGGACCATAACCTACGCCAGTTAATATCGAAACCATAACCGCTGTATGATAAATCAGATCCTAATCACACAATGAAGCGTGATGCTACGACTGAGTGTACTGAAGATATATAAAGAATTCCCATTTGCGGTGGCAACGAGTGTGTTGTAGGGGTTATTTTTAGGCACTATAAACCTTCCTTTCCTGCCGATACTACTTGTTTCTTAAGATTGTTAACTGTGAACTGAATGGCTGGACAACTGGAAACGTACGTGAACAATCGTAGATGGAGCATAGCCTCGTGAGAACATGTGGTTTCGGTCGACCTAAGGGTCATATTACGCTGCCTTCAGTACGTAGCGTTTTGTTTTAAACTATAGGTCTCACCGTGACCTCCACATAAACAATCACAATATGTCATAAGGAAACGAAATCTGGCGCTTGAATTGTAATATGACGTTAAATGACGATGTGAAGTGACTGTGTAATGACTGGTCTAGCAGTGACAGCAACCATGCTACATCTTGGTGTCACTTTTTCTTGTCCCTTTCATGTGTTTATTGTAATTATACCTCCAGCCGGATTTCAAACGCACAAATTCTGTGGTGTCTGTCACACCTGTGACGTGCCTGTGATCCCGGCATGCAAAAATGCGTGACACCGTTTCTTAGTCTCGGTAAGCACCACAACACAACCTGCATGCTCGTATTGTGGGAGAATTCTTAGTCTCGGAACCAGAAGAAGGTGAAAGATCAGCTTCACGATCCGACTGCTTTAACCCAGAGGAAGAGGTCCCTAGAACCCTTTGGATAGGAAGCTGGAGGGGGAGCTGAGAGAGCCAGTCTGAGAACCGTGGTAGAGGGAAACTGATGCCAAATGCGGTGGGTAACATCATGTGCAACATGCAGAGTTCTTGACGTCAGCATTAAATGAGATGACAAGAAACACCATATATGTGGGAAAGAGCCTGAACTACGTAATCGATATACAAGTTCCGAGATGGGCGAACTCTATTGTGATAACACAGATTTATTGGCGAATTCATTCAGCCCTTCCCGGAAAATGTTATAGTGTACACTTACCGTAATAATGACAGAAGGCACACTAAACATAATGTTGTATGTGATTGTGTTCACTAACCATACAGCTATAAGTGATAGTGCATACTATACCTAATGTTGTTAAGTCACAGTGCACACTAACCGTAATAGTGTTATAGTCAACATTAACCATAATAGTGTGAAAGCACACACTAATATTCATGCTGTAAATCATAGCGCACACAACCCATAATCCAGTAAGTGATAGTGCACAGCAAACATAACACTGTATGTGGTAATGCAAACTAACCATAATAATGTGATAGTGACATGAACTATAGTGATGGTGTACACTAACTATAATACGATAAGTCATAGTACACACAAACCGTAATTCAGTAAGTGATAGTGCAAACTAAACATAACACTGTATGTGATAATGTACACTAATCTTAATAATGAGATAATGACATGAACCATAGTGTTAGTGTACACTAACTATAGTACGTAATCGTGTTCACTAACTCTAACAATGCAAGGTAATACTTTATTCATTCTGAATCTTCACCGCACCTTCAATAAACTGACAGTCTCACATCATGCACATAACTGACAGTCTCACATCACGCACATAACTGACAGTCTCACATCATGCTCATGACTGACAGTCTCACATCATGCACATGACTGACAGTCTCACATCATGCACATAACTGACAGTCTCACATCATGCACATAACTGACAGTCTCACATCATGCTCATGACTGACAGTCTCACATCATGCACATGACTGACAGTCTCACATCATGCACATAACTGCAGCTGATGAAATTCTTTCTTACGCTCGAAACTTCACCGTTCATATGTCTTCTTTCATTTCTAACTAATTGTCATCCTTCTTTCTTCCTTGTTTTACAGTAAATAATATTTTTACTTCGATTATTGTTTAATTTCTGTTTATTCTGTTTATTTATGATTTTACTTAAAGATACATTCAGTATCTCTTGATATGATTATTGGAATGGTAGACTGTTCAGTGAATGATTTACTGTAATGCCTGTTACAAGTATTGCTTTTGACATAATTCGGGTAATATCTCGGAATTTGTCACCGAAAGCCCTACGAACGTCTCTGTGACGGGCCGATCCCTCCTCCAGGGGAGTCTTTCCTAGTAAGTGTGTCGTTGAGTATGTTCAGGTGCAACAATAAACCCCTACAACTATAATGAGTAGGTTGATGAAGTCAGACAAAGAAAGAAAGAAAGAAAGAAAGAAACGTTCCAAGCCACGAAAAAATTTAGGTTAAACAGTTCATCCGCCAGTATGTGAGCCGGCCATGTACCGAATACCAGCTACGGCTTGGAAAAATTCTCTATTCTTTTATTTCAACATATCTTCTTATTTATTTATTTCCTTTTCGTCTATCTCGTTTTCCTTTCTTTCATTACTTGACTAATTTTTTTTCTGACTTTCTACACCACCCCTTCCTTCCGTTTGTTCTTCTGCTATTTTGGGTTTTCCATTTCTATCTCCCTATTCTTTCATTCATTTTTTTGTGTCCTATTTACTTCGCTTTGCATGCTTACGTGTTTCGTGCTGTTTTGTAAGCTACTGTAGCTTACCTCCCCCACCACAGCCCTCATGAAATCTGACTGAAGCTTGCAGCTCCCATTCACATCAGTCGATATCGCAGCAGGATTCACAATGTGAACAATTATTGCCAGAGTGTCAGTAAAGGGAAGGGAGTTCATATGTAACACCAGGCACATTTGTAACCTTATCTACAAAGAGAGACTTTTTGTGAATATACACTCACCAGAATTCTTTTACCAACAGAATGATGATGAAGTATCATAGCCGTCATGTAAATATTCTATTACTCAGTCTGCTCTGTTTAAATTCGACACTCTTCGGTAATTTTATCACCCCTGTTTCTCAGTGACTGTTCTAAATGGATTAAATATTCGCCACATGGATGATTTTCAGAAAGGAAACTTCGTTACAGTTGGAATATCAGACAGACTACCGCCACATACAGAAGCGTACTTTGTACGTAATCCATACCAGAATAAAACGCAGGAAATCTCGTTTACGAATTACGACTGCCACACAAAATATGTTCTTTTTATTCTCTTTTTCGAATATTTAATGTATTAGGTCGACATGTGGTGTTCCTTCGTTTCAGATGAAATAATTTGGCAGGGAAGATCTTTTGTAATATATTCACCTAAAATTTTGCACTTTTCTTTTGTTGTTCTTTGTCCGTCATTTAGTGTTAAAGATATAAAATGAATACTCCGTCTTCAGGGAAATGGGAAGACACAACAATTACTTGGCGATTCCGAATAACAGGCTTGTTACCAACGTCTCGGCCTGTTCGTCTGTCTGTCTAGTTCATATGATTATGTGTTCCCTTAACCATAGACTAAGGACGGAGACAGAGAATCCTTCCAGGATTATGTGTTACATTTTTATAATTTTGAAAAATAGAAGATGGAAGAATTCCAGAATTTGAACGTTGCTAGATGTACATGAGAACCCTAGAGAATCGTACTGACTTAGCATTAGTGAATTAAAGGTTACTCTGTACTTACGGAGACAGTTTGGTCACAAGTAAGTGTCTGGAGTTTGCAGTGTCATTACATTACCACCGTGAGTTTTTTCAGTTATTATGTTCTTGCCTACTGCCGTTACATGAAAATGAATTATTTCCTTCTGCCGAGCTGCTTGATATTTCTACTCGTTAGAACCTTTCTGTATTGGGTTTCAGGCAGTCATTCTCCTTGCTATCTTTACACTTTGTAACAGATACACGCGTGCGAACACACTGTACTGGCGATTATCCGGAGTAATAGTAGGAACGTTGGTGCACAGATTGAGAAATATGGATAATCCAAAACGTATACATCATTGAGCCCAAAAAGAAAACTTTTTATATTAAATATACCACACCTAACGGATTTTCCACTTACTCTTTATGTAAATTATTCGTTTATTTTTATTTGTATTGAGAACTCTGTTCTAACACTCGGCGCAAAATCACGTTATTTCCTCCGTCCGACGTTAATGATTGGAACCTTACAATCGCAAAGGGTAATCCGCAAGCAGGATGATCAGCACAGGATAATTCGCAAAGAGGATAATCAGCGTACGAATAGCTGAGAATATGCTGTGTACCTTATTCCCAGTTCTTGGCAAGTGTCTCGATGCGTTTACAATCTCTCATTCTAAATTCTGCGAGTCCTCTAAGAAAAAGAATTTCTGAAGTAGGGATAAAATTTTGGGTACTTGGAAAGAATATAATTATGAATAAAATCAGTGATAAGAAATAATCGTACCGCCACAAGACTCGATTCCATCGACGGCAGCATTTCATTTGGGTAAGACAGAGTGTGCACGGATACTAACGTCAGGGGTCTTGTGTTTTGGAAAACAATGTAGAATGTGTCTGTGTTCTGCGTCCCTGTTTGCATTCCTTCAATCAAAAGGTTCTAAGCTAGTGTACAAGTTTGTGTGCGGCACTTCACGGCGAACATTGCAGGACTGACCGTGCGGGGGCGGTCCGAAAGAATTGCAATAGCAACACATCTTGTGGTATGCAGCGAAGCGCAGTCATTTTTGAAACCATAAGCCCTTCAATACATTCTACAAAGGTGGAGACAATACTTTTGTGACTTACAAACCATCAGTTCCGGAACTGTGGAGCTAATCTCCGAAAACGTAATTTTAAGTAATTCTGAAGAGGTACCCCCACCCACCTATTATGAAGCAAATCAAGTAATAGAGACACTTAAAATATATAAGGCTCCAGGATCGGACAATATACAAGCAGAGCTAATAAAACAAAATGGAACAGAGTTAAAAACTAGAATACACAAATTAATTATGAAGATATGTGATGAGGAGACTCTACCAACAGAATGGACGGAAGGAATAATCTGTCCCATATATAAGAAAGGGGACAGGATGATATGCAGTAATTACAGACCAATTACTCTCCTGCATGTAGTATATACTCGTAAAATTTTCTCAATCCTAATAAACAATAGATTAACTAAAATAGTAAAGAGCAAATTAGAAGATTATCAAATGGGATTTCGACCGAACCGATCCACAATTGACAACATATTTATAGTGAGACAAATTATCGAAAAATGTCATGAATTCAACTTAGAGTTGCACAATATCTTCTCTTCATTGATTACACACAGGCATATGACTCAGTCTTTAGAGATAAAATAAAATAATGCTTAAATAAATACGAATTACCAAGTAAATTAATTAAACTGATAGGAAGGACATTACAAGATACAAAAGCTGGAGTCAAAGTAAGCCAAAACTATACAGAAAAGTTTGAAATAACGACAGGAGTGAAACAAGGCGAATCGTTATCAGCAACTCTATTTAGTATAGTTATTGACGATATTTTAAAGCAGCTAGAACTGAGAGGTAACATATAAACATGTTTAAAACAACGCTCAGCATATGCCGATGATATATTAATCACTGCCAGAACGGAACAAGCAATGATAAACTCTTTTAAAAAACTGAAAACATTTCATTACAATTTGGTCTAATAATAAATGAGAACAAAACGAAGTACATGAAGTGTACAAGGAAAGAAACCAAACTAAATAAACTAATTGTGGACAACAAGCATATTGATCAGGTTAGATCATTCAGCTACATTCGTACTATTGTGAATGGGAATAACACTCTGGAAGAAGAAATTAGAGAAAGAATTGCTAAAGGGAATAAAGTATTCTATGCAAAAAAAAAAATGCTTTTTAAAAGTAATTTGGTGTCCACGAAATCCAAATTGAAATTATATTGGTCAGTAATTAGACCAATGACTGTGAAACATGGGTCCTCAACGAAATTATTATACAAAACTCTCCGTGTTTGAGAGAAAAATATTAAGGAAAATATTTAGACCAAATAAGGAAGCCAACGGTATATGGAGAATTAAAATAAATAAGGAGTTGGATGAATTTGTTAAACACCGGAACATAATAAATTGTTAAAGCCCAACGATTGAGTTGGTTTGGACACACAAATAGAATGCCCGAAACCAGCATAATGAAAAGGATACACTTATGCAAACCATTCAGAGGAAGACCAGCTGGAAGGCCCAAGTCTAGATGGCATGATGAGGTCAGGAAAGATTTGAAGAAGATGAAGCTTGTGAAGTGGGCAGAACAAGTACAGGACCGCTCTAAACGAAAGGCTATTGTCGA